>Ga0315283_10004293_pt1 | contig 12388 bp, 14 predicted proteins | sample YL17G09_0_MG_FD_204541 | JGI IMG/M metagenome (GOLD analysis project Ga0315283, IMG submission 204541) | Sediment microbial communities from Yellowstone Lake, YNP, Wyoming, USA - YL17G09_0 | ecosystem: Environmental > Aquatic > Freshwater > Lake > Sediment | place: USA: Wyoming | collected...
GCACCTTGATTGGATTGCCGGAAACGTCCACATCCTCTGGACGTGGCGTGATGTCCGTTCCCGATGATGCGATAATCCACCTGAGGCCGCTTTTGAACAACGCCTTTACCTCATCCGAGACACTGTCTAGCGTGAACTGAAGCGTCAGCGTTGTCGGATGATTGATCCTGAAGAGCCTGTCATGGGAGAGATACAGCCGGTGCGGGATGAGCACCGTTCCGGCAAATGGCTGGAACGGCGCGAGCTCGTTCTTCTCATTCGATGCCACCACGTCTTTTTGATCGGTGTACTGATCTGCATTGGGATCGTGGGAAACGAGATATGCAAGCCGCAACCGGGACACGGTGAGTCTCTTTTCTGTCTCAAAGGTAAGAGGAGCCTGCCCCTGCGGAGGCGCTGTGGCCAACTGCGTGCCGGCGGGAACGACCCCGTCTTTTTTTGCCCCCGTCGTCGCAATGAACTTGACAGGCACCCGCGCTGCCTTGGGCGGAAGCAGATGTACGCCGGCCGTGTCGAGGAAGGCCAGGAAGTGTTTCTCCGGCACGCGGTTCAGCCGATCGGTCACGATCTCCATGAGCCGCGCAAAGATCGAGATCAGAGCGGTGCCGCTGTCTCCACTTTGGGTTGTCCACTCCGGCGTATAGACAAGGCGCAAGGCCTGCGCCGTCCTGATGATCTCTTCACTGGTTCGTTGGTCAATGACGGGTTTCTGGATCAAATGCCTACTCCTTCAGTCAGGTAGAATGGGTACACCAGATTAAAGATGGAATTCGTGGCAATGACCCGGTATTCGATGGAGATGATCAACCGTTCACCGGCCCCTGAAGACCCGCTTGTTTTCTCCTGGCCCGGCGATGCCTCGACCTTGATCAGTTCGATCCTCGGCTCCCATCGAGTCAGGGCCTGCTCGACGTGATACGCCGCCATGCCCGCCGTCGCATAGTTGTTCAGGGCAAACACGAGTTCATGAATTCCACACCCGAAGTCAGGCCGCATCTGCCGCTCACCCTTGGCAGTACCCAGGATGATCCGAATGGACTCTTTGATGTTGTCCTCGTACTTTTGCGGGGCTATTGCGCCGTCCTTGTCGACGCGCACCGGAAAGGCCCATCCGCTTCCGAGAAAATCCGCGCCCATGTCAGCTCCTTATCCGATCAGCACCGTCCCCGCAGCCACGACCGTTCCGATCGGCAGGTCGGACGGATCGTTGCAGGTCTCTGCGGTGTCCCCGCTTCGCGCGGCAGCCTTGCCGTTGATCTTTACCGTACTGCTCCCCATCTTGATCGTGGCCTTGTTCGACGGCGGCGTCTGGAACGGCCCGCCCTGAGGAATGTGGGAGGGCGTATTCGTGGCCGTCGAGTCCACCGTCGCCGCCGGCATCCCCATAATCTTCACGTCCTGACTCAAACCGCCGTCGATCATGCCCGTAAAGGGATGGGGAAGGGGCGTGGGAACCGTTCCCGTTCCTACCGGTATCAGGACAATGTGCGTGTCCGTGGCCATAATCTGATCATTTTGTTTTGCCGCTGGCTGTCCCATCTCTCTTCTTCCCCTAATTGATGTTGACCGTCGCGCCTTTCACGGTCATGGTCCCGCTCGCCTCGATGGTCGTATTCGCCGAAGACGTGATCGCCACTTCCTGCGCGTCGAGCGATATCTTTCCCTGGGGCGCCTTCAAGGAAATGTCCTTGTCCGTAGAGATAGTGATAGTGTTCGAGGCCGTATCCCACACGATTGAGTTCTTTTCCGTCTTGTCTTTGATCTCGATCTTTTCGCTGCCACCAGTGTCATCGAATACCACCTTGTGCCCACTTTGGGATTTGATCTCAATTTTTTCACTGCCGTCAGTATCATCGAATATCACCTGGTGCCCGCTTCGGGACTGGATGAGCCGTACGTTGTTCTTGCCGTCATCGTTCGTCAGGGGCGGCTTGTCCTTGCCGTTCCAGAGCGCGCCGATGACGTAGGGGCGGTTGATGTCGCCGTGCTCGAAGGCCACCAACACCTCATCACCCACTTCCGGGAGAAATAAGGCGCCGCGTTTGTCTCCTGCCATGAAACAGACCACGCGCGCCCAGTGGCTGTCCTCGTCCTCCGAGAGCCAGGGAAAGGTGACCTTGACGCGGTTCAATCCGTCGTCATCCTTGTTGTTGCTCACAACGCCGATGACCACGCCGAACATCCGGCCTGCGTGCATCTCACGCTGCACACCTTCCATGATCATGCCGTACATACTCATACCGCGCTCCTCCGTGCCGTGAAGGAGGTGTGGTACCCCCGTGACCCGATACTGTGGTTGCATGACACGACGTAGTACAGTCCGCTGAACCGCTCGCCGAGGCCCTTCAGCTCCACCACACTTCCCGCCTTGATGTCGGGATTGCCGATGCATCGCCCCTCGCCGGTGATGAATTCCGTCACTGCCTGGTTCAGTACGGCGCGGGCTATTTCTTCCGCCTCGTCCTTCGTCGGCGCATTCTCGCCGCTCTGAATGCGTGTCGATTGTCCGGCGATTTCTTCAGAAATCTTTCCGCCCGTCTTCTGACCGGCCATCGTGGAAATCGTGTCGCTCGTCCCCGCCTCGCCGGAAACGGCCTCCTTGTCCTTGACGCTCCAGCCCCGTACTTCGACCTTGCTCGTCTGGTTCACCGTCGAGAGCCGCGGGAAAAAATCAACGAGCGTTTCGCCGTATATGAGCGTCGCAACGGCACTGCCGTCTTCCTTGGCTTTCTGAAAGAAGAGGGTCCGGTCCTCCACTCGGAGCTCGTAGCGGAGCCTTCGCGCCCGCTCCGCCAGGAACTCCCGATCCGTCTGGTTGTTCTGCAGCACGTAATCGTGCGTGACGTCCGTGGCATCCACCTGCGGTGTAAGGTGCCAATCCTGGGCGATCTGAGCAGCGATGTCGCTGTCCTTCATGTTCCGGAAGGACCGGATCTTTCTCCCGAAACCCAAGCGGTAGAGGCGGTCATATCCGCTGACCCTGAACACCACGGCGCCGTTGTCGCTATACTCGGGGCTCAGCCCCGTAATCTCGCCCACGATCATCGTATCGAGCGTGGAGCCGTAGCCCATCTTGATTTTGATCTCGCTGCCCGGTTTGAACTGGTCCGAATCGATCACGACAAAACGCTCCTGGTCTCGCTCGCTCGCATGCAACACCAGAGAGAACATGCCCATGGTCTCCGCATCCAGGTCCACATCGATTGCCGAAACGACCACGTGCAACTCCGGCGGGATTCGGCTTCCGCCTGCGTAGATCTCATAATCCGCTATGAGTGTTTCGATGTCTCGGCCGCCGGTCGTCGGCATAATGACATTCCGTTTCTTATGTCAAAGCCGGAATAATGAGCGACGTGCCCGCTGGCAGAACGCGGGGGTTCGCAATCCGGTCCTTGTTCGCATCCGCAATGACCCGCCACAGCGAAGGGTCGCCGTATTCCCGTGCCGCAATGGCATTCAGGGTTTCACCATCCTTCACGATCCTGATCTTCGTCGGGTCTCCCGGCGGATTTCCCCTTGCCTGCTCCGTCGGATAATTGAACTGCTTGAACCCGACGGTCAGCACCGCCCGCACAGGGATGCCGGAATTCAGAAACAGAGAAAAATTCTGGGTGACTTTTTCCACGATGCCCCGAAAATTGAATCCACCCCAACTGAACAAGCAAACCGGCGGAACCTTCTTCCCCTTGTACTCCACGGTTGGGTCCATGAGATGCACGATCTCATTGGTGTAGACCCTGACGTCTGTCCCCGCTTCGTAGGTATCGTAAAACAGTTCAATGGAAAAGGACTTGCGGCTGATGCCGACGAATTCCAGTGTCTTTTGCTTTCCCTTCTCCTCCCAGGCAGCGCTCTTTTCCAAGCTGTACTTCTCCGGATTGAACAGGACCGTGATCTTCCTGATCTCCTTGTCATTTTTCGGGTCTGGGTCCCGGACGCTGATGATCGCTTTTTCTAATGCACCCATCGGTCTACCCCTCTGCGTTCTTTCTCAATCTGAAGTTTTCGTTCCAGGGCCCGGAATAGTGCGCGTGTTGCAGCGTCCTGATCGTCGGATGACGATGGAGATGCTGCGGCACTTCCTGCACCAGCTGGAGCAGACCTCTCCTCCTCCGCCTTGAGCGGATGGGCACTGCCGTTTCCTCCTGACAGAGTTGAAAGGGACATGGTACGTTCGCCGCCGCGTACCACGCCTCCACCTTTTGGTAAAGAAGGCATAACCCGCATGGGCTCCAGACTGAGGGGAGCATAGGTCTTTCCACCGCCGCCAAACGGCATTGCCCGCTGTTCCGTCCTCGGTATGCCGGCCACCGTAAATCCGCGCAGGAACGACGCTTCAGTTATTTCAGCTTCCAGTTCCATTTCCTTGCGTTGACCCACTGCCGGAAACGGCTCTCCGCCGATCGTCTGGCGCGTATGGACAAGTTCATGACCCAAAAGCGCCAGTCCCTTCGATGTAGCCGGATTGAATCGATGCGCGCGAAAATAGATGTCCCCGCCCAAGCTGAATGCATCGGCCCGCAGAGATCGGGCTGCCCGGTCTGCCGGTTCATCGGTATGAATACGAACAGCGCCGAGATCCATATCGGGGAAGAAGGGTTCGAGAAGTACGCGCTGGAAAATGCCCAGCGCCGTCCCTTGCGATTGCGACACCAGGAACCGCCATGTCACATCCCTGATGTCTCCCTGGTCTGCAATCGAGCGGCTTCCGCTCTCTTTGGCTGCCAAGCTGGCAGATCTTGAGACAGGAAAGGAGACGGGGGAAAACAGGGTGGGCGTTGCTGCAGGGCGATCCTTTCCCGTGGCAGCTCCGTCGGCTGAATGAGGGTCGCGGCCAATGATTCCCAACCGCCCAAGCCGAATGTGAGTCGCGAAGAGGAAAGACGCAACTGGTGCCCTCACGCTCCCCGCGCCATGCCCCGCTTCGCGATGCTCGCTTCGGCCCTGATCGCCTCTCTTCCCAAGAGTGCTCGCCCACCTCGCCGGCGCATAGCGTTCCTGCAGCGCTCGCGGCCAGAAGGCCGACACATAGTTCCAACGTTGATCGTAAGCCGAAGCCACCGGAATCACCGAGGGCGATGAGGCGCCGTACGAGGACTTTCCATGCCCTTGCGTCGTTTCTCCCTGCAGAAAGCGAGGAGGCTGATCAGTCAGACGGCCGTCTGAATGAGTCCTCATGAGAGCGGAATCCTGTTTGTTGTCGAAAGTGGGTTGCGTTCTCTTCGGTGACGAAGCCGGTCCGCGAGACTCCTGCCACAGTATGAAAAATTCTAGGTCCCTCAAGGCGTCCCACAGTTCATGGCGCACACCTCGCTCAGAGACGTCGAATTTCCCTGTGGCAAGAGAACACCACTTGAACAGCGGCTCTTCGAGCCCCAAGATGGAGGACAGTCGTCTATGCAGGTGCAGCGCCCGAATTACCGCAGGCAGAAACGCCTGTTTTCGCGCCACCTGATATTTTTTCATGATCGACGATTCAAGCATAGTCGTGGTCTTCTTATCATTGGTTTCGCTGACCCGTCATCGCTGCGAATATGGTCTTAGCTGTTTGTTATGCCCGCTCAAACCCGTGGTGCACCAATTCCAGCGTCTCGACCATGACCGTATTGCCGTCGGACTTAAACTCCGAGCTGCTCCATTTCACGGGAAGCGCGGCGAACACGTTCCACCTGACCTTGTCGTTTCCCATGCTATCAAGCAGAATAATAGATAGGTTCTTACGCTGCTGCGGAGGCCCGGCAATGACCTTCTGGTTCCAGGCCCAGAGATCGGTGCGATCGATGAATCCTCGCTTCAGCGTGATCGTCCCGTATTTGGTTCCCTTCGGCAACTTGTGGGAAAACTCGTTCAGCCCGCCTTCGCGGTGCTCCTCCACTTCGGTTTCCACCTGAAGGCCGGAGCACTCGGTGAATCCTCCGGCGATCACGCTGTCGAACTCGATCCTGAATCTGAACGATACATAGGGGAATGCATCGACTGTTCCGTTGGCCATTGGTTACAGCGTCCTCACGTTTTCATTCAGCGTTCTGTTCATCCGGGAGATTTCCTCGCACCACTGCCTGCGCTCCCAATGTTCCATGGCGAGAATTTCCGTCTCGCTCCAGTGAAAATGGCTGGCGATAAAGGCCGCTTCTTCGTAGAGCTGCTCCAGCGGGTAGCCTACGATGCCCCGAAAGGGACGGCTTCCACCTCGACGAGGCTCTCGCATTTCGAGCACCTGGCCGTAATCTCGCTGCTGCCGTTCTGGTTGATGCGCTGGTAGAAGTCTTGTAAATAGGCCACGTCCGCGGAGAACAGGTCCTCGACGACCTTGGGCGTGATCATCTCCACGTCGCCCAGCCTGGTGATCACGCGCGATAGCACGATGATCGCCAGGTAGGCGGGATTCTGCTTCACGCGTGGGTCCTTCATGGGAAGGATCTCGTCCGCGGCCGTCGCCAAACGCATGACGCCAGCCCGATGGAGCGTGCCCTCCTTATCGATGTAGCCTTTCGGCAAGACAAATTCATATTCCGTCTGTAATGCCATGATACGTTCCTCCGATGTCGCCTTCCGTACGATTTGAACTCACACCAGAACCCCTAACCCCTCAACAGCCCTTCGTGGGTGATCTCCAGGGTCTCAATGGCGATGTCGTTTCCCTTCGCGTTCATGTCCGCCGGGTCGTATTTGCTGGGCCATCCCTTCACGAAGTCCCACTGGACCTTGGGATTGCCCTCTTCGTCCAGAATGATAATAGAGCCGTTTTTCCTTGCGTCATCGACCTTCCCGTCGATGATTTTCTTCCGCCAGTCCCAAAGCTCCTTGGAATCGGTGAGGCCCCATTTGAGCGTAATATTTCCATATTTCGTCAGGCCCGGCTGTTTTCGCATGGAGCCGGTGTCCGTGCCGACCCGGTATTCGATGGGATCTGTCGTGGTATCGGCAATTGCGCATTCCACAAACGCCCCCTGCTCGATGCCATTGATCTGCAATTTGAACCGCGCGTTGGTATAAGGATCTCTTCGTGGTGCCATGAACTCCTCCTTTGTGTCTCTCGGTAATGGTTATGTCCGATGATCGCTCTCATGCGCGGACATATCCTCTCCGTTTCCGACAAGGGTCGCTTACCATGCTGCAATCGTCCCCTTGCCGTTCCACCCTTACTTCTTATTGGCCGGCGTTCGCTGGGTAATCCGAAATATCACGAATTCGGCCGGCTTCACCGGCGCCACAGCGATATCGATGATCAGCTGTCCCGCGTCGCGCACTTCCACGGGATTGTTCTCGTCGTCAATCTTGACAAAGAATGCTTCCTCCTGCGTGGAGCCAAAGAGGGCACCCGACCTCCACACGTTCGTCAGAAATGCCGTGATGTCACGCTTCACTCTCGCCCAGAGGGACCGATCGTTGGGTTCGAAGACGACCCACTGACTTCCCTTGTCGATAGATTCCTCGATGAAGAGCAGAAGTCGTCGCACATTCACGTACCGCCATTCTGGGTCAGCCGACAGGGTGCGGGCACCCCAGATCACAATCCCCGAGGCGGGGAACGACCGGATGACGTTGACGTGATTGGGGTTTAGGAGTTCCTGTTCACCCTTGGTTACGAGACGCTCAATGCCCACGGCGGAGTTGAGGTAGCCATCAATCGTCCCCGCCGGCGCCTTATGCACGCCCCGCAGCACGTCGGTGCTCGAATAGGTTCCCGCGACGGCGCCTGAAGGAGGCACGAACTTGTTGCCGCCCGTGACGGGATCCGTCACCGCAACCCACGGATAATAGAGCGCGCCATACGACGAATTAAACGCGTTGCCCGCATAGGTGGTTCCCGTGCCCTGTTTGAATGCCAGGACGGATTGCGGGTCCAGGCCGAAAGGCGAATCAGCCACGAAGAAACAGTCTTTGCGGTTCTGGCAATAACTGTACGCTGCGATGATCACTTCACGGTCCCCGGGGCGGTCGGGGATAGCCACGATATTGATATCGTCCACTGTATCGAAAGCATAGAGGCCGTTCTTGGTTGCGGCATCGCCGATGAAATCACTGTCGACCAGCCCCGTAGTCACGGGGCTGTTGCCGGTGGTGGCTATGGGCCGTCCCGATCTCTTCTTCGTGACCTCGATGAACGACGATCTCCCGTTGATCGTGTTTTCGACGGTGTCCATGATCAACTCATCGAAGGTTTCCACCACCACGCCGTTCACGAGCACGGTGAGCTTGAATTTAGTGGTGCTGGACGTCGGGAGCTCCACCTTGACCTCAACTGCATCCCGGAAGGCGTTCACAAGCAGGGACGCCGCAGCGGTATCGTCGTTCAGATTAAGGCCGTCGGCCAGGCCGTCATCGCCGTTGTCCAGCACGGAGAAGCTCAAAACAGACTGGGAGGGGGAGGGGAAGGGCAAGACCACCGCCGCCGCTGCTACGGGCCGGTTATTGGGTATCGCCGTCGAGCTTTTCTGGATCCGCACATCGATGTTTGGGGAAACGCCGTTGATTCTGCCCTCGACGTTTAAAATAGTAAGATTATCGAAGGTTTCCCGCGTCGTCGCACCCTGCTTGATCGTCAGCTTGAACGTATCGGCGGCTGTTCCATCGCCCACGTCTACCGTCAACCCGCTCGCCAAGGCAGTTACAGCCAACGTGGGCTGCGGCGCGGTGGCTTGGTCGTTCAGAATCGCCGAGGTCGAGAGCGGCAGGTTGTTCGTGGTCGGCTTTAAGTTCTGCACCTTGATGAACGGGGAAATACCGTTGACCTTGCGCTCCACATCGGTCATGGCGAGCCCAGCCAGCCTATCAACGACCGCCCCTGCCTGCATGACCAGAAGAGCGAACTGGTTGTTCGGCTGATTGGCGATAGCGAACGACAACCCACGGTCCAGCGCCGTGATACTCAATGTCGACGCTGGCACTGTATTCCGGTCGTTCACAATGCTGGCCGATTTTGCAGGCGGCAGAATCGAGGCTCCCGAGTGACCGACCTTGATGTATTTGGAATTGCCATTGATCTTTCCTGCCACATCACCCTTAGTCAGCTCTTCGAATACCTCGACTTCCCGGCCCTTGTACCAGACCGTCAGTCTGAACTTGTTCGTCGGATCTTTCTTGATCTCGGCGATCTCGACCCAGAGGTGATCGCTCCAGCTTCCGGGGCTGACGGCGTCCACCTTCAGGGTGGGCGCAGACGTCGAGTCCTGCAACGTCACCGTCCCCGTGCCCGCGGTATGAACCGCGGGCGTAGTGTTGTAGTCATAGTGACAAGTCCGAATCACGTAACAGCTCGTGCCCCCCTCGGTGAAAAACTGGTTGACGGCATAGGCAAGATACCCCGCAGTTATAAATCCGCCGTATGTATCAACGAACTGCGTCCAGTTCGTGATGAGTTTTGCCTCGCCGATAGGCCCCTTTTCGGCAATTCCGATGAACGCCCCGGTTGCGGTCCCGACTGCCTCGATCGGTTTCGGCCCGGCTATTTCCTCAACGTAGACTCCCGGTGCTAAGTATTGCGGCATGACGACCTCCTTGTGCTCCATATGATGCGGACGGTTTTCTCATCTCACTGTTTTCTAGCGCCCTTTGGGGGAGCCACTATTACCGTGCCGTTCTGCTGTGGCTGTCTTTCGATTTAGTGTTCCGCCTTTTTTTTCTCGCTGTGCTTCTCTTCCTTTTCAGCCCGTGCCACAACTCCTTGCGGTTTGCCCAACTTCTCGATCTGGGCGAATCCACCCTTCAGCAACTGCAGCACCTGAGGCGATGTCAGCTCCTCATCCGACAGGGTGACTGCCCGTCCTGGCAAGAGGTGGGTGTTCCCACCGCTCGGTTTTTGCACAATCAATGACTGGCTCGACACGTTCCTTAATGCGTTCATATCCACTCCTCCTTTTTGTAATCCGGACTCTTCGCTCGATCAGGCACTTAGAATAATCGGTGTCGCCAACAATTTGAGTTCTCCTTCGGCCATCGTTCCGATGATGCTTGTTTTCGGTTGAAATGATGGATGACTGACGTTCAGCTGGACGGTCGTACTTCCTCCTATCTTGAGATACCGATGATGGTTCACCACGGAGATGTCGTCCTCTTCCAGCGGCCCCCAATAAAGCACGAACCTGCCGTCTGCCTCAGATTCGTTGGTCACCGCCTGTCCTACGACTGAAACTTGTGCCCCTGCGACTGGATTATTTCCCTGGTCGAGAATGACCCCTCGCACCAGAGTGCTCGCCGTCGGAAAGAGGTAGCGATAATTCGGCTTCATTGTGACGACCGTGACGGGATTTCTTGAGTTGAGTGAGGGAATGTGTACGCTCATCTCCTTCGTGAAATAGTATTTATTCTCGATCCGAATGGTCACATCCGTTTCAGTCACGCCCATGAACACCTGATACCCGCTTGGGTTCTGGAAGGCTGTTTGGCTGTTTTCCTTGATGAAGACCTTCGTCGCATCAATAAGGTACGGTTGGCCTGAAAAATCATCGAGCAACCGAACCGCGAACGATATGCGGAGGATGGACTGCTCTGTGATCGTCATTTTGTCATCCCGTTCATCCCAGAATTTACGGCACTGTGTAATTCAACGACCGCTGAATGACGCGCTCGCCTCCCCGCTCGCGCGTCGAATCAATCAGCGCCGTCGACACCTGATAGGTCATGGACAGGCGATACGGCTTGCTGACGAACATGCTCCAGAGCTTGTTCAAATCCTCGAGCGGGATAGGGTGCATCACCACGACGAGTTCTTCGAAGGTACTTGCCAGACTTCCCTGGAGTAGTGATCCCCGTATGACTGCGGTATCGTAAAGGATCTGCATGGCCCGCCCCATGATCTGATGCTCAGTCCCACGTGACGAGGCGTACGCCGTCAGCAAGTAGTACAGGTTGAGAGACAAGGGCGGGTACCGCAGGGCGCCTGTATTCGTTTCCTGCATGCCCAGGTTTTTCAGGTGCTTGTTTTCGTTGACTTGATAGAGAAAGAGCGACAGCAGTGGTGTTGTGTCATCCGAGATGTCGGCCGGCGACGCCGCGGTGATGCTGCTAGGCGGGAGTAACCCGCCCGTATTGGTTTTGATCAGATTGAGAATCGTATTGGTAATGTCGTCTATGACGGTGTAATCGCTCATATCGCAACGCGTTTCTCGACAGAGCCGACATCCTTACTAAGTGGAGCCATCATTACCCCGTGTGATCCGGATGGACATTGTGGCGATGCTGCTTGCCGCCGCCCCTGCCGATTCAAAACGAGCCCTTCTTCAACCAGTTCAATTGAGCGAAAGATCATGCATGCTGCGCGGACATTCCTCCCTGGGACAGGCGTCCTCAGGTAAACCAACACTCGCGTGGCTGGTTATTGCAATCGCATAATACGAAGCTACCCGTATCGCCCCCTTCTACTCGCTCAAAAACGACCTTCTCTGCTCCATCGATCTCAGTCAGATAGCTCCCAGGCTTTAAGCAATTCCCTGATCTCCTCCAGCTTGCTCGGGTTGATGCGGTACAATGTTTTTATCGCTGCCACATCCCGTCTGATCAACCAGCCTTTCGATTCGAGTTGCTCGATGGCCATGACTAACGTCTCTTCGCTAATCGTTTGACTGATGTCACGAAGCCACCATTCTCGTATTCCCTCTATCGTGTCCTTGGCCTCCGGGTGCTGCACCATGTACCGCAATAGCTGCTTTAGACATTCTTGATTCACAAGTTACAGCCAGCTTTGGCCAAATACATCGTGAGACACATACGTATGATTACTCCGCAATCCGCATGCCAGCATCACCGCTTTACAAGTTGGCGAAATCTTGAGGTAGGGGGATTGGCCGGTCGACGATTGCGGCGTTCTTGCCGCAGCGACTTACGTTCAAACCATTGAAGTATTGTGGAACTCTAGTGCGGCATGCGGCCCTCTATGGTGCGGCAGAATCACCGCACCATAGAGAAGGGAGGAGTTCTTATTCTCGCGGAGAGGTTTAGATAGACCGATTTAGGAGAGGCCCGGAAAATTGTCGCGATTTAGGTTGTGCTTGCGAAGAAGTCGCTGAAAGGTCCGCCGTTCTTTTCCTGCTGCCTTGGCGGCGTGGGTGATGTTCCCTTGCCAGGTTGTCAGCAGTTTCACGAGGTAGAGCCGTTCAAACGTGCTGCCCGCCTGGGCCTTCGCTTCTCGAAAGTGGGGCGGCTCTGCATTCTCTTGGACAGGAGGACCGCCGACGGCGATATCCTGGGGCATCACTACCAATGATGATGAGAGCAAGACTGCGCTCTGAATGGTCCCCTCCAGTTCACGGACATTGCCCGGCCACGCGTAGGCCGCGAGCTTGTCGAGCGCACCAGGGATCAGCCCGATCCCTAGCTTTCCGTATTGACGGCCGTACTTGCTGAGGAAATGCCGAGCCAACAGCGAAATATCTTCTACTCGATTACG
>Ga0315283_10004294_pt1 | contig 12386 bp, 10 predicted proteins | sample YL17G09_0_MG_FD_204541 | JGI IMG/M metagenome (GOLD analysis project Ga0315283, IMG submission 204541) | Sediment microbial communities from Yellowstone Lake, YNP, Wyoming, USA - YL17G09_0 | ecosystem: Environmental > Aquatic > Freshwater > Lake > Sediment | place: USA: Wyoming | collected...
CATCCGGTCCTTGTGCGGGCGTTGTCACGGGCCGATCAGCGCAGCGCGCTCGGCGATTGCGCCGGTAAGACCAGCGGCGCAGCGGGCGGCAACGGCTGCAGGTTGAGCGAGACAGCGTCGCCCTTCTTCTGCGTCGCGTAGGGCGTCTGCGCCTTCAGGGCAGGATTCATCACCGGGCCACCCGGATTGATGACGGGCCCGGCGGGCGACTGCAGGTGGCGCTTGGTCGCCGCTGCAGCGTTCAGGCTGGCTTCTGCGCTCGCGCTGCCTTGCACTCGGTAGTTGCGCTCGGCGCTTGGACTCGGCACGACGGTGCGCCCGTCCCAGCCGTCGCCCGCCACCGCGAACTTCACCCGGTAGAGCGAGTTGCCGGCGGTCGTGCCGGCACCGATCGAGCTGCGTGCCTGCACCTGGTTGGGCCAACCCTGCGCCAGGCCGGTCAATCGGTAGCGGCATTCGTTGGCCTTGGCCGCCGGCATCAGCTCAAAGTTGCCGAGCTTGAGCATCGGTGCCTCGCCGGGTTCGAAGTGGCCGTTCGGGTCGCGCAGGGGCGCCGGGCCGGTCTGCACCGTCGCGGTAATCGAGAAGCTGGTGCAGCCGCCGGGCGCGACCACCTTGCTGGGGTCCCAGCGCAGGGCGCCGAACATCGTGCCGCCGCTGGGTGGCGTCAGGGCCCGCGGCCCGAAGGCGACGACGATCGAATCCGGTCTGCCCCAGACGGCGACGCGCGCGTAGCCCGAGGGACCGCGCAGCTTCGCGTTGATTGGCACCAGCGCGGCGTTGAAGTAGCCGCGCGTGTCGACCTCGACTGCGTTGATCGCGCTTTCGGCAAGCTGGCGGAACTGGGGGCCGCCGAAGAAGGGCAGCAGGTCATCGGTGATGAACTTCAGCAGGTCACCGGAGAAGTTATGCGAGTCGATCGTCGCGTCCGACAGCGAGAACTTCGCGGCGTCGACGCGCAGGGTCTGGTCCGGGTTGGGCTGCACCGACAGCACCATCTGTAGCGTCGCCTTGACCGCCAGCGAGAAGCGCGGGTCGGCATAGCTGCCGAGCGCGGTTGGCGTGGTCGATGTGGCCTCGACGTAGCCGCCGATCGCGAGCGACGCCGCGAGCGCATTCGCGCTCGCGCTGGTGACGCTGAAGACGGGCCGCTCGTCGAGCAGGCACTTCAGGTCGTACAGCGTCTGCCCGCCTGCGGCTTTGCCCTTGCCCATCGCACCGAGCAGTGCCGCGCAGATGCGCGGCCGGGCCTCGGTCCAGGCCTTCTGCACCTGGTCGCTCACGACGCTGGCGTCGTTGACGAGCACCTGCACGCTCTGTTGCTTGGGCGTCAGCGGGCTCCACACCTGCACCAGCACGCGGGCGCCGACAGCGGCATGCGCGGCGGGGAGTGCGGCCACGAGCGCAAGGGCCAGGCCGCGGGTGAACCAGCGAGCGCCCTTGTGTCGATTCATCGTGTGCTCCATGTCCGGGCCATCAATGGGCTCAGCGCAGCCGCGGCGGGGCGCCGGCGGCCTTGAGCGAGGAGACCGGGTCGATGCCGACTCCGACGGGGCAATAGGCAGTGGCGTGCGGATGGAATCCGACGCGACAAACCGTCCAGCCCCAAGTGCTGCTCCGGGTCGTGAAAGGAACGAGGCCGGGCATGGTCGACTCATGCGTGAAGTCGAGGCAACTGCCCGCCCAGTCCACCGTCACCGACGCCGCGTACGCGGGGCCGGCTTCCCAACCCGCGATGCGGCCGACCTGACCCAGCTGAACGATGGTGTCCATCGTGTCGAGCGCACATTGCTTATTCACGTCGAGCGCGAAGCGGGCCTGACCATTCCTGCCGGCGGCAGGTACGTGAACGGGCGACGCGTCGGTGAACGTATTCGTGTGGATGCTGCGTTCGTAGTAATAGACTGGTGCCCATAGGCGAGGCGGTACCTCGATGCGCTCACGCTGAGCCACGAAGGCAGCCGTGGCGCGAGCCGATGCTCGGCCTTCGGTCGTCGCCACGGTCACTGACACGCTGTGATCACCGACGCCACGGATGCCGGCCGGCAGTTGCACCTTGATCTCGTTCATGTCCCATGCGGCCACTGAAGCCTGGATCTGGCCGAACTGCCCAGCGACGACGACGCGCCCCGCGCGGTCGCCGAAGCAGCGACCCGACACCGTGACAACGTCGCCGCCGGGCTTCAGCTTGCCCTTGATCTCGCTGACCGCCGGTGGCCCCTTGTCTGCGCAGCGGATTTCCTTGATCACTGCGCCCAAGCGGTTGTTGCTTTGCGCGAACGTGCCCTTGGTGGATGGCTCCGGGGTGATGTTGACCTGCGTGCTAGGGTCGAGCGGCGCATTGAGCGTGCGTGTCGACAGTGTCGGCACCGCCGCAGTCGCAGAGTGCGTCACATTGAGAGTAGCGAGATCCAGCTTTCGTGTACCGCCATGCACGATCCTCGGCGGCCCGTCCTTCTTCTCCTTCTCGGCGAGCAAGGATTTCTTCAGTTCTCCCGCGGTGGTCTGCTTGCCGCTGACGATGATGATCGCCCTGTCATCCATTTCGAACAGCCTCTTGCCCGACTGGTTCACCTTGGTGTCCAGGGCTCCCTTGCCAAGGCTGTTGCTGGCCGCGGGCAGCGCGGCATGGGGTGCCTTGAGGTCGACGGCGGTCGCGGGCCGTGCCAGCCCTGCCGGTGCGGGCGGGGGCAAGGCCAGCGGCTTGGGCGCAGCACTCTCGGTCGTTGCCGTGGTCGCGCCGAAGGCCGGTTGAACCTGCTGCATCGCGGGGGCGGTTGTGGCTGCGTTCGACAGCACCGCAACGGTCAAGATTGCCGCGCCGACGCACAGTGGGCGCGCGTGCTGTACTTGGCATTCGACACGACGGTGAACAGAGTGGCGTGGCATGGTCATCTCCCGGGAGTCTCAGCGGTCGCCTAGTGCGCGAAGCGGTTGGCCAACTCGATCACGGCCTGGTCGACCGCGGCGCGCAGCGCCGCGTCCAGGCTCTCCTTGTGCTGCTGCTGCAACTGCACGTCGGGCACGTAGGCCGTGCTCCTGCCCTGCTGCGCGAGCACGGTGCCGAGCAGGTTGCCCAGGCCAGACACACTTTGCCCCTGGCTGCCGATCGCCTTTTGCACGGTGACCACCCCGACGATCTCGCCGGTGGCCACGGAAACCACACGCACGTCGATGCCGATCACGTCACGATTGGTGCTGCCGCCCACCTGCGCGCCGGCAATGCCGAAGGCGCCTGAGCGCTGCGTCTCGCCCGCATTGGCATGGGTAATCGCGCCCTCGAAGATGTACTTGGCCTCCGTCAGCCTCTCGCGGGCGCTCTTGCCGCCGCTCAGGCCTGCGGCGTTGATCTGCTTCTCGCGCATGACGCCTTCGTTCAGCCGTGCCCGCTCGACGACGCGGAACTGGCCGCTGTTGACCAAGGCGGTCTTGAACATGTCGGTGGTGCCGCGCGCGGGGATCTCGGTCACCGCAGATCGGAATTCGTAGATCGACACCGTCGTCAGCTCGCCCGGCCTGCGCGGCAGCGCCTTGATGGCCTGTGTACTCGGCGCCGCATCGACACGCGGCGCTTCGTAGGTGGGCGTGGTAGCGCAGGCTGTCAACAGCAGCGTCAATGCCGCGGCAACCGTCGGCGCGACCCAGAGGCGCCTGGCAGTCCTGGGCAGGCCGGGCGAAAGCAGGTGTCGAAGGGCGTTCACGGGGGGGCTCCTTGAGATGCGGCGGCAGGCTCATGCAGTTGCCGATACCTGTAAGAACGGGAACCCATGGCGAAACCGGCCAACCTGAGCAGGACGACGCGGTTGCTGTGCCGATCGTTTGATTGGCTCATGCCCGATGCGCCGAACGCGGACTCAGACCGGCGGCGCGGCGATTCGAATCGCTGCGCCGTAGTCCGTGTACAGAATCGTTGACTTGGCGCGGCCACCGATGAACATCACCTTGGTCTCGGCGTCTGATTCCAGTTTGAGCGGCAGGCCATTGCTGCCGACCCACAGCTTCACCCAGCCCTTCGTGCTGCCAAGGCCGCCGGCGATCTGGCCCGCCTGGTAGTAGCGATAGGCGGTGGCCGATCTCCCGTTGACCGACTCCGCACCGAGGGTTTGCGCGCCGCTGATGGTTTTCATGAAGGTGGGCAGGGTTTGCGGATCCTTGCGCACCTGTTCCAGGATCTTGTCGGTGGCGACGGGTGATCGCACCCACTGTTTCTCGGCCTTGATGAACAGCGACCCGTTGTAGAGGATGTGTTCCAGGGTCTCGGTCTTGCCCTCGACCCTCATCACCATGTGCGCGTTCGCTGGCGCGACGTATTCGATCGTGCCGTTGGTGACCTTGCCGTCACTGTCGGTCAAGCTCAGCTGCGCGCGATATGACTTCTGCTCGCCGGCCTTGGCATAGGCCGCCGCGATCGCGGCCAGCGCCGTGGTGTTGTTGGCCCCGACGTTTTCGGTCTGCTGCACCGTCTCGCAGGCGGCAAGGCAAACCGCCAAGATCAAAGCGGTGATCCAGAACGTGCGATTCAGCATGAGCATCTCCTGAAGTTCAAGGGAGTTGAATTTCGGCGGTCATCCCACGATGCATAACGGGAAGCAGCCGCAAAAGCGGCCAAGCCCCAGCAGATAAGATGCAGTCGTGACCGACGAAGTACCCACCGCGCCACGCCCCGATCACTGGGACACGACCCTGGCCGCCGAAGTCCGGGCCCTGGCCGACCAGTTGCTGCCGCTGTTCTATGCCGACTTGAAGCGCGTCGCCCATCGCGAGCGGGCCCGGGTCGGCGCCGGCATGACGTTGCAGACCACGGCCCTGGTGCATGAGGCCTACCTGAAGTTGCGCGGCACCTCGAGCTGGAATGACGATGCCCATTTCGTGCGTGCAGCAGCGCTCGCCATGCGCCACGCGCTGGTGGACCACGCGATCGAGCAACTCACCGCCAAGCGAGGCCAGGGCGCCGAGCACCTGCCGTTGACCGAAGGGCTGGACGTGGCGGCGGCGACCGACGAGGCACTGGTGGCGCTCAACGATGCGCTGGAGCTGTTGTCCAAGCAGTCGTTGCGGCTGGCCCAGGTGGTCGAGTGCCGCTACTTCGCCGGTTACGACGAAATCTCGACCGCGCATGCGCTCGGCATTTCCGAGCGTACCGTGCGGCGAGACTGGACGTTGGCGCGCGCCTGGTTGCAACGCGAACTGCGCAGCGCCTGACGTCGTTCGCGTGCCGGTCCGTCAGACCGGCGTGGCCAGGACGCGGCGGGCCCTCTGCACCTGGGGATGGCCATTGCCCAGCTGCGCAGCGAGGTCGGTGGCACCCTGGTTGAGGAGTTCCGTGGCCCCGGCCGTCTTGCTGCGCTTGAGTGCCTCACCGAGCCGCACGCGGGCCAGCGCCAACTCCCAGCTTTGAGCCCAGAGCAGCGACTGGCGCAGATCGACCGCTTCGCGCAGCGGCGCAGCGGCCTCGGCGGTCTTGTCCTGCAAGAGCAGGGCCTCACCCAGGCCGAACAGCGCGTGCGCCACCAGCGGTTGGCCCGGCCGGCCGGCCTTGCGCAACGGCTCGATCAGGGCGTTGAACTCGGCCTGGGCCTGTGCGGCATGCCCGGCTTCGAGTTCGATGCGCGCCTGGCTCAAGCGCACGCGCAGGGTCAACACGCCCGCAGGACCAAAGCGCTCGTTGGCCAGCACGAGGTTCTGTGACGCCAATTCGCGCGCCCGGTCCAGGTTGCCGCTGACGGTCAGCGCATCGGTCAGGAAGAGCCGGTTCTGGATCGACAAGGGGCTGGCCGCACCGACGAACTTGACCGTCATCTCGACAGCGGTCGGCAACACAGCCAGAGCCTCGGCCAGCCGGCCCTGGGCCGTGAGCGCGGCACCGTAAAGCCCCATCGCCGCCGAGACCGCGGCCGAATCGCCGGCCAGCTGACGTTGCTTTTCGAAGGCTGTTTTCAGCAAGCCCTCGGCCTCGCCCAGGCGACCGTAGCGAAAGGCCAGGGTGCCTGTGTTGCCGAGCACGATCAGCGCGTCGAGGTCGTCGCCCTGGCCGAGTTTTTGATAGATGGCCAGGTTCGCTCGGTACGCCTCGAGTGCCTCTTGCAACCGGTTGGCACCGGTGAGCGTGATGGCCAGCGAGTTGTACAGGTTGGCCGTCTCGCGGTGAACCGCGCCTGAGAACGCGGTGCGCTCGGCGATGGCCACCTGATAGGTGCGAATCGCTGCGTCGAGGTCGCCCTGGCTGCGCAGCAGCATGCCGCGGGCAAAGAGGGCCTCGAGGTGCTGCTCGCGGTACTTGTCGGGCGCGCTGGCCCACAGCGCCTCGGCCTTGGGCAACAGCTCGGCCGCGCGTGGCACATGGCCGCGCAGCAGTTCGAGGGTGGCCAGCTTCTGCTGCGCCAGGGCGACGGATTCGCGATCGGCCTCGGGGCCGGCGGCGGCCAGGAAGCCTTCGAGCAAGGGTACCTGGCCCTCGACGTCTTCGAGCGCGCCGTACAGGTCGGCCAGCGTCACGACCACCTTGCCTGCGAGTTGCGGGTCGTCGCTGTACTCCTTGAGCACGCGTTGCGCGCTGCGGTCGAGCATGGCCTTGGCGGTCACGGGCGCACCGCCCTTTTGCGCGATCGAGCTGCGGAACAGGTTGATCAGGTGGTACCGGACCGCCTCTTCCCGAGTGGCGGCGCGGCGTGCCGCGTCGCGCTCGACCTCGGTGCGGTGCGCCTGCCAGGCGGTGGCCGCCAGGCCGACCGCAAGGGTGACAACGACCAACGCGCCACCGGCGACAGCCCAGCGGTAGCGTCTGAGCGTGCGCCCGAAAACATAGAAGCGGGCCCGTCCACGCACTGTCACTGGCTCGTGGCGCAAGTGGCGCTCGATATCGCTCTTGAGCGCATTGACGGTCGGGTAGCGCTCGGCCGCGTCTTTGCGCAGACACGTGGCGACGATGGCATCCAGATCGCCGGCCAAGCGGCGCGCTGCGACCGGCGATGATGCCGATGCCAGCGCCGTTCGATGCATCGACGGCGGAGCGTCGTGCACGATCAGCTGCACTATGCGCGCGATCGGCATGCCGTCGCTGCGCCAGGGCCTCTGCCCCGTTAGCAACTCGAACAGCAGCACGCCGAGCGCGTACACGTCGGTGGCCGTGGTGATCGCCTGGCCCGTCAATTGCTCGGGCGCGGCGTAATCGGCAGTGAAAGGTGCACTCGTCCCGTCGACAGGCGCCTGCCCGATGTGATCGAGCCGCTTGGCCACACCGAAGTCGAGCAACTTGACGCGACCTTCGGGCGTGACCAGGATGTTGCCCGGTTTCAGATCTCGATGAACGATCAGGTTTCGGTGCGCGTACGAGACCACATCACACGCCTGGAGGAACAGCGCCAAGCGGTACGCGAGATCGGCGTGGCGACGGTCGCAGTGGTCGATGATCGTCTCGCCATCGACGTATTCGACGACCGCATACAGCCTGCCATCGCCGGCCACGCCGCCATCCAGCAGGCGGGCAATGCCCGGGTGATCCAGGTTTGCGAGGATCTGACGCTCGGCTTGAAAGCGCTCGATGTCGGGCGCCGCTTCCCGATAGAGCAGCTTCAGCGCCACCGCCTGCTCGAAGGCGCCGTCCGCGCGGGTCGCGAAGTAGACCTCGCCGGCGCCACCCCGCCGAATCAATGCGCCCAGGCTCCACACGCCGATACGCGTGCCTGCCTGCAGCACCTGCGCCGTCGACGCCGCCCTGCCGACCGCATTCGGCGGTGTATCGACCGGGTTTTGCTCTGCCTCGTGGGCCAGCAGCAGCGTGCGCAGCTCTTCGCGCAATGCCGGATCATCGGCGCATGCCCGGTCGCAAAACGATGCGCGCTTGTCTGCGGGCAGCTCGACCGCTTCGGCGAACAAGCCTTCGAGCGTTTGCCAGCGCGCTTCATCCATGTCTTGACCTCGATTCGAGTCCTGAACGGGCCGCGCCGCCCTCGCGCCATTCCTTGACCACCGGCCTCAACCGTAGAGCAGTTTCACCAACCCCAGGCTCAGCGACGGGAACAGCAGCAGCAACAGCATGCGCAACAAGTCCCAGGCCAGGAAGGGCATCACGCCCTTGTAGGTCTCGTTCATCGGCACGTCCTTCGCAATGCCGTTGACGACATAGACGTTCAGACCGACCGGCGGCGCGATAAGGCCGAAGCTCACCGTCATCAGCACCAGGATGCCGAACCAGATGGCCTTGGGCTCAGACGCCAGGCCGAGCAGCGGCAATTGCATGATGGCCGGGAAGATCACGGGGATGGTCAGCAGCATCATCGACAGCTCGTCCATCACACCGCCGAGAAAGATGTACAGCACCAGCACCGCGCCGACGATCACCAGCGGCGCCACCGGCAGGTGGCCGACCCAGGCCGCCACCGCGGCCGGCATCGCCGTCAGCGCGAGCGAGGCGTTGATCATGTCGGCGCCGAGGAAGATCATGAACACCATCGCGCTGGTCTCGGCGGTGCCAACGAAGGCGTGGCGAATGCCTTGCCAGCTGAGTTCGCGCTGGCCGAGCGCGGCGACGAAGGTGGCCACGGCACCGACCGCCGCGCCCTCGGTGGGCGAGAACAGGCCGGCATAGATGCCGCCGAAGACGATCAGGAAGATCAGCACGATCGGCCAGATGGCCCGCAGCGCACGCCAGCGCTCGGGCCACGGCACCGGCTTGGACGGTGGCGCCTGTTCGGGGTGGCGGCGGGCCACCAGGCCGACCACCATCAGGTAGCCGAGCATCGCGATCAACCCCGGCACCATCGCGGCGGCAAACAGCTTGGCGATGTTCTGCTCGGTCAGGATGGCGTAGACCACCAACGGCACCGACGGCGGGATCAGGATGCCCAGCGTGCCGCTGGCCGCCAGCGTGGCGGTGGAGAAGCGCCCGTGGTAGCCGTGGCGCTTCATCTGCGGATAGGCCACCTGCGTGATCGTCGCCGAGGTGGCCACCGACGAGCCGCAGACCGCGCCGAAGGCGCCGGCCGCCAGCACCGAAGCCATCGCCAGGCCACCGCGGATGTGGCCGACGAAGGCGGCGGCGGCCTGGAACAGCGCGCGCGACAGGCCGCCCTGCGTGGCGAACTGGCCCATCAGCAGGAACAGCGGGATCACCGACAGGTCGTAGACCGTCAGCCGAGCCACCGCGCTGCCCTTGAGCTGGTTGAGCAGCGCGAGGTCATTGGTCATCGACCAGTAGCCCAGCGCGCCGGGGATGAACATCGCCGCGGCGATCGGCACGCGCAGGGCCATCAGCAGCAGCATGCCGCCGAACATGGCCAGGCCGATGCCGGTCGGCGTCATGCGCTGCCGCCTTCGTGTTGGCCGCCGAGCAGCGCGGCCATCGGCGCATGGCGCCAGTGCAGGACGACTTGCACGACGGCCACCAGCGCGGCCAGCGCCAGCCCGGGGGCCAGCGACGCATAGGCCCACCACATCGGCAGGCCCAGGATCATCGAGGTCTCGCCGGCGTCGCGCACGCTGATGGCGCCGACGCTGGTGCGCCAGGCCAGCAGCGCGCACATCGCGGCCATCAGCAACGCGCCGACGCCGTCGAGCCAGCGCACCTGCCGCACCGGCAGGCGCTGGGTGAAGAAGTCGACGATGATGTTGGCGCCGCGCAGCTGGCACCAGGGCAGCGCCAGCGAGATCGCCAGTGCCACGGCGAATTGCGTCATCTCCACGTCGCCCTGGATCGGCCTCGTGGTCAGTGCCCGCAACGTGATGCTCGTCACCACCATCAGCGCGGCGGCAAAGGCCACGGCCGAACCGGCGACGGCGAACGTGGCGGCAACGCGCCGCAACAATGCCAGCATGCGATTGATCCTCAAAGAGAAAGCGGCGCCGGCCGCGGGGGACGGGCGCCGCAGTCTGGACGCATCAAGTCACTTCTTGTACTTGACAAGCAGTTCGCGCGCTTCGGCCAGCATCGCCTTGCCGTTGCTGCCGCGCTTGTCCATGTCGGCGATCCAGTCGTCGTACAGCGGCGCCGAGGCCTTGACCCAGTTGTCGAGTTCGCTGGCCGGGATCATGTAGAAGCTGTTGCCGCGGTCTTGCGCGGCCTTGCGACCGGCGGCCTGGCTGCCGTCCCAGATCTTGCCGATCTGCTGGCTCAGCGCAGCGCCCGAGTTGTCGTCGATGACCTTCTTCAGGTCGGCCGGCAGGCTGTCGTACTTGGCCTGGTTCATCGCGAACACGAACACCGCGCTGTACAGCGCCGGGCGCGACGGGTCGGTCTCGCTGTGGAACTTGACCATCTCCTGCAGCTTCAACGACGGCATCACCTCCCAGGGCAGCAGGAAGCCGTCGATCGTGCCTTTGCCGACGGCATCCGGGATCGCCGGCAGCGGCATGCCGACAGGCGACGCGCCCAGTGCGGCCAGCAGCTTGTTGGTCTGCCGCGTCGGCGCGCGCATCTTCAGGCCCTTGAAATCGGCCAGCGTCTTGACCTGGTGGCCGTTGGTGTGCACATAGCCTTCGTCGTGAACCCAGGTGGCGAGCAGCTTGGTGCCGGGGAACTCCTTCAGCGAGTACTTGTTGATGTAGTCCCAGGTGGCGCGCGCGCCGACCTCGGCCGAGTTGGTCATGAACGGCAGCTCGAAGACCTCGGTGGTCGGGAAGCGGCCCGCGGTGTAGCCCGGCAGCGAGATGATCACGTCGTCGACGCCATCCTTGACGCGGTCGACCAGCTGCGGCGGCGTGCCGCCGCCGCTCATCGCCGGCAGGATCTGGCACTTCATCTTGCCGGCCGATTCCTTGGCGATCTTGTCGCACCACGGACCGATCACCTGCACCGAGGCCATCGCCTGCGGGTTCCAGATGTGGTGGAACTTCAGCGTCACTTCCTGCGCGGCGGCGGGCAGGGCGAAGGCGATGGCAGCCAGGGCGAGGGGGGCGATTCGTTTCATGGGACATGTCTCCTGAGCGTGATGAAAATCTTCAAACAACCGCCGTGGATCCGGCTCTGCCGGGCCACTGGCGGTGCCCCCTCGAGGGGGAGCGGCGCAGCCGCTTCGGGGTGGGTTCATGTTCCCCAGATTTCGGCGGCGGTTTCGACGACAAGGCGCAATTTGGCGCGCTGGGCTTCGACCGCGATGTTATTGCCATGCACGGTAGAGGAAAACCCGCACTGCGGGCTCAGTGCGAGCTGTTCGAGCGGCGCGTACTGGGCGGCTTCATCGATGCGGCGCTTCAGCGCGTCCTTGGTTTCCATCTCGCCGAACTTGGTGGTCACCAGCCCGAGCACGACGATCTTGCCCTTGGGCAGGAAGCGCAGCGGGCGGAAGTCGCCGCTGCGGTCGTCGTCGTATTCCATGAAGTAGGCGTCGAGCTTCATCTCGGCCAGCAGCGCCTCGGCGACGGGCTCGTAGTTGCCGGCGGCGGCGTGGGTGCTCTTGAAGTTGCCGCGGCAAAGGTGCATCGCCAGCACCATGCCCGGCGGCTTGCGCGCAACGACCTTGTTGATGAACTTGGCGTAGCGGTGCGGCAACTCGTTGGGGTCGTCGCCGCGCGAGCGCGCGGCTTCGCGCATCTTCTCGTCGCACAGGTAGGCCATGTTGGTGTCGTCCATCTGCACGTAGCGGCAGCCGGCGTTGTACAGCGAGCGCAGTTCTTCGCCGTAGGCCTCGGCCACGTCGTCGTAGAACGCCGGCTCGAGCTCGGGGTAGTGTTCCTTGCTGATGCCGGCGCGGCCGCCGCGAAAGTGCAGCATCGTCGGCGACGGGATCGTCACCTTGGGTGTGCCGGTCTGGCTGACCTGGCGCTTGAGGAATTCGAAATCGGCGCGCTGGATGTCCTTCACATGGCGCACCTTGCCGATCACGCGCATCGCCGGCGGCGCCAGCTCTTCGCTGCCGTCGGGCTTCTTGACCACGACGGGCAGATCGCACTTGACGCCGCCGAGCTGCTCGAGGAAGTCGATGTGGAAATAGGTGCGGCGGAACTCGCCGTCGGTGATGCTCTGCAGGCCCACGTCCTGCTGCATCTTGACGACCTCGGCGATGGCCTTGTCTTCGACGGCGCGCAGTTGCGCGGCCGTGATCTCGCCCTTGGCCTTCTGCTCCCTGGCATCGAGCAGGAACTTGGGGCGCAGGAAGCTGCCGACATGGTCAGCGCGGAAAGGCGGCGAGGTGCGGGCGGTCATGGGATGTCTCCTTGCAGGCTGCAGGCTGCAGGCTGCGGGCGGGGGCGGGGCGGCGAGCTCGGCGCAGGTTACGCGCAATTGTGCGCGCCGCATCGCGTCAGTCGACCGGTGCGGGCGCTTCGCGCACCGGGTCGCGCGGCGGCGAAGCAAACTGCGCCAGCGCCACCCCGGCCAGCGTCAACGCCGCGCCGGCCAGCTTGATGGCCGTATAGCGCTCGCCGGTCAGCAGCCACGCCACCAGGCCGGC
>Ga0315283_10004296_pt1 | contig 12380 bp, 8 predicted proteins | sample YL17G09_0_MG_FD_204541 | JGI IMG/M metagenome (GOLD analysis project Ga0315283, IMG submission 204541) | Sediment microbial communities from Yellowstone Lake, YNP, Wyoming, USA - YL17G09_0 | ecosystem: Environmental > Aquatic > Freshwater > Lake > Sediment | place: USA: Wyoming | collected...
GATCTGCAGCACACAATTCCCAACGGGTCCACCAGCTCGACCGGCTTTTGCCTTGAGCCCACCGGAACGACCTGGGTTGATTATCTGGCATACTCTCCGGTCGGAGCCAGTTTTACGGTGAACCTGTCGAAGGTGAGCGGCGACCTGAATGTTGAATGGTTCAATACGCTCGATGGGACAACCATCACAGGCACGACCGTGACGGCAGGATCGACTCAGAGTTTCAATCCTCCCTTCTCCGGGGAGAGTATACTCTACCTCTACAGGCACCCGCCGGCCGGCGTGGACGAGACAGCCGCGCCTCCGTCACGCTTCAAGTTGCATCAGAATTATCCAAATCCTTTCAATCCGGAAACGACTATTACCGCAGATATCCCAGTAAGGAGCAGGATAGAACTCGGCATCTATGATCTGCTCGGCCGCCGTGTGCGGATGTTGTTTGACGGAGAACGCGCTCCGGGCACATTGTCAGCCCGGTGGGATGGAAAAGATGATCATGGCATGCCGGTCGGGTCGGGCGTCTATTTCTGTATGCTGAAGGGGGGAGGGCACTCTTCGGTCGGGAGAATGTTATTGTTGCGATGAGTAGATAGTAATCGGCGTTGCGGGGAATTCGTGGCCCAGGTCACATTGTCCCAGCAAATGTCTTAGAAAACGGTAAAAAACGGGGCTTCCCCTGGTTGGACCGTTCGAAGGGCTTGCATTTTCCTTATATAAGAGCCTTATTGTCATCACGCAGGTGTGTGCCGATTATGCTGATCAACGTCCTGCAATCTTTGGTGCTGGTCCCTATGGGGATCTTGCTCGGGTACCTTGCGTTCCTGAGTCTTCTGGCATTGGTCATTCGACGACGTCCGCCACCCCCCGTGACGGATCTTCGGCGGTTTGCCATCATCGTCCCGGCGCACAATGAAGAGCTGGCCATCGGGGGAACGCTGAAGAGTTTCCGGGCATTATCATATCCTCGCCCGTGGTACAGCGTTGTTGTCATAGCGGATAATTGCACGGACAGGACTGCGGAGATCGCGCGGCAGGCGGGTGCGGAGGTTCTCGAGCGGAGTGACGGGGAATTGCGCGGGAAGGGATATGCGCTCCGGTGGTGCATGGATATTCTGCTTGCGCGGAATCCGGGTTACGATGCCTTCATCGTCATCGATGCGGACAGTGAGGCGGCTCCCGATTTTCTTGATGTGATGAACCGGTATCTCGCCGCGGGGTCCGCGGTGGTGCAGTGCAGCGACATGGTGAAACCGCAGCCGGGTGCGTGGAGCGCGGAAATGACGAGGATCGGGTTCACCCTGTACAACCACGCACGTCCCCTCGGGAGGTCGATACTCGGCGGTTCCGCGGGGCTCCGGGGCAACGGCATGTGTTTTACGGCCGCGACGATTCGGGCGCATCCGTGGGATGCGTTCACGCGCGCCGAAGATCTCGAGTACGGACTGCGGCTTCTTTTGGACGGAACCCGGGTCGCTTTCGCTCCCGAGGCGAGAGTGCTTGCGACGATGCCTGTTCAGTCGCGCAACGCCGAGACGCAGCGGGCTCGCTGGGAGGGGGGGAGGATCCCCTTGATTCGAAAGTACGCGGGGGCGCTTGCATGGAAGGCGGTCAAAGGCGGATCATTCGTCCACGCCGATGCACTGGTCGACCTGATCACCCCGGCGCTGGTGAACATGCTTGCCTTGACACTTCTTTTCGCCGGCGGGAACCTTGTGCTGGTCGCGGCGGGGTTCTCCGGGAGCTTGACGTTCGCGATGTTGTGGGGGCTTGCGGCCCTCCTTGGTTTGGTTCATCTTTTTGTCGGACTTGCGGCGTCCGGGGCGGACCGGGGACAGTACACGGCTCTGCTGCATCTGCCGCGGTACGTGTTCTGGAAGATCGCGTTGTATGCACGACTCACGCGGGGCAAGCGTGAGAGCGAATGGATCCGGACAACCCGCGAGTCTTCGAGAGACGGTGAGGGGCATGCACAAGATTCTGCTCATCGATGACGATGAGATGACGATTGTCTTCATGCGGAAGCTGCTGGAGGACGCGGGATTCGCCGTGGTCGCCACCGCCGACGGGCCGCATGGCATTGACATGTACAAAGAGCATTACCCGGACCTGGTGCTGCTGGACGTCGGTCTTCCCGGCATGAGCGGCTTGCAGGTCCTGAAGGAGATCAGGCGGATAGATCCGAACGCTCTGGTGGTGATCATCACCGGATACAAATCGCCGGTGACCCAGAGCCAGGCCATGGAGCAGGGGGCCAGGGAGTTCATTGAGAAGCCGATCGACGCTCGAGTTTTGATTGACAAGGTCCGCCGTTTCCTTTCAAATACGGGGGAGTAAGAACTCTGGAGCGGTGCCGGACACTGAGATCGCAGAGGGGACATCAATCTCATTCAGGAAAAATCTAAGAAAACGGGGTGGAGAATGAAACAGTTCGCTAAAGGATGGGTTGCGGTTGTCATCATGGGGGTGGTTCTGGCACAGATCGCGTTTGCACAGGTGCCCACGATTGCGTCCGTGTCGCCCGGCTCCGGGAAAATGGGGAGGACGGTGATAATCGCCGGGACGAACTTTGATGCGACCCCCGCCAACAACAGAGTCTACTTTGGTGGGGCGTACGCACCTGTGCTTTCGGCCACAACAACCTCCCTCAGGGTGAATGCGCCGCCGCAGGCGTCTTTTAGACCGGTTACGGTAACCAATCTCACAACGAACCGCACCGCATACTCCGTTATGCCATTCGGTGTCACGTTCAATCCCAGTGCGGGCATTTCGGCGGGATCCTTTGGCGGTCGGATCGATCGGATCCTGAAAACAGGTCCTGAGGCGACGGCTATCGCTGACTTCGACTTGGACGGAAAACCTGACGTCGCGACCATTTGTTACAACGCCAACATCCTGGCGGTGCTCCCGAACACCAGCGTTCCCGGCCTCATGAGTTTCAGCGATGCCATCATCGACACGACAGGAGTTGCCCCCAACGAAATTGCCGTTGGAGATATCGATGGGGACGGCTTGATCGATGTTGTTGTATCAAATTTCGACACGACGAACGCGCCAGCGACGATCTCGGTGTTGCGAAATACGAGCACATTCGGAGTCATCTCATTTGCTGACTCGGTGAACTTCCGTGTGGGTCGTAGCCCGTCAGGTATTGCGGTCGCCGACCTTGATGGCGACGGCAGACCAGATATTGTCGTTGCGAATCAGACTGACGGGACCCTTTCTGTTCTAAGGAACACAACGGTCGGGGCAGCGATTTCATTCGCGACGCCCCCCCTCCTTTTGAGTCCCGGTGGAGTGACTCACACCGTTGCCATAGGCGATCTGAATGGGGATCTAAAGCCGGATCTTGCAGTGACAAACCCGGACTCGCGAGAGGTAACAATCTTCAAGAATGTCAGCAGCTTTGAGAATATTGCCTTTGGCTCAGACACGGTTCGAGTTTCGTTCTTTCGTGGTACCGTCCCTGACTCACTTGCCGCCCCCCTGTTTGTCGCCATGGGGGACATTGACGGTGATGGAAGGCTTGACCTTGCAGTCACTGACACGGCGACCGTCGCCCCGAACGTGTATGTTCTCCGGAACATCAGTTCGGGCACCTCGAATTACTCATTCTCGAGCCCGGCCATATTTCGAAGAGGGGTTGGCATAGGGGCGGTCACCATCGCCGATCTCAACGGCGACGGACGCCCCGATCTGCTGTGCGGGAACTCGATTGACAACACGGTGTCGATCTTAAGGAATACCGGCTCCCCGGGGAGCATCACAAGCGGATCATTTGCGGCGAGAGTCGATTTCCCGGTGACGGATTATCCCATCCGGGTCGCTGTTGGCGATCTCGACGGTGACGGCCATCCCGATTTCGCAGTTCCCGGCTTCACCAGCGGTGCCGTTACCATCATGCGGAATCTGATCCCGGATGGTTATGTCCGCGCGAATCTTAAAACAATTCTTCAGGGCCCCTATACCTCCGCAGGCGATTCGATGGCCAATGCATTGAACACGGGGGGCGCTCTTTCCTCCCACTTTGGCGCGGGCGTGTTCCCCCCCGCTACAGTGGACAGTGTCAATATTGAGGTTCGCGACAATTCCAGCCCCGGGAGCGCGACTTTCCGGCGATTCGTACCGGCCTGGATAACAAAGAACGGGACGCTCAGGAGCGTCACCGACACGAGCAAGAGTTATGTCGATATCGACACGGTGGCTCCTGGATCCTATTTCGTCATTGTCCGTCACCGGAATCATCTGGCGATCATGAGTCGCGCCACCGTGGCTCTTGATGTCAATGGCGCGCTCTATGACTTTACCACCAGCCAGACAAAAGCATTCGGAACCTCTGCGATGATACAGGTGGGGACGAAATTCTGCATGTACAGCGGGGATGGGAACGCGTCAGGCATTATCACCGCGCAGGATGCGAACGTAGTCTTCGGCAGCCTTAATCAGGCAGGGTATTTCATCGGGGACGGAAATCTGAGTGGAATCGTAACAGCGAGCGATGCCAATATCGTATTCACGAACCTGAATGCCGCAACGAAGGTACCATGATCTGTGAAAGAGCCCAAGCTCACATCACCGAACTTAAGCTAAACTGTCCTTAAACCAGGAGGAACAACCATATGCGAAAAAATGTACTTGTGATTTGCCTGCTCGTAGGTCTTGCCGGTGCGGCTTTTGCACAACGGACGGCCACATTAACGATCAAGAATGCGGGGAATAGCGGCATCGCTTACGTTTTTGATGTCTGGGCGCGCAGCACCGGTGGGACTGCAATAAGGGTAGGAACCAGTTCATTTTTCTTCAATTATAATAGCGCAGGGATGGACACGCCGACGCTAACGAACATAAATCCAAACTATACGGGTGACGGGGTAACCACCGACTACGATGCAATGACGGTCCAACTTGTGGGAGGTAAAATTGGCGTGACGGTGACATTTACGGCCGGGGGGGGTGGTACAGGATCTCTACTCTCGACCGCATCCCCAGACGGGGAACGCTTGTGCACCGTTAGGATGCACATTACGGATCCGGCACAGACCGCGAGTCTTTCATGGGACGCCCTCAACACGGGAGTTACAAATTCAGTTCCGGCAGCTTCCGTTGCTTCTAATACAGTTGGGTCGGATAATTCACTTCTTCCAATCACGCTCAGCTCATTCGTTGCACAGCTGGCAAGCGATCGCAATCAAGTCCGGCTGGAGTGGAAGACCATTTCCGAAATCAACAACTACGGCTTCGAGGTCCAGCGTTCGCTGGACGGGAAGTCCTTCGAGTCGATCCCAGGGAGTTTCGTCCCCGGAAACGGCACGACCAACGTGTCACACACGTACTCGTACGTTGACGCCAACCCGGCGGGTACAACCGGCTACCGGCTGAAGCAGATAGACCTTGATGGGACTACCAGCTACAGCGAATCGGTCCAGCCGACCACCACGACCGACGTGAAAGAGCAGAAGCCGACGGTTTTCGCCCTCGAGCAGAACTATCCGAACCCTTTCAATCCGACGACCGTTGTTGAGTTTGCGCTCCCCAGCTCCTCGCACGTCCTGATGGAGCTCTACAACCTCCTCGGACAAAAGGTCCAGACGCTGGTCGATGACGTCCGCCAGGCGGGCTTCTACCGCGTCCGGGTCGATGGGGCGAACCTCTCCAGCGGCGTATATCTCTACCGCCTCTCGACCGGTGACAAGGTGTTCGTCCGGAAGATGACGCTCGTCAAGTAAGAAGTCTCTCGTTTATCATCTTTGTCACACCCCGGTTCGCGTTTGCGGGCCGGGGTGTTCATTTTATGTCACTTGACGGCGGTCAATCCACAAAAAGTTGCGAGACTTGTGATGACTCTCACCAAATCGTTGTTAGATACGATGTTTTGACCGAATTTTGCTGAAGAGTATTGACATTTTCTTGCCGCAGACGTATGTTGGATGCAGAAGAAACACCTTCAGTTGCTCTTCAAATCGAGCCTACGTTTGACGGCCGCTGAGGTCCGGGGGGACCTCGTCAAGCACGCATCTGCTCATGTGTTTCACAGGCTTTCGGTAAGGGGACAGTTCTCATGATCATGCAGTTCTTCATCGCGTTTGCAGTGGCGGCAGCTGCCGCCCTGGCGATGACACCGCTCGTTATCCGCCTCGCGCACCATGTGCGGGCGGTGGACCAGCCCAACGAGCGGAAGATACACACGCACCCGATCCCGCGACTCGGCGGAGCGGCGGTGTGCGCTGCTTTCCTTCTCACCGCGACCTTCATCTTTGTTACCCGCTCGGACATGGTCCGGCCTCCGTGGGGAGACCCCCTCCAGGGCGCCGCTCTCGTCATCACGTGTCTGCTCGTCCTCGCCCTCGGCATATGGGACGACATCAAGCAACTCGGCCCGGGGAAGAAATTCCTGTTCCAGGTCCTGCTGAGCAGTATCGTTTACATCGCCGGCGTACGCATCTCGATTGTCTCACAGCCCCTGGGTGGAGGGCTCCTCGATCTGGGTTGGCTCGGCTATCCCGCAACGGTCCTCTGGATCGTCGGCATCATGAATGCCCTCAACCTGATCGACGGCCTTGACGGCCTGGCCTCCGGTGTCGCCATGGTGGCTGCCATCACCATCGCTGCGATTTCGTTTGCAAAGTTCGAAGACGCAGGGACGGCGATGGTCGCGGTCATACTCGCAGGTGCCCTCCTCGGATTCCTCCGATACAACTTCAACCCAGCGAAGATATTCCTCGGGGATTCCGGCAGCCTCTTCCTCGGCTTCGTCCTGGCGGTTCTGTCGATCAGGGGGTCGACCAAAGGGTCCACCGCATTCGCACTCCTGATCCCGGCACTCTCCCTCGGTCTGCCGATCCTCGATACGATCCTCTCGATGGTCCGCCGGCTTCTTCGGCCGATCATACGAATGGAGGGGAAGGGGGAGTCAACTCTTCGCCGTCTGCGGTCGATGTTCCTGCCCGACCGGGACCATATCCATCATCGGCTGCTCGCGCTCGGGCTCTCCCAGCGCCAGGCGGTGGTTCTGCTCTATTTCGTCGCCTCCGGCCTTGGATGCAGCGCCTACGGCCTGACCCTGGTGAACCATGTGGGGGGCGTACTCATCATCGCCGTGGCCGGGGTTGCGATTATGGCGGGGGTCCACCGGCTGCGCTATCGTGAGTTCGCGATCCTCCGGAGCGGTTCGCTCCTTCCGATCTACCGCCACCCGTTCACACAGAGCCCGTGGTTCCAGGGAGCTATCGACACAGGGTTCACGATCGCCGCATTCCTGCTCGCCTATACATTTGGCCGTGACTCGGCACTGCCCGATCCGGGCGTCGAAGATTTCCGCCTGATGCTCCTGGGGGTGACCGCATTGCAAATGTCGGTGTTCTTCTTTTCCGGCGTGTACAAGGGGGTCCTCCGCCACGCGGGGGTCGAAGATGCCGTCCGCATTATGAAGTCGGTCGCGATCTCATTGTTCATTGGGGCAGGTCTCTATCTTCTCCTGGGGCTCCGTGTCTCGGATAGTCTGACGAGGATGTTCCTGCTCGACTTCTACTTCCTGATGACCCTGCTCGTGGTCTCCAGGTTTTCGTTCGCGCTGCTCAACAGACTCGCGCGGGAGAAGTTTGAGGGCAAAGACCCCGTCGTCATCTACGGCACCGGCGACCTTGCCATCGCCGCCCTCAGGACTATCCTTGCGTCGCCCGGCCTTCGTCTTCGCCCGGTCGGATTTCTCGAAGACAATCCCCGGATGGAGGGGAGGACGATCCACGGCTACCCGGTGCTGGGGGGCCACTGGAGGCTGGAACGCCTGCTCCGGAGCCAGACTGTCTCCGCTCTGATTGTCGCCAGCAATGATATATTGCCGGAGGTGCAGAAACGGATCCGCCAAATCACGCGCCAAGAGCGTCTTCCCGTGCGGATATTCGCCCCCTTCTCGGATCTGTCCGTCGAAATGGATTCCCGTTCGGCATTGGTCCCCGCCCCGGTTCAACCGTCGGTTCTCGCCGAGCAGGGCAGGGCCGATGTGCTTCTTGAAAAATTCCTCAAAATCACGTAATTAGGAGCCGGAACCCGCCTCCGGCCCCCCCCTTCGTTGACTTTCCCCCAAAGAATCGTTAAATTTACATCGATATCATACGCTCATTCGGCCCTGTACGGTCCCCGAAAGGATACGCACCCCGCTCCATTGTTACACTTTCTTACCGCCGCCGTGCCCCGGCGACAAAGATCCCTGTCCCTCCGGCACGGGCCCGCCCAGGCCCTGCCTCTGGACGAATCGTGCATACGAATCGCGTCGAATGAAGGAGACTGATGTTCAAGAGCGGAACAATTCAGGGTGTCGTGGTACGCAACCTCGAGAAGTTTGTCGATGAACGGGGCTGGTTGACCGAGGTCTACCGCAAAGACGAACTGGACTCCGAGCACACGCCGGTCATGGGGTATCTCTCCATGACGGCTCCGGGGGTGGCGAGGGGGCCACACGAGCACGCCGACCAGGCGGACCATTTCATCTTCGTCGGCCCGTCAAATTTCAAGATCTACCTCTGGGACAACAGAAAACCGTCTCCGACCTATCTGAACAGGCATATCGTTTATGCGGGGGAAGATGCGCCCCGGTCGGTCATTATCCCCAGAGGGGTGGTCCACGCATACGAAAATATCGGAGGGAAGCCGGGTATGGTGATGAACTTCCCCAACCGACTCTTCGCCGGGGAGGGAAAAAAGGGGCCCGTGGACGAGATCCGACACGAGGCCGTACCCGACTCTATCTTTCGCTTGGATTGACGGCATGAACTCCCTCCTCGTCACCGGCGGCGCCGGATTCATAGGCAGTAACTTCATCCGCTACTTTCTCAACGCCCACCCCGGGGTGCGACTTGTCAATTTCGATAAGCTGACCTACGCGGGAAATCCGGAGAACCTTGCAGACCTGCAGGACCACCGGGAATATATTTTTGTGCAGGGGGACATTTGCGACCGGGATGCGGTGCAGGGGGCGATGAAGAAGTACGCCGTGGACGCCGTGATCCACTTCGCGGCCGAATCGCACGTGGACCGGAGTATCCAGGGGGCCGCGGTCTTCGTCACGACGAACGTCCTGGGGACGCAGGTCCTGCTCGATGTGGCGCGGGAGATGCGGGTCCTGCGCTTTGTCCACGTGTCGACCGACGAGGTGTACGGTTCTCTGGGGGCGAGCGGGAAGTTTACCGAGGCGACGTCTCTCCATCCGAACAGTCCTTACGCCGCCAGTAAAGCGGGATCCGATCTGCTGGTCCTGGCCGCCGCACACACGTTCGGATTTCCGGCAATTGTCACACGTTGCTCGAACAACTACGGACCTTACCAGTTCCCGGAAAAACTGATCCCCCTCATGATCGCGAACGCCTCGGATGACAAACCGTTGCCTGTGTACGGCGAGGGGCTCAATATCCGTGACTGGTTGTACGTCATCGATCACTGCACGGCCCTTGATGCCGTGCTAGAGCGCGGCACGATCGGGGAGGTCTACAATATCGGCGGGAACAACGAATGGAAGAACATCGACATCGTCCGCCTGTTGCTGGCGACGCTCGGAAAACCCGAGAGCCTGATCACCTTCGTGAAAGACCGTCCGGGACACGATCTGCGGTACGCCATCGATGCCTCAAAGATCATGACGGAGTTGCACTGGAAGCCGAGCGTTACCTTTGAGGAGGGGCTGGCGAAGACCGTCGAGTGGTATCGAACGCATGAATCCTGGTGGCGCAGGATCATCAGCGGAGCGTATCAGGAATACTATCAACAACAATATCACGGGAACTGAGGGATGAGACGTTCGCTCGTGTCGGGAGTCAGTGCTCTTTCCCTGGCGTGTATGATATGCGGGGGCCTGATGTTTCCATCGGCCAGAGCACAGGTGAAGGACCAGCTCGCTCTGCCCGACCTCCAGACCCTTAAGGCGGGTCTCGCCTCCCAGGCCAAACCGCTCGAGATCAACGAGGTCGTGCCGATGGACGCGCCCCTCGATCCCGCCGAATATACCGTCGGCCCTGGCGACCGCATCGCCGTGAATGTCTGGTCAAGCGCTCCGGTTGAACATTCGCTCACCGTGGCTCCTGAAGGCGTGCTGATCATCCCCAGCGTGGGGACCGTTGACGTGCGGGACCTGTCGCTCGCGCAGGTGAAGGAGAAAGTGGCGACGCTCCTCGGTCGAAGGTACCTGAACGCCGAGATAACCGTCTCCCTGCTCGTTCCGCGGAAAGTCTCTGTGACGATTCTGGGGCGCGTTCTGAACGAAGGGAAGAAGGACGTCAACGCCGCGCAGCGCGTGGATAATCTGATAGCGCTGAGCAACGAATTCCCGACGGGCCGGATGGATGCGGGAGAGTATGCCGAACTCTTGGGTCAGCTCCGCGCGGGAAGATCCGACCGGAAGATCATCATCCAGAGGCGGAACGGGGAGCTGCGAACCGCGGATCTGGTCCGGTACCGGGCGACGGGCCTTGGAAAATATAACCCCTATCTCCGGGAGGGGGATGTCATTTTTGTGCCGCAGCGGTGGGACAATGACAACGTGATCGGCATGTTCGGCGGCGTCATGGAGACGGCCAATTTTGAGTTTGTCTCCGGCGACAGCCTTTCGACCCTCGTTGCGATGAGCATGGGTTTCCGGCCGGAGGCGGATGCGACCCGTGCCCTTCTGACCCGGTTGTCGCCCGATGGATCCAGCATGGACAGCGTTCATCTCGACGCGAAAGCAATCGTCGAGCGCCGGGCACCGGATATCGCGCTGCGTCCCGGCGACCGGCTCATCGTTCCGATCCTGCCCGTGCTCGCGGCCAACTTCCGGGTGACCGTCGAGGGAGAGGTGCGGATGCCGGGCATGTATCCCATCACGCGGACCGGCACCCGTGTGAGCGACGTCATCAGGCTCGCGGGGGGTCTCACGAGTGAGGCGAATCTGTCCGGGGCAACCCTCTACCGGACGCGCATATCGGAGACAAATCCCGTGCGGGATATGGAGCGGGAGCGGTTGTTCAGTCTGCGCTCGTCGCTCCCGGTGCAGGACACCAGCTACTACCACGTTGAAACCGCGCTCCGCATCATGGGGGAGGTCGTCGCTCTAGACCTCCCCGGGCTTCTTCTCAGGGGGGATTCGACCTGTGACGTCATGGTGCGGCCGCGCGACCGGGTCATCATCCCCGCGAAACAGCGGACGGTCTACGTGTTCGGTCAGGTGCTGGCGCCCGGGCACGTGATGTTCGTCGAAGGGCAGCCCCACCGGTACTACGTGGAGAAGGCAGGCGGCTACACGAACGATGCCCGCTCCGGGGACGTCAAAGTAATCAAGGGGGGAACCCGGGCCTGGCTGGATCCGGGAGAGACGAAGGTTGAGGACGGCGACATGATCTGGGTGCCGAAGGAGCCGTCCTATCCCTTCTCCTATTATATCACGACATGGTCGCAGGTCGCTGCAATTCTCCTGTCCATTGCGACCGTGGTCCTGTTGATAAAAACTTTGTGAAGTAAGGAAGACGATGGCACACATGACAGCCCCCGGGGTTGAATCCACGCCCCCTGCCACGACTCCAGGCGGAACGCTGATGGACTTCCTGAGCGTGGTCACCCGGTACAGAAAATTCATTTCCCGGTTTGTGATTGGCGTGACCCTCGTCGTCGCCATCACGGCCCTCCTGCTGCCCAAGTGGTATAAATCGACCGCGTCGGTATTCCCCGCCGAAAAGGCCGATCTTTTCGGGGCCCTCGAGGGAGTCTCCTCTCTTGTGAAGTCGTTTTCACCCGCGCGGGCCCTTACATCTCTCGGGGGGAACTCCGAGACGGACCGGTACCTGGCCATCCTCAAAAGCGGAACGGTCTTGAACGCTGTGATTACCAGATTCGACCTCGTCCATGTCTACGACATCACGTCGTATCCGGGCGAGAATACCGCCAAGGAGCTCTTGAGCAACGTTGACTTTGCCGCAGAGCCGGAAGGGAATCTGACCATCACGGCCTACGACAAGGATCCTCAGCGAGCGGCCGATATGGCGAATTTCTTCGTCGATATGTTGAACAAGACGAATGTGGAGCTGCAGGTCCAGAACGCGCGCGGGAACCGGGCGTTCATCGAGGAGAGATACAATAAGAATCTCGCCGACCTCAGGGCCGCCGAGGATTCGATGAGGGCCTTTCAGCAGAGGTACGGCATCATCGCCATGCCTCAGCAGACGGAGGCGTCGATAAAGGCGGCGGCGGAGATTACGGCCCAGCTCGCCTTCAAGGAAGTGCAGGAAGGCGTGCTCCGCAGGACGCTCTCGGCCGATCATCCGTCCGTGGTTGCACTCCAGGTGGAGATCCAGGAATTGCGACGGAAGATCAGTCAGATGAACACGGGAGCGCTGGTCGGTGCGGGTGAGATGAATGTCTTT
>Ga0315283_10004297_pt1 | contig 12379 bp, 11 predicted proteins | sample YL17G09_0_MG_FD_204541 | JGI IMG/M metagenome (GOLD analysis project Ga0315283, IMG submission 204541) | Sediment microbial communities from Yellowstone Lake, YNP, Wyoming, USA - YL17G09_0 | ecosystem: Environmental > Aquatic > Freshwater > Lake > Sediment | place: USA: Wyoming | collected...
CCGATCACGAACCGCCCCGTCGGGTTGATGAGAAACTTGATGCCGCCGTTCCACATGCCGGGGCACTGGCTCTCGATGACGGGCTTGATGATCTTGGCGATAAGCTCCCGCCGGGCCTTGTCGGACATGTTGCCGGTCCTGGGATCGATGACCGACTCGTTGTGCTGGGTTGAAAGCACGATCGTGTCGATGCCGACGGGCCGGCCGTTCCGGTAGGCAACCGTCACCTGGCTCTTGCCGTCCGGGCGGAGCCACTTGATCTCGCCCTGCTCGCGGGCCTCGCTGAGGCGGTAAGTCAGCCTGTGGGCGACGTGGATCGGCAGCGGCATGAGGACCCTGGTCTCGTCGCAGGCGAAGCCGAACATCAGGCCCTGATCGCCGGCGCCCTGTTCGTGGTCCTCCCCCTGGCCCTCGGTCACGCCCTGGGAAATGTCCGCTGACTGGTTGTGCAGCGTGCGGAGCACCGCGCACGAACGGTAGTCGAAGCCCGTCGTCGGGTCGTCGTAGCCGATCGAACGGATCGTCTCGCGGGCCGTCTCATCGGCGGCCAGCAGGGCCTCCTCGGCCTTGTGGTTGTGAACGGTCACCTCGCCGGCCAGGACGACCAGGCCGGTGGTGACCAGCGTTTCACAGGCCACGCGAGCGTGCGGGTCGTGCCGCAGCAGGCTGTCCAGCAGGGCGTCGGATATCTGGTCCGCCACCTTGTCCGGATGCCCCTTGGTTACCGATTCGCTCGTGAAATACTGCCTCGGACCCTTCTTGCTCTGCTTCATATCCTCTGCGTTTCCTTTCTCATCTCGTGGCCGCCCGCGTCAAGGCAGGCCCGCCAACGCCGAAGTTTGAATCGGGCAGTCTAACCTCCATGCCGGCACTCTGCAATACGACATTGTAGGGACATTGTCGGGAGTATTTTGCATGTTTCCGAATCGCCACCCTATCGCCCCAGCGTCGCGACACGCCGGGCCCATCGGGCCAGCCTGGCCGGGTCCACCTCCACGCCAAGCCCCGCGCCGCCGAGCACGCTGAGGCGCCCGCCGTAACCGAAGCGCGGGCTGCGGCGCACGATGTCGCCGGCCAGCAGGAGCCGGCCGTAGTTGCCCTCGACGAATCTCACGCCCGGCCCGGCCGCCCCGACAGGGGTCCCAAGGACCTGGAGCAGCCTACGCTGGGCGGCTGAGAGGATGCCGCTCTCGCCGACCATGCAGCCCAGGACCACCGTCGAGCCCACCGCCGCCGCCCGCGCCGCCAGCCTGCCGGCGCGGACAAGCCCGCCGTTCTTGCTGATGCGGATGTTCCACCAAACTTTCAGCGGCTCGGCCAGAAGGGCCTCGGCGTCGCTATCGGTCAGCAGGCTCTCATCGGCGATCAGCGGCAGTTCGCACCGCCGGGCCAGCTCGACAAGCTCGCCCGCCCCGCGAAAGACAGGCTGCTCGACCGCGCAGACGCCCATGGCCCGCAGCTCGGCCACTCGCGCGGGCGTCTCATCGGCGGTCCACCCGCCGTTGACATCCACCCGCAGCGTACACCGCCCGGCCGCCAACGCACCCGCGAGCCTGGCCCGCACGACGGCCAGGTTCGCCGAGTCCGCCGCCGGGCCAAGGCCCAGCTTGAGCTTGAAGTCCCGCAGGCCATACCATCGCATGAGGCGCAGACGCCGGGCCGTCTTGCCCGCGTCGGCAGAACCCAGAACGCCGGTAACACGCGGCAAAATCCGCCCGCACTGGTGCGGGATGTCCGCCTCCACCGCAGGAGGCCTGCTCGCTTCAGCGAGCAGGGAATGAGGGTGAATAATCTCCCCCGCCGCGCCCGCCGCCAGCAGCCCGGCCGGTGAAGACAGCCCGCGGCGCTTCAGGTGGGCGTCCACGCACGCAAGCTCCGCCGCACAGGCCGCGGCGTTGATGCACCGCCCATCCGTCCCAGCCGTGGGAATCGCCGCAAGCGCCGCCGCAACTTCAAGCTCCACGCCCGAGAAATCCGCCTCCGCCAGCGCCGGCCAGATCGCCCCGGACAGGTCCGCCACGACCGAATCGAGCGTCTCGCCCGTAACGTAAGGCCGCGGCAGCGTCTCGCCCCAGCCGCTCACGCCGTCTGAAAAAACCGCGCGAACGACCACCGCCTCGGCCTGGTTTCGCGTCGCGGCCGCATGCTCGAAACTCCGCATCGCAATCGCCGTGCGGTAAACGTCCATTTGTACGGCCCGAATCGCCATTGCGCGTAAGTCTACAGAACAGAAGGGAGTAGTAGTTAGGGAATAGTAGTCAGGAAGAAACAGACGCGGCGCAGGGGACTGGCTCCGCCATGCTGTTCGGCGGTGCCTGTCCCCGCTGTTGGTCCAGCTTGTGGGTTGGGCACGTGGGAGACGGCCCCGATCGCAACTTTAGCCGTATTCCAACCGCGGGGACAGGCACCTCCGCGGCAAAAAGCATGCCGCTCCGGAGCCAGTCCCCTTCGTTCCTACTCCCTATTTACTAACTACTACTGCCTCCGTTTTTTGCCCTTGACGCACCAGGCCCGCGCCGATATTATCCCGCGTTCCAGGTGCTGCCGCTGGGCAGGCCTAGGCCATAGCAGCAACAGAACGATCGCATTTGCCCCCATCGTCTAGAGGCCTAGGATATCAGGTTCTCATCCTGGAGACAGGGGTTCGAGTCCCCTTGGGGGTATCTGCCACAACCCTTTGCAATCGCAAGGGGTTGTGTTATTTTGTACAGGCCCGTAAACATTGGCTCCGATGAGTTCCGCCCCTTTGGCTTGCATCCCCATTCCGCCCGTTTCCGCCCCGTGCCGCAGCGCATTATGCAGCGCTTTTTGCAGCGCCTCTTGCGGGGGTTTCTTGGTTGCCTTGGCGAAGTGTTCTTCGGTGGTCTGAAGGTAGTGCTTTTGCGCCACGGTGGTGGTATTGCCAAGCCAGCCGCAGACGACGTGCAAGGGATGTTCTTCGGCCAGTTCCGTTTCCCGACTGCTCCGGCAGTTCTGGAAGAGCTTGCCCCACGGCGTCAGCCCCGCCCGCAGGATGATCTTGCTGAACCGCGTCCGCAGGTTCACGTCGGGGCTTCGGTAGCGGACTATGACGTGCTCCGCACCCTCAGCCGCCGCGTCGAAGGCATCCGCCAGCGGCCCGGCAAGCTCCGGGAAAATCGGCACCACCCGCACCCCGCCGTGCGCGTGCCCTTCGGTCTTGGTTGAATGGACGGTGAGCCGCTCTTTCTCCCAATTGATATCGCCCCACCGAAGCGCCAGGATTTCGCTCGGGCACCGCAGGCCGCCGTATCGCGCCAGGGCGAAGATAAGCCGCGTCTCGGCGTCAGGACAGGCCCCCAGGACCGCCAGGGCTTCCGCAGGCGTCACGTAATGGTATCGGTCGGGGTTCGACCACTGCCCGCACCGCAGGCCCGCAAACGGGTTCACGGCCAGCAGCCGGGCCTTGACAGCCGCCGCCAGGAATTGCTTGGCCCGCTTGAGTTGCCGCCGAGTTGTCGCCTCACCCAGGCCCCGCCCCTTGAGGAAGGCCCGGTAGCCGTCGCCGTCAGCCTCAGTCACCGCGTCTAAACGCTTCTCACCCAAGTATGGCGCCAGGTCTTTTTCCGCCTGTTTGAGATTCCGCAGCGTGTTGGGCTTTACGTCGGTTCGGGTCGCGATGTACGCCGCAACCCAAGCCGCCACGGTCGGCACGTTCAACTTCTCGCGCGGCTCGACAAGCCCCACCCGCGCCAGGCGCTCGCGCAGTTCACCGTCCAGCACGCCAAGCCAGGCCGCGGTATCGGCGTCCACGGCTGTATTCCCCAGCTTGGCGACGATGAGCTTCTCGACGTGCCCCTGTATCGTCTTGGCGTCCTTGGCCGTCACCGCCCCCAGGCGGATCGTCTGCCGGTTGCCTTCGCGGTCGGTGAATTGAATCAGCCGCCGGCCCGTCTTGCTGTTGCGTGATAAGCTCGCCATGTTACTTGCCTCTTTTCTTGGTCTTGGTCTTGCCTGCCAACTTGCTCATCTTCAGCGCCTGCCGGGCGGCACGCTGGCGGGCGGCACGCTGGCGGGCGTTGAAGGCAGCGCGGTATTCGGGGTCGGCCCTACGGGCACGCTCACGGGCATTGATGGCGGCGCGTTTCACGGGGTCGGCCCTACGGGCACGCCAGCGTGCCTGCATGACGGCGCGTTTCGCGGGGTCGGCCATGCGGGCATGGTAGCGGGCACGATCGCGGGCTGCCTTTCGTCTCCGCTTCTCTTTCGATGATAATTTCGTGCTCCTGTTCTCAACTGCCTTCCTGGGGGCCTTGGCCTTGGCCTTGTCCACCGGCCGCGCCACGATTTCAAGCCTCAGGAACGCCGCGAGTTCTTCGGCCTTCTCGACAGACAGGCCCTTGGTACCCGCATAGAACTGGCATATATGCGGCCGCGACAGCCCCAGCGCCCGGCATATATCCGCCTGGCTCAAAGAGCTTGCCTTCGCCGCCGCCCGCAGAATGTCCATTAACGGTGCCATCGACATAATCATAGCATGTGTTTCCAAGAAGGGAATAGCCTACTGCCCATTTTCACAAGTTTTTTTTGCTCCCGCTCGGGGGTCCTGCGGACTTGGCCGATTCAACCCATTCCGACAGGTCGGCCGGGGCATATCGCACAGCCCTGCCGATTCGCACACACCGTATCGGCCCGCGCGGGTCCGTCAAGCTCCAAAGCGTCTTTTCGCACAACCCCAACGCCGCCGCCGATTCTCTCGGCGTCAGCAGCAGCCGCAAGGGCCTGTCTGTCGTCGGTGTCGTCATGTTCATAGCTTCCATGCTCGCTTACTCCATTCTGCCGGCCGTTGGGCCGTCTGTTTTCATCGACGTTCCGGCAGTTGCCCGGCTCGGCGGCCCTTTGGGGCGATAGCGCCGGTTTGACTTGGCGAAGTTCGCCAGCGCGGCCAGCGTCGCAAGTTGCCGGGGCGTCAGGGCGGCGGGCTTCGGCTCGTCTTTGTGGTTGTGTGCCATACAGATACCCAGCCCCGCGTGCCTGTAAGGCACAGCGGGGGGGGTACGGGGGGGTATGTATCACACACACAGGGGTCATTCTGCCGCCTCCGAAATGTTCAACTTCGGTTGTTCAACATTGGCGAATTCGACCGGCAACGTTGAACCGCTCTTCCAGCGGAACGCCAGCTTGCGGCCCTCGGCAGCGGCCAGCAACTTCTTACCACGGTTCTCGCTGAGGCCGTCTTGCATGGCGGCGTCAAGGATGGTTGCCCTCGTGGCGGGCCTGGCGCTGATGTACTTGCCGGCGAATTCCAGCGTCGGGTCCGTCGGGGTGGCCGGTTCGGTTTCGTTGGCCGTCTCTGTCTTGCGACGGCGGGGCCTGTCAGGTTTCAGGGCCGTGGGGTCAAGCTCGGGCGCGGGTGTCCAAATCGGCCAAGCGAATCGCAGGCAAACGGGCTCGACGGGCGGCCAGGTCCGAGGGCCGGCGTCCAGCACCACAACGGGGAACTTCGTGGTATCCGCCTCGTGGGCAATCAGCGTCAGGTGACAGTCCGCCGCTCGTGAGATCGCTCCAGCGCCGGCACCGATGTCAGTAATGGACTTTCCGGCTTGCGAGCCTTTACTTGTGTGATGGATCAGGACGAAACAACAGTTCAGCCGCCCCGCCAGGGAGTCGATGATGTTGTAGAAGCCCGCGACGGCCGCGTTGTCATTCTCGCTGGCCTCCGGGGGCCAGAAACGATACAGGGCGTCCAGAACGATAACCTTGAACTGGCCCGGTTCAATGCCGGATAAGTACGCAGGCAGGCCGTGGATATTCAGCAGCCGGCCACGAAGGTTATCCACGCAAACGTGATCGCCGTATTCGGACCGAGGAATCCCACGGGCTTCGGCAATTTTCGGTATGCGATAAGCGGTGGTCTCTCGATGAAGCTCGTTATCGAGGATGAGCACATCGCCGCGCTCAGTCGGAAACTGTCCCATCCACAACCGGCCAGTCGCCAAGGCCAGAGCCAGGTCGCCCACAAGCCACGACTTGCACCTCTTTGTTGGCGCGATGATGTTCATCGTCTCGGCCTCGCGCAGCAGCCCGTGAATCACTGGCGGCCGCAGTCGCGGGTAATCCGTGACAAGCTCGCGGATCGTCTTGAACCTGGGCTTGATGGAATTGTCGCACTTTGGCTCGACGGGGCAGTCCGGATCCCATGCCTCCTCGGCCAGGCGGGTGTGCTCGATGATCTTGGCACGGCGAAGGGCATGGTCGCGGACGATCGTCGCATAATGTGTCGCGTTCGCCGTCGAGAATGAGTAGCCATCGACAAGCTCGGTTAGGTACACCGCGCCATCCTCGTCGGTTCCACCAGCGCGTCCAATGGCGCCCATCTGCTTCGTTGCCCGCAGGTGTGATGCGAGAGCTCCAAGTTCGAGGGGCTTGCCCGCGTCGATCATCGCTCCCAAGGCCCGCCACAACACAGCATGGGCAGGCGTGTAGAAGTCATCGGCCTTGACGATGTTTGCCATCGCCAGAAAGTCCGCGCCGGAAGGCTGGCCCCGGTCGCTGCCTCCAATGGCCAGGCCGAGAACGCTCTTTTCGGCACGGTCATCGTGCGGCGGGATTCGGACGGCGTCGATCATGGGTGGGCCTCCTTGCCCTTGGTGGCCGTGGGGGCTTTGCGCTCTGCCGCCCGCTTGGCCCCGTGGTGCCGCCCTTGCTGTCGCGCAGAACAACGCTTACGGCGTTCAAGCTCTGCTCGTAGGATAGTCGCCGATGGGTTGTCGAGCCCAAAGTACGCCACGGACGCCCGTAGCGCCTTCAGCAACTGGCTTGTCGGCATGTCGTGGAGGTTCGGCATTCACTGTAATTATTGTTGCCGAAACACACGGATTTTGCCGAGTTACGCCTGTGTTACGCCCCTTCCTGCAAGTGAAGCCCCCTTTGTCGGACAAACCCCACGATTATTCTTGGCTGTGTGACGTGAGTGGTACGGACAGGACACCTTGCACAAATGACTTTACCTTGCCCCATTCATACAGATATTGAGACTTGTTCCTCGCCGGTTCGTTGGTTTTAACCCAACCTTCGGTGTGCTGTTCTCGGAATCGCGCCAATCGTTGTTGGATCGCCCCGTAACTGTTTTTGCTAAGACCGAGTATCTCGGCTATCTGGGCACAACTAACCCTTGTTTTTCCATCAGGCTCGGGCTTGTCGCCCTGGTGCTCAGCGGCGTCCGCCGCGTGCGAGTCCAGATCCCCCTTCACGTCGGCAAGTGCTTGCTCAATCTTCCTGCGTCTTTCTTCCCCTGGCTCCTGCATCCCAGGAAAGTAATCCCCGACCATGAAGGCCCCGCACCGGGCATTCTCGCCGTCAATCTCATCGGGCAGGGCAAAGCCGTCGAGTAGCTTCAGCCGCCCCCTTTGGAAATGCTCGTCCGTCCGATCATGGACAAGCGCGATATCGAGGTAGGCACGCGCAATCCGCTCTACGGGGCCGTCGGCGTCGGGGTCGTCTTTGAGTATGCCCACCGGACAGACGGGCCGCAGGCCGTCATGCAGCCAACCTTCCAGCGTCTCCCCCGTGTCAGGGTCGGTCACGGTTTCCCACGTCCAATTCACCTTGGCCCTGGTATCCGGCGGTCCGGCCTCTTTGTCTTGCAGGCGCGGGTTGTCCCGGATGAATCGAAATCGCTCGGCCGCTGTCTCTTTTTCCGCTTCTCCTTCACGGACGCGCTGCCGTTCGATTGCCTGCGTTATCCGCTTGCGAAACAGGGCCATGTTGCTCGCGGGGGCGGGCGGGAAGAAGAGCCCATGCACCGCATCGGCTTTGCTTCCAAAGAAGGCTTCGGCCGCCTTCTCCTCCGGGGTCTTCATGCTGTCGCACATGGTTCACCATCCTTGGCCGGGCCGGTCTGGCCGGTCTTCGCCGGATGGTGGAAGCGAAGATCGGCCAGCCGCACGCCCGCTGGCCGGCGGGCTACCCGTTTGATTGCTGGCCATTCTACCGCCCGCGCCGGGCAACCGCAAGCCCGCGCCAGGTTTCTTGCGAATTGCGGCTTGACACCCCGGGGCTTCGTGGTACAATGCAGCCTGTGACGGCGACGGCCCCGCTCAACGCCCCCCGCCTTCGGAGGAGTCTGTACCGCTCAACGTGCTCATGGTGGAAGGTCTGTCGGCACTTATTGAAAGGGCAGAGCGATGAAGGCGAAAGTGATTGGGGCGATGTTGGCGTTGCTTCTGGCCGTGGGCGTGGCAGGGGCCGAAACACCCTACCTGTTGGGTTGGGTCCGGCAGTTGGGGTCACCGGGAAACGACCGGGCGGAGTCGGTTGCCACAGACGGGTCGGGGAACGTCTACATAAGCGGATTCACCGATGGCAACCTGGGTGGAGCCAACGCGGGGGGTCTCGATGCGTTCCTTGCGAAGTACAACAGCGCCGGGAATCTCCTTTGGACGCGCCAATTCGGGACTACTGCCCAAGAAACGGGTGGGTCGGTCAAAGTTGACGGGTCGGGAAACGCTTACGTCGCCGGCCGAACATATGGTAGTCTTGGCGGGGCAAACGCGGGCGGCGAGGATGCATTTCTTGTGAAGTATGATAGCGGGGGCGGGCTCCTTTGGAAGCGACAACTCGGCACCGGAGCTGGCGACTATGCGGTCTCGGTTGACCTCGATGGCTCAGGAAATGTCTATATTGCCGGAGGCACGATGGGCAGCCTAGGCGGGCCTAACACAGGCGGCTACGATGCATTCCTTGCGAAGTACGACAGCGGTGGCGCGCTCGTTTGGAAGCGACAACTCGGCACCGGAGTTGGCGATTACGGGCGCGCGGTTGCCGTCGACGGGTCCGGGCAGCACGTTTACATAGCCGGTATGACCTATGGGAACCTGAGTGGCGCCAACGCGGGGAGTCTCGATGCGTTCCTTGCGAAGTACAACAGCGACGGTGCTGTGCTCTGGAAGCGACAACTGGGCACCGGCGACAACGACGATACATTCTCGGTCGCTGTCGATGGGTTGGGAAACGCCTACATGACCGGGTATACCTTGGGCAGCCTAGGCGGACCAAACGCGGGCTCCTACGATGCATACCTTGCGAAGTACGACGGTGCCGGCGGGTTACTGTGGACTCGCCAACTGGGGACTGGACAAGCCGATGATGCCTTGTCAGTCGCCCTCGACCGGTCTGGAAACGCCTACATCGCTGGGCGGACTTGGGGCGCCTTGGGAGAGACAAACGCGGGCGGCGGTGATTCCATGCTTGCGAAGTACGATAGTGCTGGCAATCTTCACTGGGTCTGCCAACTTGGGACCGCAGACTTCGACGGTGCCTACTCGGTTGACCTCGATGGTTCAGGAAATGTCTTTATTGCCGGATACACCTGGGGCAGTTTGGGCGGGGCAAACGCCGGCGGTCCCGAGGATGCCTTCCTGGCTAAGTATGTCAACCCCGAGCCCGCCACGCCCTGGGTTGAGGCCGAGGCGGGAGGGCCGTACATAATCGATGTCGGCCAGACAATGCTGTTAAACGGAAGCCTCTCTATCGCATCGGATAACATCACCTCCTACCTTTGGGACCTAGACGGTGACGGGGAATACGATGATGCGTCCGGAAGCAATCCACCCATAGGATACGACTACCTTGCGAATTCGTTGGGGCTTACTCAAGGCGAACACACAGTCTTTCTTCAGGTTATGACATCACAGGGTCTCTCAGCAGTTGACAACGCGACCCTCCTTCTTGCCCCCGAACCCGCCACACTCTCGCTGCTGGCCCTGGGCGGGCTGGCGATGCTACGGAGGCGGCGGCGATAGCGGCAACGGCCAAGGTGTCCCGGCCCGTCACGGTCGGCCGCATGTTTCGGCCTCTCCATCATCGGGTGCTTCTTGCAGGGACCGCTGGCCCGCCGCCAAGCCGCCGAACATTACCACCTGGATCGGGATTCCGTGGGCCTCGGCCTCGACGCGCAGGTCGCGCGGCAGGCACCTGCCCAAAAGCGCCACAAAGAGGGCGTCGGGCAGCGCCGCGAGCCATGCCACGCCGCCCTTGTCTTCGTAGGCCTCCATAATTTCGGCCTTGATCGTAACGCCAAGCTTGTTTGCCCGGCCCTGCCGGGAACCGCCCAGCGCATTGCCGGGCGCAAACGTGCCGTCAGGCCTGCGCCCGCTATCCTCCGTCAGTTTGTCGGTGTCGTCGCTCATGGTCATACCCTTCCGGCTCTGCCGCCGCGTCCATGCCGCCGCCATGATACCCGCAGGGCGTCCAGGTTGCCGCACGTTCAACGCTCCGCCCGCTGGCCGACTCCAAGCCCGGCCGCGACAAGCCCCGCAAGCACGCGCACAGGGCACCACGTTTCCGGCTCATGGCCGGGGCAGTCATCGGGGGCGGTTGGGGCGGTTTTCGCCCCGGATGCAGCGCATTTCGCAGCGCCGCCGTCGCCGCCGCCGGCCTGTGATTGGTGTAAAGCCCTTGTTTCACCGCCGTTTGCGGCGCTTTCATCCGGGGTGGGTTCGAGTCCCCTTGGGGGTACTTGCCACAACCCTTTGCAATCGCAAGGGGTTGCTTTTTTTGCGCCCCGTCGCATCCCCCTGGCCGGGAACCATCCTGCACAGCAGAGGGCGGCTGTGCCACGGTCCCTTCGGGATGAATTGATTCGTGCCACACCCAAGTCCGCCATGGCGAATTTGCTTGGGGGTGTTCTGATGTTCTGGAAAGCACGAGGCCCAGTGGCACGAGGCCCATCAGGCGACGTGTAACGAAACGCTATGGCGCCTGCGTGGCCTTGGGAAGGCAAAGGTCGCGGCCGCGGAGAACGGTTCGGCAGTAGCGGACAGTGGCGGGCGGGGCGATTTTCTCGACGATCTCCCGGCCGGTCATGGCAGGGTTGGCCCGACGGGCCTGGAGCAGTTTCGTCGGCCCCATGTGGTAGCCGGCCAGGGCCAGGTGCGCGTCGCCGTCGAACTTGTCCAGGAGGATGCGCAGGTAGGCCGTGCCGAGTTGGACGTTGTAGTTGGGGTCGAAGAGGTCGCCCCTGGCGATGCCCCTTACGCGGCAGACCTCTTCCATCGCCACGGGTGTAATCTGCATCAGCCCCTTGGCGTTCCTTGCCGACACGGCCCGGGCATCGGCGCCGCTTTCGGCGCGGATAATGTCCCGGACCAGCCCGGTTGGCAGCGAGTTGGCCTGGGCGTGTTTCCAGATGATCGGCGCAAGCCGGTTGAGCCGGGCCTCGATCTGCTCATCGTGCCGCCAGAGTAGAAAATAGTACGTCCCGCCGGCGCCGGCGACGACGACGGCCGCGGCAAGAAGGAGCATGGCAAGGCGTTTACGTGTGGTCGTAACGCAAATCATCATGAATGCCGAGTCTAAGTTCCAAATCACAAGCACCAAATAACAAACAAGAACCAAATCACAAGAACCAAATCCTAAACAAAGACAACGCGACAAGCACAGAACCTGCCTTCCGAGAAGCACGTGCATTGTCACGCAGGAGACACCCAGGGATTGCTATCCCTGGGCTTCAGGACTGTGACACAACGGCAATCTCAGGGTGTTCCCGGTTTGGAATTTGCTGTTTTGCTGTTTGGTCCTTGTTTGAGTTTTGGTGCTTGTTATTTGGTCCTTTTCTTCTTTTGGTCCTTTTGTTCGACTATTTCCTACCTACTACCTATCTACTAACTACTACTCCCTTCTTTTCAGAAATGGTACATCCTTATCCAGGCGATCTGTGCCTTGGCGAACTCGGCGCTTTTGCCATTGGGGTACTTGGCCAGGTAGCTCTGGTAGGCGTCCAGGGCCTTGTCCCAGGTTTTCTTTTCGACGTGGCAGCGGGCGACGGCGAGCATCGCATCCTCGACGCGGTCTTCCTTTGGGTAGTTGTAGATGAACTGCTGGTAGGCCTTGATGGCCTCGTCGTAGTTGCTGTCCTTGAGGTAGTAGGCCCCGACTTCGTAGAGGGCGTCGACGGCCTGGCTGGTCGCGCCGTAGTGGGCCAGCAGTTCCTGGTAGGCCTTGATGCCGTTATCCGGGTCCTTGAGGTACTGGATATAGATCGTGCCGATCCGCAGCAGGGCGTTGCCGGCCATGTCGCCCGTCTTGAACTCGTCGACGACCTTGCGGTATGCCTGGATCGCGCGGAAGAGGTCGGCGTTGACCCTGTCGCGCGTCGAACCGCTGGTGAGCACGCCCATGGCGTCGCCGCCCCAGATGTCCTCGGGAACCTGCGGGGCGGCCTGGGCCTGGCGGTAGTAGGTCCGCCGCAAGTCCAGACCTGCCAGCAGGCGCTGGCGCTCGACGAGGCTGCGCCGCTTCAGGACGATCCGCAGCTCGTCAAGCTTGCCAAGCGCGCGGGCGGCGTACTCGTAGGTATGGCCGATCCAGAACTGTGCATCGTCGGCGAGCCGGCTGTCAGGATAGCCCCGGGTGACCTGGC
>Ga0315283_10004298_pt1 | contig 12376 bp, 16 predicted proteins | sample YL17G09_0_MG_FD_204541 | JGI IMG/M metagenome (GOLD analysis project Ga0315283, IMG submission 204541) | Sediment microbial communities from Yellowstone Lake, YNP, Wyoming, USA - YL17G09_0 | ecosystem: Environmental > Aquatic > Freshwater > Lake > Sediment | place: USA: Wyoming | collected...
CCGCGACCCCACGGCTATTTCGATGGCGTCCTGCTCATGGAACTCGTAGCGGATGCGGACGGGAATCCGGCGCCACGCCTCGGCGAGGTGGTGCTGGCCGCCGAGACTGCCCGTGAGTACCACCGCTTCCTGATCCGGCAGGTCGTGCGGATGCTGTGCGTCGGGCTGATCCACGGCGACCTTTCGGAGTTCAACGTGCTGGTCGCGCCCGACGGACCCGTGATCATCGATCTCCCGCAGGTCGTCAACGCCGCGGGCAACAACGCCGCGCTGGCGATGCTCGAGCGGGACGTCAACAACCTGCGGTCTACGCTTGGCCGCTTTGCACCTGAGCTGCTCGTCACCGAGTACGCGCGGGAAATGTGGTCACTGTTCGAGCAAGGCGAACTGCGACCAGAGACCGAGCTCACCGGTATTTTTGCGCGCGATGACACCGTGGTCGATCCGGACGACGTCATGCTCGTCATCGACGACGCGCGCGAAGAAGAGATCCAGCGCCGCCTGAGCCTGGCCAGCCAGTCGCTCGAGGGGTTCTAGCGTCGAAGTGCCCTTTTTTTCTTTTTCCACGAAGGCTCTACGGCGAGCCGCACTTTGCCCACCTTGCGGTCGGCGATCGATTTCAGCACCAGGCGTCCGCGGTCATCGACCTCGCAGGCCACCACGTACACACCCGGACGCAGCAGACCCTGGATCGCCCTGGCGGCGGGACGTCGCTTGAAGAGCGTGGCCACGGTCGGGTCGTCGAAGGACCACGAATCGTCCTGGACCATGTAGTACAGCGAGATGCCGGGCAGCGTCGCGCTGACGAGCAGATAGCGGGTGCGGTCCTCCATGTCCTTGACATGGCGTGCGAGCGCGCGTCGTTGCGCCGGCGTCAGCGGCGGATCTTCCTCGTCGCCGGCAGGCTGGGATTTCGGTGCTTGCTTGCGCTTGGTGATGGCCATGGATCGCTCCTGTTACTTGCCCGAGGCGTAGATCTTCACGAGTTCGTAGAGGAAGTCCCGACCCTCGTACAGCGAACTCACGCGGATCCGCTCGTTCAGGCCGTGGATGCCACCGAGGTCGGGATCGAAGAAATGCGCGCCGATGCCATACGTCGGAATGCCTGCCGCGCCCATGAACTGGCCGTCCGTCGCTCCCGCCTGGAACAGCGGCAGCACCGGCACGCCCGGATAGATCTTCGCGGCAACTTTCTCGATCGGCTGCATGATCTGCGGCGTGAGCGGCGGCGCCTTCGCCATCGGTCCGCGAATCTCGAGTGTCGTCACCTTCACCGCGGGGTCGGCGATTGCGCGTTCCAGGTCCTGCCGGACGTCTTCGAAGGTCTGGTCCGGGTAGATCCGGCAATTGACGTTGGCGCGCGCACGCTGCGGCAGCGCATTGGTGGCGTGTCCGCCATCCAGCGTGGTTGCGACGCACGTCGTACGCAGCATTGCGTTATAGGTCGGATCCGCAGTGACGATCGCCACCGCGCTGGCGTCCGTCGGGTCCTTCACGAGCGCACGCATTGCTGTGCCCAACTCGCCGCCCTTGATGTCCGCCATGCGCGTGAAGTATTCGCGCGTCGCGTCGTTCAGTCGAATCGGAAACTCGTAGGCACTGAGGCGCGTCATGCCGGCGGCAAGGTGATAGATCGCGTTGTCCTTCACCGGGCGTGAGCTGTGACCGCCGGGATTGCGCACCTCGAGCAGGTAGTTCTGGCTCGCCTTCTCGCCGGCCTGCACCGACATCATCACCTTGTTGCCCTTGTCGTCGAGCGTACCCCAGGCGCCTTCGTTGAGCGCAAACTCGGCGTCGATCAGGTCGCGCTGCTGTGTCGAAAGGTATTGCGCCCCGTTGAACGCGCCACTCGTTTCCTCGCCGCACGTCAATGCGATCTTCAGGGTGCGGCGCGGCTTGTAGCCTTCCTGCAGGAACCGGACGAAGGTATCCACCCAGACCGACGCCATCGCCTTGTCGTCGGCGACGCCGCGCGCATAGAAGTAACCGTTCTCCTCGACCAGCGTGAACGGATCGCGCGTCCAGTCCTCGCGCCTGGCTTCGACCACGTCGATGTGGGCCAGCAACAGGATGGGTCGGGCGGCCGGATCGCGACCCCTCAGGACGGCGACCAGCCCGCCCTCCTTCGGGTGCTCCGGCACCGCGAACGGGTGCAGGTCGGCCTCAGGCAGGCCGGCCTTGCGCAGTCGGGCCGCCATCTTTGCAGCCGCCTCGGTGCAGTTGCCGGCAGACAGCGTGGTATTGGTTTCGACGAGCTCGCGGAACAGGTCCCGGTACGCCACCTGGTCGGGGCGCAGCGTGTCGCTGGCGCGCGCCGGTGCGACTGCAAGCAGCAGCAGGGCCGTGCAGGCAGCGAGCGGGGATCGACGGATTGTCACGTGGCGCGTCCTTACGAAGCAGGCGGATGGATTGGAGCTGCAATCGTAGCAGGCCACGCCTGCGCCCCACGAATGTCCGTGCTGCCGGCCCGCCCGGCTCGCTGCGGTCCCTCGACGAGAACGAGCGCACGAATTTCAGCAGTCGAGTTGTGCGCCTGGTCCCGGTATCGGAGGCTCCAGCAGTGGTGCCCGATCGTCTCACGGAGTACCCCCATGGAAAGGATGGATCCGTCCACACTGCGCCTTGCGGCCGAGCAGCTGCGGGACGTCACCGATGAGCACGCGCGCTGGCACGAAAACCTGCTGCGCTCGATCTTCTGCGAGCATCCAATCGACCACGATGATCTCGTGCCTTCGGCGCATCGCACGTGCTCGTTCGGGCGCTGGTTCTATGAGCAGGCTCCGAATGGATTGCGCGGGGAGCAGGCCTTTGCCGCGATAGGCAAAGAGCACCAGCGTCTGCACCAGGTTGCGGCAAAACTGCTGCGCTCCGCTCGGGAAGGTGCCCCGATCGATCGCGTGGATTTCGAGGATCTCGTTGCGACCAGCGCGCAGCTGCGGCTGCAGGTGGATTCGCTGCGCTCCACCATCGATGCAGCCATCGGCAACCGGGACGCGCTCACGGGCGCTTACGGACGCATCGAGATGCTGCCGGCCCTGCATGAACTGCAACTGCTGACCCGGCACGGGGGACCGCCCTGCAGCATCGTCTTCATGGACGTCGACCACCTGAAGCGGATCAACGATCAGCACGGGCATGCGGTGGGCGACGCAGTGCTTGCGGGCGTAGTCCGCCACCTGGACTTGCACCTGCGCCCACAGGACAAGGTGTTTCGCTACGGTGGTGACGAATTCCTGATCGCCCTGCGGGGAGCCGACCTGAGCACCGCGCACGAGGTGATCTCGCGCGTGCGCCGAGGTCTAGCCGGCAAGCTGCTGATCGCCGGTCCCGATGGATCGACGATGCAGGTGACGGCATCGTTTGGCCTGGCGCTGCTCGACCCGGACGCGGACGCCAGCCAGTCGATCGGTCGAGCCGACCAGGCCCTGCTGCTGGCCAAGACCGCTGGGCGCAATCGTGCAGTTGCCTGGGATGCCGCAGTAACGACCAGCACCCGCTGGCGTCTGATCGACGTCGACGCGCAGCCCAAATAGTTGTGTAGTACTTGCAAACGCAAGTACAGTACATAAAATACCGGCATGAAAAAACTTGCCGCCAGTTCCGTCCTGCGCCTCCTCCGCGCACAGTCACACGTGCAGAACCGCTTTGGCTCCGAGCTCGGCTCGGTGCACGGCCTGTCGCTCAACGAGCTGCTGCTGCTCATGCAGCTCGATCAGTCCCGCGGCGGGCGCCTCAAGCGTGTCGAACTCGCGGACCGTCTCGACCTGAGCCAGTCGAGCGTCACGCGCATGGTGGCGCCGATGGAGAAAGTCGGCTGGGTGTCGCGAGCAGAGGATCCGCGCGATGGCCGCGTGGGTTACGTCGTGCTGACCGAGGCAGGCCGACGCCTGGCCCGTGAGGCCGCCAAGACCCTGCAGCACCAGGCAACGACCCTGTTCGGCGACCACTGGACCGACGACGAAATCGAGATGCTGAACCGCCTGCTCGGTCGGCTGATCGTGAACCTGCCCGGCCAACTCGGCGCGTAAGGCGGTACCGCAAAGGGACGCGTCAGAACTCGTCCTTGCCCGAGATTTCTTTCTCGATCCGGTCGGCGCTGTACATCACGACCTCGATGACCTCACGCAGCGCCGCAGCGTCGGCGTCGGCGTGCACCTGCGCGGAAAAGACGACGAGATATTCGTCCTTGCCCTGGTTCACCTGCCAGGCGCCCAGGACCATGCGGACATTCTCCTGCAGCAGGTGGACTGCGAGGTCGGTGGGCACGGTGCCCTTCCCGCGCGCGGCCACCGACCACACGTCGCGAATCTCCAGTGGCGGCAGCGATGTCGTTGCGGAGGCCACCCACACGCGTTGGCTGCGGGTCTCATCGACCTTGTAATCGAGCCGGTAGTCGCCCTCGTCGAGCAGGAAACCGAGCTTCGCTCCCTTGAGCGCGGCCGCGACGCGCGGATCGGGGGCAGCGACGGCAGCAGTTTGTATCTGGGCTTGTATCTGGGCTTGTGTCTGGGCTTGTGTCTGGGCCTGGGCCTGGGCCTGTGTCTGGGCCTGAGCCCCTCCATGCACGGTAAAAAGCAACGACAGGACCGTCAGGACGCGCAGCGACAGGGTCCGGCTCACGGGGCACCTTGTCGCGGAAAGTCGACCCGCGCGGGTCCACGATGGCGTGGCCGCACGACGACCGTGCCGGCGATTTTGTCGTGCCAACCCTGCTTGCGTGGATCGAAGGCCACCCAGACGATGCCTGCCATCAGCGGCAGCATCGACACGTAGTAACCAAGGTAGCGCACGATGAGTTGCCGGGTGCTGGGCTTGCCGCCCGTCGCGGCGTCGACGATACGCGCCGAGATCGCGATCTTGCCGGGCGTCGCCTGCCGGTAGATCCAGAAGACGACGACCGCGATCGCGGGCAGCAGCCAGTTGATGACGAAATCCGCCGGCCCCTGCAGGAGGGCCGCGGACGTCCAGTAGGACCTGCCGTAGACGAAAGTCACCAGTGGCACGCAGATGACGAGCACCAGCAAAGTGTCGATCATGGCCGCGCCCACGCGCGCCCAGAATCCGACGTATTCCAGCTCGTCCGTATCCGAGGCGGCCGGAGCGTTGGTGGGCGTCACGGCTTGGCCGCCTCGCATGTGACTTCGACGGCGACGGCGAACCACTTGCGCTGCGCGCGGAAGACGCTCTGTTCGGTCTTGCCCGGATCGACGTTGACGCTGTTCCGGTACGGCGTCTGTGGCGAGGCGTCGAACCGCAACTTGCAGCGGACTTGCTGTTCCGTGTCGTTGGTGAGCTTGACCACGAGCATGCCCGCCATTGCGACGGTTTCGATCTTGATGTCCAGGTCGTTCAGTTCCGGATGAACCTCGACCGTGTAGGTCTGCCCGAATGCGGCTGGCGCGAACAGCAGCGCCAGCGCACAGGCGGCCCCACTCAAGCGGCCAGGTCGGGGATCTGCTGCACCATGTACAACACGATGGCGCTCAACATGACGTAGCCGATGACTTCCATGATCACTCTCCTCCTTGCAGCGCCAGACCGGCGCGAATCCAACGGTGATCATGCTAGGTCTCCAGGGCTTGTGATTCCAGCGGATAGCGACGAGCCGTTCGGTCGTCGCGACGAAGTGAGGCGCATGCCTATGATTCCTGCGTATTTCACTCGTGCGAGTGCTTGCCACCGGGTTGAACTGCGATGATCGTCACGCTCGAGTCCAGCGGATCGAACATGATCCTCGCCTCGCCGCGTTCGAGCTGCCGCAGTACCTGCGCAACTTTCTGTTCGTGTGAATACGTGTGGTCGCCGTAATCCGTGCCTTCGCGCAGGATGAAGTTGTCGATCACGCCAGTCAGCGCGTCGGCGGACAACTCCGTGTGCGGCACGACGACGGGGTCCGGTCGCTCTTGCGGGTCTGCCCAGTTGCCGGTGTCCGTCAAAGTCCGTGTCCTGGCCTGTCCGCTTCAGGATGTCATCAACGTCGGTCCGCCCTTCGCTTCCGCACGCTGGTACGCAGGGCGCGCCCGCATCCGCTTGTGGTACGCGTCGATGTGCGGATACTTGCCGCCCGCCGCCGAGCGCGACAACAGGGCTTCGATGCCGAAGCTCATCTGGAAGTCCGCCATGCTGATGTGATTGCCCGCGAACCACGCGTTGCGCGCGAGGTGATCCTCGATGAAGTTGAGCGAGTTCTGCAGGTTGGGATCGATCAGCGTCGCCTGCACCTTGGCGCACAGGCCGCGCGCGATGGGCCTGGCGAAAAACGGCATTGGCCGCGTGGGAATGGTGCTGAACACGAGCTTCATCACCAGCCAGTTCATGAGCGAGCCTTCGGCGTAATGCATCCAGTACCTGGACTGCCAGTACGCGGGCGTGCCGGCGGCAGGCGCCAGGTGCGCGAGTTCACCGGTGCCCAGGTGCCCGTACTTGTCGACGATGTACTCGATGATGACGGCCGATTCGGCAATCACCGTGCCGTCATCGGTCACCACCGGCGATTTGCCGAGCGGATGAATGGCCTTCAGTTCGGGCGGCGCGAGTCGCGTCACCTTGTCGCGCTTGTACACCTTGAGTTCGTACGGAGCGCCGAGTTCCTCGAGCAGCCAGAGGATGCGCTGCGAACGCGAGGTTTCGAGGTGATGAACGGTCAGCATCGATTCGTCCTTGCTCACTTGATCAGCCTGATCACGCCGCAAGCTTCGCGCGTGCCGCCCGCGCAGCCCTTCTTGAGCTCGGACTCCTCGTCGCAATACGTGTCGGGCTGGGTGTGCACGACGATGGCGCTGCCGTCGGCATCGAAGATGCTCAGGCGACCCGGCGAGAGCGTGATGCGACTGGTCGTGTGCTTGAACGTGCCGACGCCGTTCTTCACGTCGAGGTTGACCAGGTCACCCATGTGGAACGGGTGATTGATGTCCGTCGCCGGAACCATATCCATCGCGGTATCCGGCCGCGACTGTCCCGCGGGACCCGGGTCATGGTGTCCGCCGGCTGCCGAGCAGGGTTCGCAGGCGCCGACCTCGTGAATGTGCACGGCGTGCTTGCCATCGGGCAGACCCTTCACCTTGAGTTCGACCGTCACTTCTTTCACACCTTCGGGTGTCACCTGTTCCTTGAGCTTGGCCGTGCCCGTGATCGCAGTGTTGGTGCAACCTTTCACGTCGGCGACCGCGGCGAGTCCATCGGCTGCTGCGATGGCCGGCAGGGCCAGGAGCCCGGCGAGAATCAACTTGAGGCTTGGACGCATTGCGATCTCCTTGTGTCCGAATTGCTTCGGTCAGCGATAGACCACCGCGATGTGCGGCACGGTCGTCACGTTCGGTTGCTTGAGCAGGAAGTTCCGCAGGAAGGTCGAGAGCTGCTTTTCAGCAAGCGCCATGATCGCGGGATCGGACGCCAGTTGCTCGCCCCGTGCCTGCGCACGCTTCGAGGCCTCCGCATACAACTTCAGTCCTGCAGCCGTTTCATCGGTGAGCAAGCCGCCGGACAGCACCTTGAACTTCAGGTTGGTCACCGCCGGTGTCGCCACGAGCCGCGGCTTGCCCACCACGACTTCGATGCCACCGGGGCCAGACTTGACGTCAAACTGGCCGGGCGACAGGTCGTAGCCGAAGGAATATTCGACGGAGTACCAGATCGCGATCGTGCCCGTCGAATGGAACCCGAGCACGGACTGGTCGATGACCTGAGTGACGGCATTCGGCTGGCTGACCGTGGCGGCCAGGAACTTCTGCTGCGCGGTGAGTTGCTGCTTGCCTTCCTGCAGGTAGCGCACGTACGTCGTGTGGCCGAGCAGCGACCGCTCGCTCTCGGTGACCGAATCCTGCAACAGGGTGGCCCGTTCGTTCGCGGAGCGGACCTGCCCTTGCATGATGAAGAACGTCACGGCGGCCGCGATCGCGGCGGCTCCAACCAGCCAGGGCGTACTCAAGGGGCGTGTCATTCGATTCCTGCCTCACCCGACGTTGCCGCTGCTGCTGTCGGGACAGCGGCCAATATAGCCCTTCAGGGCCGGTTGCGGCCGAGCTTGTCGTGGCTGCTGACCCAGTCGCCGGCCAGTACCGCCGATCCAAGCGACACGTCGCCCGCCAGCACGACTGCCGCCACGATTTCTGCCAGCCGATCGGCCTTGCCGGGGCCGTAGCAACCGAGCATTTCCAGGCATTCGCGCTGCGTACCCAGTCCGGTACCGCCGCCGTAGCTCGCGACGATCAGGGACGGCAGCGTGACCGACCAGTAGTAGTCGCCGTTGTCGAGCAACTGTGCGTAGGTGATGCCAGCGTGCGATTCGGCGACGTTGGCAGCGTCCTGGCCGGTGGCGATGAACATTGCCGCGATGCCGTTGGCGGCGTGCGGACCGTTGTACGCCGAGCCGGCCATGAACGAACCGGCCTGGCTGACCTGCCGCGAGCGGAACAATGTCCTGGCGTCGACACGCATCAGACGTTGCAGGGTCTCGTTGCGAATCGTCGCCTCCGCGATCACGCGACGGCCCCGGGTGCGCAGCGTGTTGATGGCCGAATGCTTTTTGTCCGTATCGATCGAACCCGACAGGATGTAGCCCGGATGCAGCGGGTGCTGGGCCTTGATCCACTCGCAGGCCGCCAGGGTCGCCTTGCCCGTCATGTTCTGGCCGGCTGCATCACCCGTGGTGTAGTTGAAGCGCGTATACAGCAGGTTGCCGACCGCATACTGCTCGATGTCGGTCAGCTTGCCGACCCGGGTCGTGGCCTCGGCAATCGCGCGAATGGCGTCGTAATTGACGGTAAGCCACTGGCCGAAATCGCGCGCTTCACGCGCGTTGGCGAATTCGAAGACCGGCGCGCGCTGCATCGCGCGCTTGACCACCGTGACGGTCACCCCGCCGCTTTCGCTGAGCAAGCGCATGCCGCGGTTGTAACTCGCGACCAGCGTGCCTTCGGTGGTGGCCAACGGGACGTAGAAATCCCCCGTCGCCTGCTCGCCGTTGATCCGCAGCGGTCCCGCCAGGCCGATGGGCACCTGCGCGACACCGAGAAAATTCTCGATATTGCCGGCTACCTGCGCGGGATCGACGGTGAACGAGCCGACATGCGTCAGCGACGTTCCAGTGCGGCCGGTCACGAACTCGCGCCGCCGCTGCGCCATGTCCGCCGTGTAGTCGTTCGCGGGGTCGCGGGGTATTGGAATACGGTCGCTCACGCTGCCTCCTCGACGCGTCGGTGCGGATACGATCGCTCGACGACGTTCAAAACCAGTTGAAGTTGAAGCTGATGCTCACCCGCTCCGTCTTGACCGGATTCGGCGGCACCTCGTGCCGCAGCCAGCTTTCGAACAGCAGCACCGTGCCGGCCGCGACGGGCATGGTCACCCACGGCTGGTTGTCGGGCTTTGCATCGGCCGAGCGTGGCGGTGCCGCCATGTAGCGATCGAGCCGCGGATCTTCGAGCTTCAGGCCAGGCACGCCCTTCGGCGTGCGCACGTAGTACGTACCGCTGATCGTCGAGAGCGGATGCAGGTGCAGGCTGTGCGTGACGCCGCGGGGCATCATGTTGATCCAGCAATCGGTCATCGACAGTTCGCGGCCTTGCAGGTCGTATTCGAGCGTGCGGGCATAGCTCAGCACGTGCCGCTGCAGCTTCTTCCCCAGGGCTGCGAACGTCGGCGACAGCGTGTGCATGCGGTTCAGTGAACCGTAGGACGTGTAGCCGCCCGGATACCGCTCCTTCGACCAGGCGCGTCCGGCCACGTCGTCCTCACGGTATTGGCTGCATTCATGCAGCAGGCGAGAGTTGAACGCTTCCCCGCCCGACGCCTGCAGCTTCGCGGAGTACACGCGGGTCGGAAACAATAAAAGCACTGCCATGGCGTGCCTCGCGGGCGCTCAATACACGAAGGGCAAGAGCGCCCGCGTGCGTTGCGCATAGTTGCGGTAGGCATCGCCAAGCGCCGCATGCAATGCGGCCTCCTCCACCTTGATCCGCTGCAGGAAAGCGAACGTGATCGGCACCGCCAGCGCCAGCAGGGACACCCGGTTGCCGAGACAGATCCCGTAACCGACGAAGGCGACGATGACGCCGGTGTATGAAGGATGACGCACGAACCGGTAAGGCCCGGTATCGACGACGCGATGGTCGTCGGCGATCGCGACGTCCACCGTGAAGAAACGGCCGAGATGAACGATGGCCCACCAGCGCAGGACCAGCCCTGTGACGAACAAGGCGAGGCCGAGCGGGTAGAGGAACCCGAGAATGCGGGACGCCGCTTGCGGCAGCAGGGTGGCCGACATCACCGCGATGGCAACGCTTGTCAGGATCGTGACCCACAACATTCGCAGCGTGCGGTCGTCGGCCTGCCGTGCAGTGCCCTGTGAGCGCTTGAAGATAGACAGTGCGAGTTCGGAGCAGCCGAAGGTGATGCCGAGCAGGTCCGGGCCGGGGAGCATCATCGCTCAGTCCTCGACCCACTGGCGGCGGCGTCCGGGCAAGGGATCGTCTTCTTCGGGCAGGGTCCGCTGCAGGACCTCGAGCACGGCGTGCGCCGCGCGGTACCGATACTCATAGCGATGATCGATCGGCGCAGGTCGCGCATGCAGGTACAACTCGAGCGCCTCGCTGACGACTTCGGCTTCGAGTTCGGGCAGCAGCAGCTTGATGGGTCCGTTGGCCATGCGTGTCCTGTCGGCCGGGATCAGGGCGAGAGCCTGGCCGTGGAGTCGGTAGTGCCCTGTGGCAATTCGAACTCGCCCTTCGAGTTGAAGCGCTGGGTGCCGAACAACGAGGCTCCGTTCAGCTTGCCGCTCAGCGAATACGTGATCTTGTCCACCGGTTTGCCGTCGAGCATCCCCAGCACCTGGCGCGCCATGCGCATGAGGGAAACCGTCACCGGCACGGCAATGACCGCCTCACCGAAGCGCGGCACCGTTCCTGCCTGGTCGCTCACGCCGCTGGCAAAGTCGCGCCCCATGACATCGAGGTTCAGCGACACGCCGTTGAATTCGATGGGCGTGTCGTTCGGGTTCTGCACGCGCAGCTTGACCAGCAGGCGCAGTTCCATTCCCTCCCCCGGCAGGGCCTCGATCCCAGCCACGCTGACTTGCAGCGGGTCGTGACTGGGCATCGAGGCGCACGCTGACAGCAGCAGCATGGCAAGCAGCAGCCACGCACGGACGAGCCGGTGCGATCGCAACGTCATGTGGCAATGCCTCACTGTTTGTTCAGTCGTCCCGGTCAGTGGCGAGTGTAGCTCGTGACCAGTTCCTGCAGGAACCGGCGCCCGTCGAGCAGGGACTGCACGCGGATGTGCTCGTTCAAGCCATGCGCGCCACTGCCGGCCGCGTCCGAGAACACGCCGGACACGCCGTAGGTGGGCGTGCCCGCGGCGTTCAGGAACCGGCCGTCGGTCGCGCCGGTGGACATCGTCGGGACCACGCGGGCCTCGGGCCAGAGGGTCTTCGCGATCGCACGGATCGGATCCATGATCTCGGCCGTGAGCGGCGGCGCCGGCGCGGGCAATCCCATTTCATCGCTGAAATTGACACTGATCGCGTCGTCCGCCACGACCCGGATCAGGTCCGCCCGCACCTGCTCCATCGGTACGCCCGGCAGGATGCGGCAGTTGACGTTGACCTTCGCGCGCTGGGGCAGCGCATTGGGCGCGTGGCCACCGTCGAACTGAGTGGCCACACACGTGGTGCGGAGCATGCCGTTCCAGCTCGGGTTGGCCGTCCATAGCCGCTGCGCAGCCGCATCGTTGGACGGATCCGCGACGATTGCACGCATGTCCGCGGCGGTCTCGGGCGTGGCCATCTCGGCCTGCGCCAGGAAGTAGGCGCGCGTCGTGTCGTTCAAGCTGACCGGAAACTGGTAGGCGGCGAGATGCGTCAACGCAGCAGCCATGCGGTTGATCGGATTCTCGCGCGTCGGTCGCGAGCTGTGGCCGCCGGGATGAGTCACCTCGAGCTTGAAATCCTGGTAGACCTTCTCGCCCGCCTGGACGTCGAGCGACAGGTGCTTGCCGCTGGCATCGAGCAGGCCACCGGCGCCTTCATTGAGGACGAACTTGGCCTTCATCAACTCCGGATGCGTTTCGAGCAACCAGCGCACGCCGTTGAAATGCTCCGAAGTCTCCTCGCCGCACGTCAGCGCCAGCGTCACGCCGCGCCTGGGCGTGTACTTCTGCTCGCTCCAGCGTACGAGCAGGTCGGTGAAGATCGAGGCCATCGCCTTGTCGTCGCTCGAGCCGCGCGCGTAAAAGAAGCCGTTCTCTTCCACGAGCGTGAACGGATCGCGTACCCAGTCCTCACGGCGTGCCTCCACGACGTCGATGTGGGCCAGCAGCATGATCGGCGCGAGCTGCGCATCCTTGCCTGGATACGACGCAAGCAGCGAGCCGCTCTGCG
>Ga0315283_10004299_pt1 | contig 12376 bp, 9 predicted proteins | sample YL17G09_0_MG_FD_204541 | JGI IMG/M metagenome (GOLD analysis project Ga0315283, IMG submission 204541) | Sediment microbial communities from Yellowstone Lake, YNP, Wyoming, USA - YL17G09_0 | ecosystem: Environmental > Aquatic > Freshwater > Lake > Sediment | place: USA: Wyoming | collected...
GGCCGGCTATCCGTACCATTCGCAGGTCTATTCGTTCGACTACGGCCTGCTGCACTGCATCGGCATGGAGGGCTATCAGAACAGCGGCGGCTACGACGACTACCTCCCGGGGGTCTATGGTTCGAACAGCATGACCCAGGAGCAGATGAACTGGCTCGCCGCCGACGTGGCGGCGGTCCCCGCGGGCCACGGCAAGCTCGCCTTCCTCCACTACGATTTCGGCAGCCAGTTCACCAATCCCGCCGCGCGCGGGCTCGACGGTGTGATCTGGGGGCACAATCACGGCGTCGCCGATGGCGATCGCACCGCGCAGCCGTTCAACCTGGGGCTCCAGTCCGTCATCTCCTACCGCAGCTTCCGCGTCTTCCGCGTGCAGGACGGCGTGATCACACCCGGGCCCATGCACCATGCCGGCGGCAGCGCGGGCGTGCCCACCGACTCGCTGAGCATCACTTGGGCCGGCGCGAACGACGGCACGCGCTCGGCCCTGACCGCCACGGTCATCAACCGCTATGGCGAAGACTGGAACCACTCGCGGTTGGTGTTCTACCTCGCCGACCACGATTCGGTCTTTGGCGTGGACCGCGGCATCATCACGCAGGTCGTGCGCCAGGGCGGCAAGGCCGCGATCTACGTGGACTGCTCCATCGGGGCCGGACGGATGCTCATCGTGACCGTCTCGGCGATCGGACCGGCCGGGGTGGCGCCACCACAGGCCGCCGCGCTACGACTCTCTCCGCCCAGGCCCAACCCATTCCGGTCCGGTTCCTTGAGCCTGGACTTCGCGCTCCCGATGGGTGGAATCGTGCACGCCGGCGTCTACGATCTGGCGGGGCGCCTCGTCGCCACGCTGTTCGCGGGACGCGCCGAAGCGGGCGAGCACGCGCTCGCCTGGTCCGGCCGGTCGGACTCCGGCAAGCCCGTCGATGCGGGCCTCTACCTCGTCAAGTTGACGACTCCCGCGGGCAAGCGGCGGGCGAAGCTCGTCGTCCTGAGATAGCGCTGGCAACGCATTGCTGTGGGACCGATTGACGCTGCGGCCGCGCCCCTCGAGGGACGCGGCCGCAGGGCCCTGCCGTGGGGACCGGTTCTACTTCTTCTCCGCCGCTGCCGCCTGGAGCACCTCCATCCCCTGCTTGAACACGATGTCGGTGGGGATGTCCGCCGAGGCCAGTCCTTCGAGGTCCTGCTTGAGCTGCGGGTCCATCTGGTCGGCCTTCGGCAGGAACGCCTCGACGCCCGCGTAGTCACCGTTCCCCTGGAGCGTCAGCACCTTCGTCGAGAACGCATCGACCGCGGCTTGCATCTTCGCCAGGTCCACACGGTAGGTGCCGTTCGTCGAGTCGCGCGAGAACGCGCCCTGCTCCTTGAAGAAGGTGAACTCGGCGAGGTTCGCACGGCCGTGGGCGCTCGCGGCCCCGAAGCGGACCGAGCGGAAGAGCCCCGCCAGGTAGGTGACGTAGTTGTCCATCAGGTCGGCCTCCCCCAGCTCACCCATCTCCTTGAGCTTCGTGATCATGAAGAGGCCCAGCACGTCGGCCTTGCCCTCTTCGAGCGCACCACCCAGGTCCTTCAGGGCGTCGCGCACGGTGCCCTTGCCGTCGAGCGTGTTCTTGATGCCGAGCCCGTGGGACACCTCGTGGAACATCACGTTGGCGAAGAAGGCGTCGAACTGGATGTGTTGCTTCTGGTCCGGTGCGATGAACCGGTCGGCGATGGGCGTGAGGATCTTGTCGAACTTGGCGCGCATGGCGTTCTTGAGCTGCAGGCGCCGCGAGCCCTTCTCGAGCTGGACGGTCTCGTCGTTCGGCAGGTTGATGGCGATGGTCTTCGAGCCGGCGTTGCAGTCGCCCGCGTAGTAGACCACGTCGTAGGCACCAAGATCCGAGCCGCTGCCGGGCGACTCCTTCTTGTACGGGGCCGGCACCGGCAACTGCCCCTGCAGGGCGGGCAGCAGTTTCACGTAGTGGGCGAGTTTCGCGCTCCACTCCCGGTCCTTGATGAGCACGTAGCCTTCGTGCGTGCTCTTGTAGCCGTACAGCTGGTCTTCGTAGTTCTCGATCGGGCCGATGACGACGTCGATCCCGTTCATCTTCATGTCCATCCAGGCCATGTCGCTCGGACGGTAGTCGTCGCTGAGCAGCGCCTGAGCGCGCAGCTCGAGGTAGTTGCGCAGCCCCGCGTCCTCGGCGAGCGCGGCCGCCTGGTGCAGGCGGGCGACGGCCCGCTCCACCTGCGGCTTGAACGCCTCGTGATAGGGCACGGCGACGAGCGCCTTCTGCGCGTCGCGGCGGACGATGGTGTACTGGCCCTTGAGGGCGACGCCCTTGTCCGGGGCCGCGGCGACGGCCTTCTCGAACTCCTGCTTCGTCAGGTCCGCGGGGTAGAAGCCCGCGCCCGCGGGCCTAGCCCCGGCGCCCGGCAGGAAGGGCGCGTTCCCGTTGAGCCGGTCCCAGGGCCCGTAGTTGATCTCGGCGAAGCGACGCAGCGTGGGATCGGTGATGCCCGCGAGGAGCCTGGCCCTGTCGCCGTAGGCCTCCAGCCAGAAGATCTCATCCATCGCCTGGCAGGCGTCGATCAGGAGCGGGATCATCTTGCGCTCCTTCTCGGTGAGGGTACTGAGGTCGGCGATCAGCGTGACCTCCGTGTACGCGGTGAGCCCGGCGCCCGCCTTGGAGCCGGGCTTCGCCTTCGGGGCACACGCGGGCAGGACGAGCAGCGCCGCTACGACCAGACCGAGCCAGGATGGATTTCTCATCGGGACTCCTCTCAGAGGGCCTTGGGGATTGCTCTCGGAGGCCGGCAGGCGGACCGGATGGCCGCGTGGGCGTCCGACGGACGGGACAGAGATTAGCCCGGACGATTCATGAAACGCCAGCCGAGAGTCTGAGAGTGAGAGAGGGGGCGGGGGCGCCGCTCCCTGCCTCCTCCGTCGTCGCTTCCTGCGCCCTATGATGACAAGCCAGTCGCAGGAAGTATCGTTCGTGGGATCGATGATTCCAGCAGGTCACGCACCCTTTCCGGATTGAGGTCCTGGATGCATTTGCAGGGTCCGCCTTTCCGGCAGTCGTTGCACTTCTTGTCCAGCACGAGGTGATGAGCGTTCGTCCCCAGCGGCGCCCAGCGGCCCGGGTGCATGGGACGGATCGGAGGATAGAGGCCGATGGCCAGCTTCCCCAGCGCCGCGGCAATGTGGAGCGGCCCCGTGCTGGCCGCGAGCAGGGCGTCGGCCTGACCGATGAAGGTGATCAGCTCCGCGAGAGCGAATCGGCCGGTCACATCCTCGACCTGGGGGAAGTCGTAGATCCCGGAATCCCGCAGGCTCTCTCCCTCTTCCCGGCTGCCGGTGATGCTGATCCGGTACCGGTCTGCAGGAAGCAGCTGGATCAGCCTCCTGAAGTTCTCCGGCCCCCATTCCCGGGCGCTCCCCTTCGAGCGGGGATGAAGGATGATGTGCGTCCTTCGGCCGGCAGCGCCGGCCGGCAGCGAAGCCCGAGCAGCGGGTCGGATGCCGTAGTAGTCAGGCAGTTCGTCCAGGTCGAAGGCCCGGTCAATGCCCAGCGGTCGCAGGAGCTTCAGGTTCAGCTGGGCCTCGTGCAGATCGGATCTCCTCCGCGAAAAAGAGACCCGCTGGTTGCATGTCGTCCAGTGATAGAGCCGGCCAGCCGTACCGATCCGGACGGGGATCCCCGAGCGCCGGGCCAGCTTGGCGATCTCCTCCCTCGGGAACGCATGGATGATGTAATCCGCCTGGAGTTCCTGGATTCGTCGCACCTGCTTCTTCGGGTCCAATGCACCGAGCTCCGTCCAGTCGACGAATCCATCCACGTGACGTGACAACTCGACGACGGGGCGCGCGTAGGCGGAACCCAGGAACAGGACATGGACGTCCGGAAACCGTTCCTTCAGGACACCGGCGAGGGGAAGAGTCAGGATCACGTCGCCGATGCCGTCGGTCCGGGAGACAATGATCCGGGACGGCATCAGGATCCCTTCCGACGTGGATTCTTCTGCGGCAAGGCCGCCCTCACACCGGCTCTCCGCTTCGGAGCCGTTCGAGCTTGAGGTACTTCGTGCGCGTAGCACCCGCCGAAATCCACGCGATGTGGAAGCCGGCCGATCCATCAAGGAATCCCATCCGGAGGAAGTAGTCGAGGACGAACTTCCAGACGGGACTCAGGTGGAGCCTCCAGAATCCAGCGCGGCGCCCGCGCCGGAGGAGCTCCCCGGCAGCGAGGGTCGTGAACCGGTCGGCCTGGCGATGATGATCCTCCACCGTGTGGTACGAGTGGTGCAGGCAGTCGCCCTCGATCAGGACGACCTCGCTCCTGGAGAACCCCCGCAACTCCTCGTGGAGCGCCCCTTCCCACCTCGCCTTCCTGCGATCGAACATCCTGACCTTGTGATCGGGATACCAGCCGCCGTGATGCACCCAGTGTCCGCAGTAGTTCGTCATCCGCGCGAACTTGCCGACCCGGATCGTCCCTTCGCTCTTGAGCTCGAGGATGGAGCGCTTCAATCCATCGGACAACGCCTCATCGGCATCGATGGACAGGATCCAGTCGTTTCGGGCATGACCATTCGCGAAGTTCTTCTGCGCGGAATATCCAAGCCAGGACTGCCGGATGAAGTTCACCCCGTGTGACCTGCAGATCTCCTCCGTCCGATCGGCAGAACCGGAATCGACCACCACGATGTCATCCGCGACTCCGCGCAGGCTCTCGAGACAGCGCGCGATGTTCCGCTCTTCGTTGAAGGTGATGATGACGGCGGAAATGGGACGGGGAGTCGTAGCTCCCGGGAGCGTGGGGACTTGCAAGGAAGCTCTCCTACGACCCGACGCCCATCATCAACTTCGTCACGTTGACGAACGACATCACCACGGCGAAGGCCGTGAGTGCCAGGAGCGCGAGTGCCAGGACCTGCACCAGCGGCGTCTCGCGCTTCTCGTCGTCAAAACGCATGGCAGTCGCCGCGACCCAGCCACCGGCGAAGCCGCCGAGGTGCGCCCAGTTGTTCACGCCCGACATCATGAAACCCATCACGAACATGATGATGGCCCACTGCCAGAGCTGGGTGCTCAGCATCGCGATGCGGCGGCGCCTGCTGTAGACGATGAGCGCGGCGAGCAGCCCGAAAATGCTGCCCGAGGCGCCGATGGTGGGCGTCCCGCTCAGCAGGTTCGAGGCGAGGAAGCCGGCCGCACCGCCGACGGTGAAGATGATGAACGCGCGCGCCGGTCCGTAGACCTCGGTGACGTTCGGGCCCAACTGGCGAACCCACATCAGGTTGAAGAAGATATGGAGCAGCCCGCCATGCAGGTAGATGGCGCTGAAGAGGGTCCACCACCAGCCCTGCTGCCAGGCGATGCCGCCCGTCATACCGAGCTGATAGAGGGCGCGCGTGCCGGGCGAGAGGAAGTTGAAGAGCGCGCCGAATCCGCCACCGCCACCGGACATCTGGAAGATGGCGCGCGGGTCAAGCGCGAGCGCGACGACGTAGAGCACCACGCAGGCGCCGACAATGACGGAGTTGAGATCGAGCTTGCGACCACCGAAGAGGCGCTGCAACTTCGGCGTCATGCCATAGAAGCCGGGGCGCCAGGCGCCGCAGAACGGGCAGCGCTCCTCATCCATGCCGATGAGCTTCTCGCAGTTGGGGCAGATCATGGCGCCAGGCGACATGCGGGCAGGATAAGGCAAGCGGAGGCCCGGAGGCGAACACGCAGGTCAGGGCCCAGACGGAACCGGCCCCGCGGGGAGCGGGGCCGGCGTGAAGGTTCGCTGGAGACCAGCGACTAGTCGTCCTCTTCCTCGTCCCCCATCGGACCGGCCTGGCATTTCTTCAACTGCTCGGGGGTGAGCAGCGCACGAACCTCGAGCAGGGTCGCGGTGCGCGACTTCTGCATCCCGGACCGCAACTGCGCGAGCTTGTCGATCTGCGCATCGATCTTAGCCTTGTCGGGCGTCTCGGCGCGCATCAACTGCTGCATGTCCATCGTGGCGATGCGGATATCCGCCTGAGCCTGCACCATGAGCCGCGCCTGCTTCTCGTGGATGACCGCCACCTTCTTCTGCTGGTCGGCGGTGAGGTCGAGGCCCTTCAGCATCATCGGTCCGTGGCCGGCGCCCATGCCGGGGCCACAACCTTCCATACCTCCGCCCATCCCGCCCTTCATCCCACAGCCCTTCATGTCGCCGTCGTGCGAGGAGCAGCCGGCCATGCCCTTGCCGCCCTTCATGCCGCAGCCCTTCATGTCGCCGGACTTGCAGCAGGCGGCCGCGCCCTTGCCCATCCCGCCCTTCATGCCGCAGCCGGGCATGCTGGCGGCGGCATCCTTCTCCGCGCCGCCGTGCATGGTGCAGCCTGGCATCATCTGCTCGGTCGCCTTGCCGGCCGGCTTGGTCTTGTCGGTCTTCTCGGCCGCCAGCGCCAGCAGCGCGGGCATCGTCATCATGAGCACGGCTGCGACGACCACGGCCTTCCAGTGATTCTTCCTCATGATGGACTTCCTCCGTTGTGGGCAGACGCGCGCACGGTGTCGTGCGTTGGCCGTCCCGGCTGGTGCAACTGATACCTGTCTCCACGCGCAAGTCCCGTCTCGACAATACCGCAGACCTTGCAATGGTCGCAGGCCCGGTCCCTTCAGCGCAAGTGCAAACGCGCTGATGCATTCAGTTTTGACGCGTTTCACCCGCGTCCGGGCGAACTCCCTGACACTGCCCGGACATCCGCCTGACGAAGGCTTGCGTTTCGGCCCCGGGCGCGGCATCTTGGTGCGGTCCGCTGCGAGGCGGGTGCGTCGTTAGGGGTGGTCGGCAGGAATCAGCGCCGACCTGAGAGCAAACCCTCTGAACCTGATCTGGCCAAGACCAGCGTAGGGAAACGGCGAAGACAAACGAGCTCTCCGCTTGCCTTCATGCCGTCCCTGCGCGGACGGCATCTCTGTTTCGGGCCGCGCGGCCCCGGCGTCCAGCCTGGACCATCCGCGCAACCGGGAGAGCGCCTCAGCCGTGGGATCGCACATGTTCAGCACGAGCCCCCTCGACTGGGGGTTGATCCTCCTCTATTTCGGCTTCCTCGCCGCGGTCTGGGCCGGCGCCTTCGGGCGCCGCCTCGGGGCGCTCGAGTACCTCGTGGCCGGGCGCCGTGTCACGCTGCCCGCGCTGGTCGCCACGCTGGTCGCCACCTGGTACGGCGGCATCCTGGGCGTGGGCGAGTACTCGTGGCGCTACGGGCTCGCCAACTGGCTGGTCTTCGGCGTGCCCTACTACATCGGCGCGCTGCTCTTCGCCGCCTTCTTCGCGAAACGCGCGCGGGAGGCCAGGCTCTACACGCTGCCCGACCTGCTCGACCGCGCCTACGGCCGCGGGCCCGCGCTGGTGGGCGCGCTCGCGGTGTTCATGGTGGCGCAGCCCGCCGCCTACGTGCTCATGCTGGGCACCATCTTCGCGGCCATGTTCGGCCTGCCGCTGGCGCCCTGCATCCTGGCGGCGGCGCTGCTCTCGGTCTTCTATATCGACAAGGGCGGTCTGCGGGCCGTGGTCTTCACCGACCAGGTGCAGTTCGTCCTCATGTACCTGGGCTTTGCGATCCTCCTCGTCTTCCTCGTCGCACAACACGGCGCTCTGCCGTTCCTGCGCGCGCACCTGCCGCCCTCCCACTTCACCTGGCACGGGGGCAATCCGCCGCAGGCCATCTTCGTCTGGTACTTCATCGCGCTCTCGGCGCTCGTGGACCCGGGCTTCTGGCAGCGCGCCTACGCCGCCCGCGACCCGAAGGTCGCGCGCAACGCGGTGCTGTGGTCGGTCGTGTGCTGGGCGGTGTTCGACTTCATGACCACGATGACCGGGCTCTACGCCCGGGCCCTGCTGCCCGGGCTCAAGGACCCGGTGTTCGCCTTCCCCGAGGTCGCGCGCCTCACGCTCCCGCCGTTCGCGCTCGGCCTCTTCTACCTCTCCATGATCGCCACCGTGATGAGCACCATCGATTCCTACGGGTTCATCGCCGCGGCCACGGTGGGCCGCGACGTCATCTGGCGCATCGTGCGCGGCGACGAGGACCGCGTGCCTGGCTGGACGCGCTACGGCCTGTGGCTCGCCGCCGGCTTGGCCGCCGCACTCGCGCTCGCCAACCCGAGCGTGATCGCGCTCTGGCACGACCTCGGTTCGATCGTCACGCCCACGCTGCTGCTGCCGGTGGCTACCGCCCTGCTCCAGCGAGGCCGGCTGGGCTCGCGCTGGACGCTCGTAGCCATGCTCACGCCCTTCTGCCTCTCGCTCGGCTGGGTGCTGCTCAAGGCCTTCCCTCCGCCGGGCATGAAGGCGGGCTATCCGTGGTCCCTCGAACCCATCTATGCCGGGCTCGCCGCCTCGCTGCTCATCTACTGCGCGGGCTGGCTCTGGCCGAAAACGGAGGTCGCACGATGAGGACTTCATCGCTCGCTGGTGCGATTGCGATCGGGCTTTCGTTCGCGTTCGTGCTCGCACTCGTCGTCCCGGGATCCGCGGCCCCGCAGCGGCGCGCCCTCGCTGACTCCGTGGCAACGCGCGACACGCTCCAGCAGATCGTGCCGATCCCCGGCGTCGAGGTGAACACCACGCGCCTGGGAGAAGACGCGCCGCAGGCCCGCGCGGTGCTCACGCGCGACGAACTGGTCCGGCAGAACGTCGGCCTCGACACCGGGATGCTGCTGGGCACGCTTCCGGGCGCCTACTCCTATTCCGACGCCGGCAACGGCATCGGCTACTCCTACCTCTCGATCCGCGGCTTTCCGCAGCGCCGCATCAGCGTGCTGGTGGACGGCGTGCCGCTCAACGACCCGGAGTCGAACGAGGTCTACTGGATCGATCACCCCGACCTGCTGGCTTCGACCAGCAGCGCGCAGCTCCAGCGCGGCGTGGGCTCGGCGCTCTACGGTGGCGCCTCGGTGGGTGGCAGCGTCTACCTCGAGACCGCGCCGCTGAGCGACGCGCCCTCTGCTCGAGCCACCGTGGCGTACGGCTCCTGGGCAACGCGCCGGCTGATGGTGGAGAACAACTCCGGACGCCTCGCCGGAGGTTGGAACTTCTACGGCCGCTACTCCCGCATCGAGACCCAGGGCTACCGCGAGCAGTCCTGGTCCCGGCTCTGGTCCTACCTGTTCTCCGCGCGGCGCACGTTCGGGGATCACCTCGTGCGGCTCACCCTCTTCGGCGGTCCCGAGGAGACCCACCTCGCCTACCGGGGCGCCTCGGCCGGGGAGTTGGCACGCGACCGCCGCTTCAATCCGCTCGACTACGCGGGTGAACAGGACCACTTCTTCGAGCCCCACTACCAGCTGATCCACTCGTGGGCTCCGCGCAGCGGCCTCACGTTCTCGCAGACCCTGTTCTGGTTCGACGGGAAGGGCTACTATGACGAACAGCGGCGGGCGGACTCGCTCGCCGCCTACCGCCTGCAGCCCTGGAGCACGGCCGGCGAGTCGTACGCGCCCGGGTACTACCTGCGCGCGTGGGTGCTCACTTCGCCGACCGACAGCGTCTACGTGCCGGTGCGCGACCCGGAGACCGGCAGGCTGACCGTCGTCTGCACCGACGTCGTCCGGCGGCGCATGGTGGACAATCGCCACTACGGCTGGGTCCCGCGCCTGCGGGCGGAGCACGCTGGCGGCACGCTCACCGCGGGCGGCGAGTTGCGCGCCCACGAGAGCCGGCACCGGGGCGAGGTGCTCTGGGGAAGCGGACTGCCGCCCGGGAGCGTCCCGGACCACACCTACTACGACTACCACCCCCGCACGCTCTCGGCCGCGCTGTTCGTCCGCGAAGAATGGCGCGCAGCCCCACGGGTGCTCGTGACCGGTGATCTCGCCTGGCGTCACCAGGGCTATCGCATGGCTGGGGATCCTTTCGAGAACATCACGTTCGACCAGAGCTACGATTTCGTCCTGCCGCGCCTGGGCGTGACGGTCACGCCCCGCAGCGATCTGTCGCTGTTCGCCGCCTGGTCGGCTTCGCGGCGCGAACCGACCTTCCGGAATCTGTTTGACGCCGAGCAGGCCGGCAGTCAGCCGCTGTTCCGCGACGGCGCGCCCATCAGCCACCCCGAGCGGGTGAACGACTTCGAGCTGGGCGCCTCCTGGCGATCGAGCCGGGCCGCCGCCTCGGTCAACCTATTCCGCATGGACTTCCGCGACGAGCTGGTGGACTACCAGTTCGACTCGGACTTCAACAACTGGATCACCGTCAACGCCGCGCGCTCGCTGCACCAGGGCATCGAACTGGCCGGGCGCGTGGAGGCCGCTCCCGGGCCGCGGACCCGGTTGTCGCTGGACGGCAACGCCACGCTCTCGGACAACCGCTTTGTGAGCTTCACCGACGTGCAGGCCGACGGGTACGAGGTGCGGCAGGATGGCAGGACCATCGGCTTCTTCCCGATGCAGGTCGCCAACCTGAACGGACAGGCGACCTGGCGGGAGATCACGCTCGGCCTCACCGCGCAGTACGCGGGCCGCATGTACCTCGACAACGGCGAGGCGGCCAGCATCGCGCCGCACAACCGCGTGGATGCGCTGGCCTCCTGCTCCCTGCCGGTCGGCCCGGCGAACCGCGCGGAGCTCGTGCTGCGCGTCACCAATCTGCTCGACGCGCGCTACTCGACCGGGGGCTACTGGGACTACGACAGCGCGGGGAACTACCTGCCGCTGTTCATCCCAGCCGCGACGCGCGGCTGGCTCACGCAGGTGAGCGTGGGGTTCTGAGGCCGGCCGGTCAGCTCCGGCAGCCCTGCCCGGTCGGACTTCCGCTGGCCGGCTCACCCCGGCTTTCGAGGCCGAGCCAGTCCAGCGCGGCCTGCATCGAGCGGAACACCAACACGGCCTTGCCACCGCTCTGGTTCATCGTGCGGTAGGTCTCGAACATGCGCGCGAACCCATAGGCGAGATCCTGCGGGGCGACGATGGCCAGCTTCGACGACGCTCCCGACACATCCATGGTCCCGGCCAGCTCGGCCAGCTCCCTCACGCGGTCGCCCGACGACAGAACGAGATCCTCGACCAGACTCAGGTCGACGATCTCGTCGTAGCCAGTCAGGTCGCTGCGGGACCAGACTTCGCGCTGATAGGCGAAGACATCCTCGTCCGACAGGGTCCTGGTCGCCGTGGCGAAGACGACTCGTCGCTCCCGGTCGATTCGGTATTCGAGGGGCATCGACACCTCCGACCTTCCCGGCCGCAATCAGTTCGCGGCCCATGTCACGCTGCGCCTTGGAGTCTAGCATTCCAGGTGGGCCCGGTGCTCAGGAAAGAGACCGGGTGAAAGACGGCCGTGGTCTGGAATCGAAAACACCCACGGAACCTGCCACTTGTGGCTATTGTTGCATGATTCTTCAAGACCCATTATTGTATCTGGGTCATTGTTTGGTCGCGGTCATTTTTGTATCCAGCCCAAAAGGACACCCATGACTGACGTCCTCTCCCGTCGAGAGCGCAAGAAGGACGAGACCCGCCACCGGATCTTCCACGCCGCGATCGGTCTCTTCCGCAAGCAGGGCTTCGAGCAGACCACGGTGGACGACATCACCGAAAAGGCCGACGTCGCGAAGGGCACCTTCTTCAACTACTTCCGCCGCAAGGAAGCCGTGCTCGCATTCCTCTCCGAGACCCGCCTGCAGGCCATCGAGGAGAACGCCGAGTCATTCCTGGCCGAGGCCAGGCCCGCGCGCGAGAAACTGATGGCCCTTTACTCGAGCGCGGCCTCGGCCTACGAGGAGGACCGCGAACTCTCGCGCTACGTGCTGATCGAGTTGATGACGCGCATGTTCTCGCCCACGGAGGAAGTCGTGATGCGGTGGCACGAGCAGATCGTCCGGCTCGTCACTCAGGGTCAGGAGAACGGCGAGTTCAGGCACGACCTGGCTTCGCTGCGGGTCGAGGCGGTGCTCACGGGTCTCTACTACGCCACGCTTTACGAGTGGGTCTGCGGCGTGCCGGATGCCTTCTCGCTGGTCGAGGAACTGCGCGCACGCCTGACCCTGGCGATGGAGGGCATCGCATCATGAGCACCCGAGTCCCGTACCTCCCGTTCCTCATCGCCACCGCCCTCCTGCTGCCGGCCCAGGCGCTTGCCCGCCGGGAAGCTCAGCCCGCCCCGGCCCCCACCGACACGCTGAGACTCTCGCTCGACGAGGCGCTCCAGCGGGCGCTCACCCGCGGCGAGGAGATGCGCGCCGCGCGGGCGCTGGTGAAGCAGACCGAGGGCCAGGTGCTCGAGCAGCTCTCGCGAGCCCTGCCGCAGATCAGCGGCACGGTCACCTACAACCGGAAGCTCGAGAGCATCTTCCAGGACGCGGTCGCCGACACCGGGTTCTTCGGGCAGATCCTCAAGAACAGCTCCTTCGC
>Ga0315283_10004300_pt1 | contig 12376 bp, 8 predicted proteins | sample YL17G09_0_MG_FD_204541 | JGI IMG/M metagenome (GOLD analysis project Ga0315283, IMG submission 204541) | Sediment microbial communities from Yellowstone Lake, YNP, Wyoming, USA - YL17G09_0 | ecosystem: Environmental > Aquatic > Freshwater > Lake > Sediment | place: USA: Wyoming | collected...
TGTCAGTTTTTCGTGCAACCTGATAGCTTCACTCACCTGCTCACCGCAGCGATGTACAGGATTCAGCGAGGTCATAGGTTCCTGGAATATCATTGCTATTTCCCGTCCCCGGTATTTCCGGACTGCGTGTTCTTTTAGCAGAAGCAGGTCAACTTCAGAACCATCACTACGACGATAAAATATTTTTCCGCTGTTAATTGTACATCCTTTCGTCGGCAATAAACGCATTATGGCCAGAGAAGTCACTGATTTTCCCGATCCTGATTCCCCAACGATTCCAAGCGTTTCACCCGGGGCTATCTCCAGCGAAATATTATTTACGGCAATATCACGCGCTTCTTCGGAACGAAACGAGATGCTGAGATTGGACAGTTGAAGCAAGGAATCCTTTTCCATACAGGGTTCTGGCTATTTAGCCTCAAAAGTACTGATTTTGGTGCACAATGCTGCATGATTGAAAAAGCGAAAAAGCGAAAAACGAAAAGCGAAAAAGGGGAAACAAATTCATCACGATATTATCTAACCTGATTGCCCTGATTTTCTTTATATTTACAATACTAAAAACTACTCAGCACTTGGGAAATTACTTTCTATTCATTTTGCCTGATACCACCCGGCCACTTGCTTTAAAACACAAGATCATTCAAAAGCAGAAAAATGAATGTATCGCGCTATATTGATGATTTAGTCTCTGTTTTCTATCCACGAACCTGCATGGCTTGTGGAAATACTTTATTCCGGCATGAGGAAACATTATGCACATATTGCCTTTTTCATTTGCCAAAAACAAATTTTCACAAGGATCACGATAACCCGGTAATCCGTATTTTCTGGGGAAGAGTGAACCTAACCTCTGCTGCAGCCTATTACCATTTTGGGAAAGGCGGTAAGGTACAGCATCTTATTCATCAACTAAAATACAAAGGCCATAAAGAAATTGGAATTTATGTTGGGAAGCTTTATGGTGCAGAATTGCACGAAGAAGAGAAATACAGTGATATTGATACGGTTATACCTGTTCCACTACATCGCTCTAAATTGAGGATAAGAGGTTATAATCAAAGCGAGCAGTTTGCCATGGGGCTTTGCAGTTCCATGCCGGCAGTACTTGATGTCCATGCGCTATACCGTAAATTTGCATCTGAAACACAAACAAAGAAATCACGTTTTAACCGATGGGAAAACGTAAAGGAAATTTTTGTCCTTAACGATGAGAAGAAACTAAATGGCAAGCACGTATTGCTGGTGGATGATGTAATCACAACCGGAGCTACCATCGAATCATGTGCCGCAATACTGCTGAAGGTTCCCGGAGTGAAGGTAAGCGTGGTCGCCCTGGCATGCGCTATCAAATAGAAATTTTATACTAATCTTAATTTTGCCGGTTCAACATAGAACATTAAAGCTTTCCACCAAGTACGGTCGTGTTCTTATAATGTTTCACATTGCCTTGCAGATCGAAAATTTCAGTGTAAATGAGGTAGTATCCAATACCAGCTTTACGGCGGTCATTGGTAAGTCCATCCCACGAAAAAGCACCTGAAATGCCACACATCTCGTTGTTTACCAGGCTGCGGACAAGCCTTCCCGAAGCATCGAAAACGGTAATATTTGCCATATATCCCGGGGCATCAAACGTATAGGCAATATTCAAAAAGTCGCTGTTACCATCATTATCAGGCGAAAAGATATCAGGAGAAAGTGCAAGAGGGTTTCCTCCAACCAAATCACCAGACGATTGAGAATTTTGATAAGCAGGTGTGGCAAAACCAATAGTTTCGGCTGCTGAATGCCAATTGGAGCGATCCTGGCTTGATCTGGATGCACTTAGACGTTCGAGCGAAACGCCATCAACACTTTTGAGCAAGGCGAAATGCATAGAAGCATCATAAGCAAACCAATCAATCACTTGAGCGTTTTTGAGCGCCAGCGCAATGGTGCCATCTTCATTGCTCATCGTGGGGAGCGATTCCATCTTCAGGAAACCCGAAGGATTTGGAGTTGAATATTCAATTCTTACGTTATCCGGATCGGAAGTCAACACAAGGTAACTTCCCGGAAAAAACAGGAAACCTTCATCCGTTATATTCTTAATTGAAAGTAAAGTACCTCCCAGGGTATCAATGTTGGCGAGCGTGAGGTTACGCAAGTCGATTACCTTCGATGAACGGTTGTAAAGTTCTACAAAATCAACGCCATCGCTCTTCGGATCAAAAAGAACCTCGTTCAGCACAATGTCGAGTGGTGAAGCGATGGACGGAAGGGCAAACAAGGCAGTGCTTTCAGTTTTTGTGAGATTGCCTGCGCAATCCTTCATTTGTTGTGTGAGTGCGAGTGTATAAACAACGCCTTCGCTTAAGGGCTGTGATAATTTTAAGCTAACGGCTATATATCCGGGGTAATGAGCCAATGCCGCCACAGGCTGTCCAATCTGATTGTCGATAAGGTAAGCGACCGGATTCTTTAAAATCAGGCTATCCATAGTCTCTGTAAAATAAACAGTAAGGGTAACCGAATCGTCCACTGTAACGCGCTGGATCTGCGGCTGGACCAAATCTGGATTAGCTTCAAAAACAGAATTTTGTCTTCCGGGTGTTCCTCCGGAAATATCATTAGAAGCTTTCCAGTTGGATACATCACCGCAGGGATTCATAGGATCGATAAGTTCAAGCGACCAACCACCCGATTTTTTGTAATCATCGCCATACCAATCGTCGGTATAACTAACATTATGGATCATGCTGCCATCGGCATTGAGCAGGAGAATGTCAGCGCCGGTATTTGAAACGGCGAAACCCGAAAATCCTGCAAATTGTCCATAGCTGCTCAATGCCTGTTGTGCTTCATCATCAGCCATAATAAGGAAATCCTGGGGTTGCAGCGTTACAGAAGTAAGGTCTTTACGGGACGATCCGAGCATGAGCGTCCATCCTTCAAGATTTATTGGATAATTACTCCGGTTAAATAGTTCGACATATTCAAATGGTGGAAGGCCCACGGGCGGATCGGGATTGGCCATAATTTCGTTGATCACCACATCGAAAGTAGCAGGTGTGTAATACGTAAATTGCTGCTGTACAGCCTGCATCATGTTGCCAGAAAAATCGCGAACACCGCTGATACCAAGTGTATATAGTGTTCCATTGACAAATGTTTGTCCGAAAACCAGGTGTACCTTTGCCTTATTGGTGAGGTCGGGATTTGCTGAGAGAGGCTGACCAGGGCCTGGTGAAACAGCATAATTCAATACATTAGAAACAGAAGCAGCTTCCACACTTTCGGAAAAAACAACATCCACACTTGCTGCAGAGATCAAAGAAAGAGAAGTTACCGTAGGTGGCTCATTGTCAATGATAACCGGGCCGGTATAAAAATCATCAAAATAAAACTTTGTGCTGTTGCTGCTGGTATATTTACAATACACACCAAACCAACCCGAAGTACTGAAATTATTATCGGTACCATATGCTTGAGGCTGGAAATCGAGTCCGCCGGCAGGATCTGCAAATATTCTCCATTCCCCGATAGCGCTACGGATTACTTTGATGCGCACTGTAAAAGAAGAAGCCAGTAGACCTTCGCTGCCGCGGCAGATGAGACTTCCAATGTTTCCACTTTGGCGGTATAATTCAATGGCATCGGCGGAACCGGTTTCACCTAATTTGAGATAATAACCGTTAAGCAAACCTTCCAGATTGGATTGATCTGAAACCAGATATATACGAGCATTGTTATTGTCGGAAGGGCTGAATGAGAGATTAACCCAGATATCCCACTCGGTGCTATCGGATAAAGTGGCTGCAGTGGTTAGAGACGAAATGTTTTCACCGGAAGATGTCAGTTTCAACTGCTTCGCCATATTCACGGAAAATTCCGCCTGGTCGCCATTCCAGGAAGGATTGTTGGTGAAATCACCATCCGAAAAATCGTCCGATACCTGGGCTGTAGCAAACAGAGGAAAAAGAATAAGCAATGAATACAAAAGGTTTTTCATGAGGATGCATGTTTTACTTCGTGCTATCGTTTGTAAATATAGTATTTTTGCCAGTAATTTTTTTATCGTTCAAAAAAGTTCAGAAGTTATGAAAATTGCAGTAGTTGGGGCTACCGGCATGGTTGGTAGTGTCATGATAAAAGTGCTCGAACAAGGCCGTTATCTTCCGTTGAGTATGGTCACCGAATTTATTCCGGTTGCTTCCGAACGCTCGGTAGGTAATGAAGTTGTTTTTAACAATTCAAAATACAAGGTTGTCGGAATGAAAGAAGCCATTTCTAAACGACCAGATATTGCCATATTTTCTGCAGGCGGATCCACATCGCTGGAATGGGCTCCTGAGTTTTCCAAAGTTGGTACTACAGTTATTGACAATAGTGCCGCCTGGCGTATGAATAAAGATGTACCGCTGGTTGTTCCGGAAATTAATGCCAAAATATTAAAGGCTTCTCATAAGATTATTGCAAATCCCAACTGTTCCACAATTCAACTGGTACTGGCACTGGCGCCTCTGCACCGCAAATATGTGATCAGCCGCCTTGTGATTTCCACGTATCAATCTGTTACCGGAACCGGTGTAAAAGCGGTTCAGCAATTGACTAACGAGCGCAATGGTGTGAGCGGTGCCATGGCTTACCCTCATCCTATAGATATGAACATATTTCCGCATGGCGGTAGCTTCCTTCCCAATGGTTATACTACCGAAGAGATGAAACTTGTTGAAGAAACACATAAAATACTCAATGATTCCAATATCAGGGTAACTGCTACAGTAGTTCGGGTGCCGGTGCTGGGTGGACATTCTGAAGCAGTTAACGTGGAGTTTGAGCAGGAATTCACCCTGGATGAAGTTCGCAGCCTGCTGTCGTCGAGTCCTGGCATAATCCTGCAGGACGATCCGGAAAAAGCCGAGTACCCTATGCCACGCTATGCTGAAGGTCGCGATGAGGTTTTTGTTGGCCGCCTTCGACGCGACGAATCGCAGCCTAAAACACTTAATATGTGGATCGTTTCGGACAATTTGCGTAAGGGTGCAGCTACCAATGCCATTCAAATAGCTGCTTATCTGGCTGAACACAATCTTTGTGGTCTCTGATAATTTATCCCTCCTGGTATAGTGGACATCTTCAATCAAATATCAGAATATCCTGGCGTAAGCCGGCCTGTTCTTACTGTTGGAATGTTCGACGGCATGCATACCGGTCATCGGCGCATCCTGGAAAAAGTGGTTCAAACAGCCCGGCAGCAGGGATGTCCATCGCTCGTAATAACGTTCCATCCGCATCCAAAGCTGGTGCTTGATAAGAATGCAGAAGTAAAACTCCTGCATACCGAGGAGGAACGCATTGCTGATTTTGCCCGGACAGGTATCGATCAGTTGCTGATTATCCCTTTTACGCTTGAATTTGCTGCACTTTCAGCCGCTGATTTTATCCGGACGATACTTGTAGAAACCCTGGATGTGCGCACTGTTATTACCGGTCACGACCATGCCTTTGGCAAGGATGCAGGAGGAAATTATACGCTCATGAGCAGGCTGGGGAAGCACTACAATTTCGGGTTGGAGCAGGTGCCAGCTTATATGCTCGATGGTACACCGGTGAGTTCTTCACTCATCCGGCAACAACTGGAAGCTGGTATGATCCGGATTGCAAATACGCTCCTGGGATATGCGTATCCGATGACCGGAAACGTAGTGAGGGGAAACCAGATTGGCAAACTGATCGGGTTCCCCACAGCCAATATAAAGGTGGAGGACAGCCATAAACTTATTCCGGCGCGGGGGGTTTATGCTTCGCTGATAACCCGGGAAGGTAAGACTTACAAAGGAATGAGTAATATTGGTATACGACCGACCTTCAATGCCCATGAACTAACGGTGGAAGCTAATATTTTCGGATTCGATACGGATATTTACTTTGAAAATATTACGTTGAGCTTGATTGATAGAATCCGTGACGAAAAGAAGTTTGGCAGTCTCGATCTGCTCAAAAACCAGTTACACAAGGACCACAAGAGGGCTGAACAAATTCTTTCATCGGTAGATATTCATTAACCCAGATTTGCCATTGGATTATATTCTCTAATCGATTACGCCACTACCCAAACAGATTGAAGCTTCATGGTCGTAAATTACGCCGAATTGTCCGGCCGCGATACCTGAAACCGGAATATCGGATTCGAGCACCAGCATTGCTCCTTCAGTGTGGATACTGCCAGGTGTGAAATCAGGGGTATGCCTTATCTTGAACATTACTCGCTTTGGCTCATCCAGATCAGCCCATGGATTTTGGGTTAAAAAACTGAAATCTGTCAGACGGATAGTCTGTCCGTATTGCGCCATGGGATCATAACCATTAGAGACAAAAATCGTGTTTGTTTCCACTTCCTTTTTCACAACAAACCATGGTCCCTGGCTTAGTCCCAATCCTTTGCGCTGCCCGATGGTATGAAACCAATAGCCCTTATGCTTACCAAGTTTTTTCCCGGTTTCCAGTTCTATGATCCAGCCATCTTTTTCGCCGACATAATGTTTCAGAAAATCGTTGTAATTGATTCTACCGAGGAAACAGATGCCCTGGCTATCCTTGCGGCCGGCACTGGGCAGATTTGCTGCTTTAGCCATGGCGCGGATCTCACTTTTCGTATATGCACCTACAGGGAACATCGAACGGCTAAGTTGCTTATAGGTAATCCGGGCCAGGAAATCAGTCTGGTCTTTCAGGCGGTCTTTGGCGGTTCCCAGGTAAATTAGTCCATCTTTTTCAATAACATTGGCATAATGCCCGGTGGCAATACGATCGAAGCCGATGCCGTACTTTTCATCAAAACTCCCGAATTTAATGAGTTTGTTGCACATCACATCTGGGTTGGGCGTAAGGCCTTTACGCACAGCATCTAAGGTGTAGGCTATCACCGAATCCCAGTATTCTTCCTGCAGCGAAACAACCTCCAGTTTAAGACCATACTTGCGCGCCAGGTAGGTGGTTATCTCGATGTCTTCTTCCGACGGGCAATCAAGGAATCCCTCTTCGTCCTTCATGCCAATGCGGATGTAGAAAACCGTAGGTTCAAAACCTTGTTCCTTCAATAGATGAAGCATCACCGAACTGTCGACACCACCGGAAACGAGTGCAGCAATGTTCATATCACTCCTCCCCGATCCTTCTTAAAAAAGTTAATTTTAATGTTGTCAAATTTCATCCTGCAAAGGTCTGAAAAAGGAGCCAGTTCTATATTTTAGGGCAGCTTATTTTGATCAGCTTCAATAAAGTTTTCAGATCAACCCTTTTCTGTGTTTTTCACCAACAACCCTGAGCATATCCGCTGTCATGGTCTGGAGGTTCCAGATCGGATTCCAGCCCCATTCCAGGCGTGCGCAGGAATCGTCCATACTGTTGGGCCAGGAATTTGCAATGGCCTGTTTCATTAGATCTACTTCATAGCTCATAACGAAACCGGGCATATGTTTCTTGATTTCTGCCGCAATCATCCCGGGGTTAAAGCTCATTCCGGTAACGTTAAAAGAATTGCGATGTACAAGTTTTGCAGGATCAGCTTCCATCAGGTCAATGGCAGCATCGATTGCATCCGGCATATACATCATATCGAGGAAAGTACCAGCTTCAAGCGGGCAGGTGAATTTCCCGGTTTTTACAGCTGCGTAATAGATTTCTACAGCGTAATCAGTAGTTCCACCACCAGGTAGTGTTACGTTTGAGATGATACCCGGGTAGCGCACCGAACGGGTGTCAACGCCAAAACGCTTGTAATAGTAATCGCTGAGCAATTCGCCGGAAACTTTTGTAACGCCGTACATAGTTTGCGGACGCTGGATCGTATCCTGGGGCGTATTGTCGAGTGGTGTGCTGCTGCCAAATGCACCAATAGAACTTGGTGTGGAAAGTGCACATTTGAATTCACGGGCCACTTCAAGGCAGTTCATCAAACCACCGATACCTATATTCCAGGCAACCTGCGGTTTGCTTTCGCCTACCGCCGAGAGGATGGCTGCAAGGTTGTGAATGGTATCAATCTTATATTTCTTAACTACATCAGCTATCTGTTGGGCATTTGTAGCATCCACAACTTCGGCAGGACCCGATTCCAGGAGGTCGCCCGTAGGTTTGGTAGAGCGGTAACCAGCCACTACATTAGTATTTCCATAGCGCTTTCGAAGCTCCAGCGTCAGCTCCGAACCTATCTGTCCAACAGATCCGATGACAAGTATATTTTTCATGTTTTTTGATTAAAAATGGTTTGTTATTCGATTAACAGAAGCGTGGCAAAAGTAATAATTTAGGCTTAGGTTGACCAACGAAAAATAAATCATTTTTAAGGGTTTAACCACGGAGGAACAGAGAGCACGGAGATTCACAGAGTTTATTTTTTCCCTGAGGTCCATAGTGACCTAATCCTTGATTGGGTTGCCTTCTTTTCTTAGCATGACGCAAGAGTGAAGTTTATTAACCTGATAATTATTTTTCTCCGTGTTCCTCCGTTTTCTCAGTGTCTCCGTGGTTTTCATTTTTACAAAGCCTGTCTTTTTAAAGATTAATACAATTCTCTGTCTCCTCAGTGTCTCCGTGGTTTTCTTCTTCCTATCTTTGCCCCATTGTTAATCAGCAAACAAGACTCAAACTTAAACCATATAAAACACAAAGCATTATGTACGATCGCATGCAAGCCCACCTTCAGAAAGAAATTGCCAGTATCAGGGAAGCTGGCTTATACAAAAATGAACGGGTAATCACAAGCCCACAGGGTGCCGAAATCAAAGTAAACAGCGGAGCTGAAGTGGTGAATTTCTGTGCCAATAACTACCTTGGCTTATCCAACAATCCCAAACTGATTGCTGCCGCAAAAGAAGCTCTTGATACGCACGGTTACGGTCTTTCTTCGGTGCGTTTTATCTGCGGCACTATGGACTTGCATAAAACGCTGGAAGCTAAAATAACTGAATTTTTTGGAACTGAGGATACCATCCTCTATGCCGCCTGCTTCGATGCCAATGGTGGTGTATTCGAACCCCTGTTGGGCGAAAATGATGCCATCCTCTCCGATTCGCTCAACCATGCTTCCATTATTGATGGTGTAAGGCTTTGCAAGGCCCAGCGCTATCGTTACAACAATTCCGATATGGCCGACCTTGAAGAACAGTTAAAGCTTGCCCAGGTTCAGGATTTCAGGCTTATCGTTACCGATGGCGTTTTCTCGATGGATGGTAACGTAGCCAAAATGGATCAGATTTACGCCCTTGCTCAGAAATATGATGCCATGATCATGATCGACGAATGCCACTCGGCAGGTGTTGTTGGAGCAACCGGTCGTGGTGTTACAGAACTTCACAACCTCAAAGGCAAGATTGAAATCATCACCGGTACGCTTGGAAAAGCTTTTGGGGGGGCCATAGGCGGTTTCACAACTGGCAAAAAAGAAATTATCGATCTGCTTCGCCAGCGTTCACGTCCTTACCTGTTCTCCAACTCCATCCCTCCGATGGTAGCTGCTGCCGGTATCAGGATGTTCGATATGATGAGCGAAACCAACGAGCTGCAGGATAAGCTGCATGAGAACACGGCTTATTTCAGCCGGAAAATGATGGAAGCCGGCTTCGATTGCAAACCAACACAAAGCGCCATTATAGCCGTAATGCTTTATGATGCAAAACTATCGCAGGAAATGGCTGCCCGTCTGCTCGAAGAAGGAATTTATGTTATTGGCTTCTATTACCCGGTTGTGGCGAAAGGCATGGCCCGTATCCGTGTGCAGGTTTCGGCTGCTCACACCCGCGAACATCTCGACAAATGTATCGCCGCCTTTACCAAAGTTGGGAAAGAACTTGGTGTGATCAAAAGCACCGGCGGATGTGGCTGCAGCTGCGGTTGCAACTAACACCAAATCTTTCAATTGATAAAAAAATGAGCTGCTTTCAGGCGACTCTTTCTATTTCAGTCAGGATGTCCGGACCCGACTCAAAGTCGGACTCGGACTATTACAGCATTTCCTTTCTCCTATTCCCTTTCTCCCATTCTCATTTTCAAATTATTTTAGCATTCCCCTTCAGTTCGCGCTTTCCATTCCAGGTCCTCGTTTACTCTGAGTTCAACGAACATAGCGCAGCAATCTCACAAGCAAAGCGAGTAACTAAGCTAAATTCACACTAGCGGCTAGTATTTTGTTTTTTAACCACAACAGGCACATTAGGTCACATAGTTTTCTAGGTGCCTTTTCTATGTGTCCTATTGTGCCTATGTGGTTCCCTTATTTTGGCATGGCAGGAATTTTCAAATTATCACATTCCCACATTTTCAAATTATTATCACCACAAAAGCCGATAACACTCTTTATTCCGTAAGTTTGATGTGTCATTAATACTATGCCATGAAAATCAAATTCCTCGGTGCGGCCCGCGAAGTAACCGGCAGTAAACACCTCATCACAACGGCAGCCGGCAAAAAGATCCTGCTCGATTGTGGCATGTTCCAGGGAAAAGGCCTCGAAACCGATGCCATGAATCGCAACCTGGGCTTCGATCCCCACACAATCGATCACATCATCCTTACACATGCTCACATCGACCATTCAGGCCTGATCCCTTTTGCCTGGAAAGATGGTTTCAGGGGTTCGGTAATATGCACACACGCTACCCGCGCGTTATGTGCCATCATGCTTCCCGACAGCGGCTTCATCCAGGAGCATGACGTGAAATGGTTCAATAAAAAACGCGCCCGCCAGGGATTGCCTCCTGTAGAGCCTATTTACCGGAAAAAAGATGCAGAGGATTGCATGAGCCTTTTCATTGGAGTTCCGGAGGATCGCAAATTCCATATCGACAGCAGCATTAAGGTGAAATTCACCAATACCGGTCATATGCTCGGCAGCGGCGTGGCTAATATTGAGATTGAGGAAAACGGGAAAATAACCCGCATAGCCTATACCGGCGATATCGGGCGCCCCGCGAGTCGTATACTGCGTTCGCCCGATGCTTTTCCGCAATGCGATTATCTCATCACAGAAGCCACCTATGGCAATCGCCTTCACCCGCCTCACCAGGAAGCCGAAAGTGAGTTGCTTCGCGTGGTAACGGAAACCTGCGTAGATAAAGGTGGCAAGCTTATCATTCCTGCATTTGCTATAGGCAGGATACAGGAAGTCGTTTTTGCAATGAATAACTATTATAACGATGGCCGCCTTCCTAAGATTGATATTTATGTGGATAGCCCGCTGGGTGTGAATGCCACCGATATTTTCCGCCTGTTTAAAAGTAACCTGAATCAGGACGTGGCGCATGTGCTGGAAACTGATTCCGATCCTTTTGGATTTGGCTCCCTGCATTACATCAAAAGTGTGGACGATTCGAAAAGTTTGAATTTTATAAAAAAACCATGTGTGATTATTTCCGCTTCGGGAATGATGGAAGCCGGGCGCGTAAAGCACCACCTGGCCAACAGCATTTCTGATCCCCGCAATACCATACTGGCTGTGGGTTATTGTGCCCCACGCACACTCGGTTCCCGTCTGCTGAGTGGTGAAAAGGAGGTTTCAATCTTTGGCGAAAAACATCTGGTCAAAGCTAAAATAGAACGTATCGACGCATTCAGCGGGCATGGCGATTACAAGGAAATGATGAGTTTCCTGAGTTGCCAGGATAAAAACCAACTAAAAAAGGTTTTCCTTGTCCATGGCGAATACGAACCTCAGCTTTTCTATAAAGATCAACTGGAAAAGGCCGGATACAGGAAGATCAATATTCCGGAAGCGGGAGATGAGGTTGAGCTATAGCGACCACTACATCGAGGCAGTTATAAGAGTGGCATTTTGTTCTTTTTTCAGCAATTATACGCTACCAATCAAATGAATGTTTATTTCCGCAATTTCCAAATATTTCAGTTTCCTACTTTGATAATTTTATTTCAAAGTTTTGCCAGAGCATTAACATATTTCATTAGGTTTGCGAAGCAAATAACAACGATATGTACTATACAAAAGTGCAGGCATTCGCGCTTGTAATACTAAGAATATCAATTGGATGGCATTTTCTTTATGAAGGAGGTGCAAAAGTTCTGAATCCTCACTGGACTTCAAAAGCCTATCTGCTCGATTCAGGAGGATTTCTGAAAGGTTTTTTTGAACAATTTACTGCCAATCATACGCTGCTCACAATTTCTGATTATATGAATGCCTGGGGGCTGACACTGATTGGATTATCGCTTATTACCGGAATATTTACACGCTATTCAAGTATAGCAGCCATGGTTTTATTGCTTTTGTATTACCTATCGCATCCGGCATTTCCGGGAATTGAATACTTATTCCCTTCTGATGGCAGCTATTTTATTATCAACAAAACACTGGTTGAGTTATTTGCATTGTTGGTTG
>Ga0315283_10004301_pt1 | contig 12374 bp, 6 predicted proteins | sample YL17G09_0_MG_FD_204541 | JGI IMG/M metagenome (GOLD analysis project Ga0315283, IMG submission 204541) | Sediment microbial communities from Yellowstone Lake, YNP, Wyoming, USA - YL17G09_0 | ecosystem: Environmental > Aquatic > Freshwater > Lake > Sediment | place: USA: Wyoming | collected...
CGGCGCGCTGCTGGGCTACAATTCATTGGTTTTTATTTGGTGGCATTGGCACAAAGAGGCAGGAGGGCGGAAGAGAACAAGAAGAACGAAGAAGAAGAAAGGTCTCAAAGAAATCTTCTTCTTCCTCTTCTTCTTCTTCTTCTTCTTCTTCTTCTTCTTCTTCTTCTTCTTCTTCCTCGCTTCACATCACGCAGCACCCGACGTTGCCGTCGCCGCCGCCGCCGTCGGGCGCCCCGAGCGCCCTCAGCTCGGCCAGCTGCCTCGCCAGCCGCGCCCTCGTGTCCGTCTCGGCGGCAGCCCACGCCCGGTCCCCGCCCGTCGGGATCAAGTTGGAGACCCAGAACGACAGCGCCTCGTGCCTCCCGGGCGGCGGCTTGTCCCCCGCCCTGGCCAGCACGTCGAGCACGCGGGCGTCGGCCCTGCCGGCCGCCCTCGCGCGCTTCACCCACGCGTCGGCCAGGGCCTCGACGGCGGCGGCCAGCGCCGCGACCTCGGCCTCTGCTGCGGCGCCGGGGGGGCTGGAGTCCGAGAAGAAGGTCGCCGAGGCGACGCGGTACCCGTCCGTCTCCCAGTCGTCGCCCAGGCGGAAGCGGCGCCGGCCGACGATCTCCAGGTAGAAGCGGCCGTCGGGCTGCGGCTGGCACTCGAGCACCTCGGCCTCGCAGCCGACGCGGCGGAGGCGCCCCGTGCGCGGGTCGACGGTGGCCATGCCGAAGCGGCGGGAGCCCTCCATGACGCGGCGGACCATGAGGCTGAAAGAGCCGACGTTTTTTTTTTTTCGGGGCGGAAAAGAAATGAGTCTGAGGTGTTTTTCGAAAGAAAAGAAAGGCAAGAAAAAAGAAAGACTCCCAAAAGAGAACCTCTTTTTCCAAAGAAACTCACCGGTACCGCGGCTCGAATATGTTGAGCGCCATGTGCTCCCCGGGGAGCATGCACGCCATGACGAACAGCGGGAGCGTCGCCGTCTCGGCCTCCCCCGTCGAGGAGGAGTTGCGCCGGGGGAGAGCAGAGGCAGAGGAGGAAGCTCCGCCGGCGGCAGCTGCTGCCAAAGCTTCCGCCTCCGCCGCCGCCTCGGCCTCCGCGTCCGCGTGCGCTGCGTCCGCCGCCGCGACCGCTTCGTTCCTCTCCCGCCTCGCCTCCCCGGCGCGCGCCTCCGCCGCGGCCCGCTCCCCGAGCGCGGCCTCTTCTTCCTCCTTGCGACGGGCGGCGTACTCGGCCGGGAACGCGCGCTCGAGCAGGGCCGCCAGCGCGGTGCTCTGCGGGGCCTCGCGCCCGGAGGCGACGTGCATCGTTGCGCGGCACATCGGGCACCGCGTCGCGCGGTGGTCGCGGGCCTGGAGGAGAGGGGGGGGGAGGGGGGGTTCGGAAAGAAGAAGAAAGAAAGAAAGAAAGAAGAAAGTGAGTTTTTTTCCTTGTCGTTGGGAAACACCTTGCCTCAAAAAAAACTCAAAAAACTTGTTCCTCACCCTTGCCAGGCACCCGCGGCAGAAGCTGTGCCCGCAGGGCGTCGTCACGGGCTGGTAGAGCAGCCGCGAGCACACGGCGCAGTCGGCGTCGTCGAGGCGCAGGCTCGAGGAGACGAGGCGCGAGGCGGCGGCGGAGGTGGAAGCAGGAGTGGCCGCCGCCCTCCCACCGGCGTCGACCTCTTCGGCAAGCAACGCCTCCTCCGCCGCCTTCAGCCCAACGACGGCCTCCGCCGCGCTCGGATCCAGCTCCAGCGCATCGAGAAAGGCGGCGCGCGCGTCCGAGAACCGCTCCAGCAGGTGCAGCGCGTCGCCGGCCCTCGCCGCGGCGGCGGGCCACTGCGGGGCCAGCGACCGGGCGCGGCCCGCGTCGCGGAGCGCGAGCTCGGCCAGGTGCGTCGGGTCGAGCCCGAAGAGCGCGCGCGCCTCGGACTGCGCCGCCGGGATGGCGCGCGTGGCCCGCGCGAGGCGGGAGAAGGTGGCCGAGCGGCAGGCGCAGAGGACGGCCTCCGCGGCGGCGTGGGAGGCGGCGGAGGCGGAGGGAGACGCGGAGGGAGGCAGCGTCGTCGAGGCCGACGAGATCGGGCTCAGCATCGGCGGCGCCGGCGGCGGCCCCGCGCCGCCGCCCTCGGCGGCAAACGCGGAAGAGCTCGCGCGGGTCAGCCGCAGCGCGAGGCCGAACTCGTGCGCCGCGCGGTCGAGATGGCCCGCGGCGCTGAGCGCGTGGGCGCGGGAGGCGAAGGCCGGGGCCGAGTCGGGGTTTTCCTGCGGAGAGTGGGGAGAGAGAGAAAGATATTTTCGTAAGAGGAAAGTTCAACGAGGCGCGACACGACGTTGGGTTTCGTTGTCCACCGCAGGCATGTGGTCAACCATCGAAGTCGTGGCCCCCTTCCTCTCGTCCAGACGCGCGACGTGCCTCCCAACAGCTGGCTCTGCGAATTTCGATGAGAACAGACCGATAATACTCACCACGAGCCTGGCCGAGGAGCGCTGCGCCGCCAGCGCCGCGTCGAGGGCCGACGCCGAGAGCGGCGACGACGCCGAGAGCGGCGACGACGAGAGGAGGGCCGGTGGCAGGCCGGCGGCGATGTCGCTCGTCTGCTGCTCCTGGACGCTCCCGCCGGTCCCGGATGGCGCCATCGCAGCGGCAGCAGCGACTCCTGCGCCTGCTTGTGGCATGGCCGGTGCTGAAGGCGGGGAAAGAGGCTAGAGTCTCTTGTTTGCGCCTTTCCTCTTGGTGGTGATTGCTTGTCGGCCACAGCGAAGGGAGAAAAGTGAGAACACGTCGCCGGCTGTTGTTCGATTTTCTCTCCCCGCGAGAAAAACCTGCGGCTTACAGACTCTGACAGAACTTTCTCGCTCTCTCGACTTGTCACGAGATCTCTGGAGTAAGAGCGCGCCGGAGAGCTAGTAGCGCCCTTCTCTCTCTCGAATTCTGATCCGGAGAGACTACCGCTCAACAATGCAGCACGCCCTCGTCCCGCGCTCGGCCGCCTCCTCGGCAGCGGCGCGGCCAGCAGGAGCTGGGGCTGCGTCGGCGTCGTCGCAGGGCGCTCGACGAATCGCTCGCCCTTCTTCTTCGTCGAGCTCCTCCTCCTCTCGCCGCTCCCTCCTCGTCGTCGCCGCGGCCACGCCCGACGACAACAACAGCGGCAGCGGCGAGAAGAAGGATGACGTCACGGCTGGCGCCAGCCCTCCCACGCCTCGCGCGTCTTCTTCCGGAGGAGGAGAGGGAAGCCAATCTCCTCCTCCGTCGCAGCAGCAGAGGAAACGGCCGCAAAACCGCCGGCGCCGGAAGCAGCAGCCCGCCGAGGAGCCCGTAACTCTGACGACGTTCAACCCCGTCGCCATGGGCCGGAAGAGTCGGTGAGTTTGTGTGTTTTGTGGATAGCGGCGCCTTGGAGAGACCCTCAAAGCGCCTTGCGGGAACGAAAGGGGAAAGAGTCGGAGATCTCGTAGCCACACGATCGACGAGCGACGAGCGACGAGGGGGGGGGGCGAGCAAAAACGATCCAATCGTCTTCGGCGTCGGAGCCCCTCCGCTGGCCTTAAGGGCTCGATTCAATCCCATAGTGCGATCGAGCGCTTTCAATGCGCTGCATCGGTTCAAACAGAAGGACGATCCGTTTTGAAAATGCGCTCGCATTCCACACGACCGTTTTCTTGCTTTTTCCACGGCGGCAGCGCCTTTCTCGCTTTCTTTTCTCGGCCTCGCCTTCTCGCTCTCTCCCGCGCTCGCTCCTTCCTCCTGTCTCTCTCCTCTCGCTCACACGTTTTTCCCCCCTTCACCGCCAAAAATCTTCTCCTCAGCCAAATCTTCGACGACGTCTGGTCCCAGTTCACCAAGCTCGGCTCCCCGCTCGGCACCTCCTACTCGCCCTCGGCGTACGCGCCCAACTCCCGCTCCGCCTCGTCGGCGGCCGGCACGGCCTTCGACGAGCTCGCCGCGTTCGCCGCCGCGGCTGGCGAGTTCGAGACGCCCGAGGCGGCCAACACGCGCGTGGCCGTCATCGGGGCGACGGGGCGCGTCGGCCGCGTCCTTGTGAGGAAGCTGCTGCTGCGGGGGTACAAGGTCACGGCGCTGGTGAGGCCGCCGGCTGGCATGCCCACGCCGCCGACCTCCGCCGACGCCACCGACGGCGGCGGCGAAGCGGGCGCCGACGCTCCCTCTTCTTCTTCGCCTTCTTCTTCCGGGCCCTCCCCCTCCTCCGTGGGCCTCCCCGAGGCCGTCCGCGTCGTCTGGGGCGACGTCGGCGACTACGCCGCGCTGCGAAAGGTCGTCGACGGGGCAGACAAGGTGGTGTTCGCCGCCGGCGCGCGGACGCTGCTGTCTGCCGACGTCAGTCGCGTCGACGCAGGCGGAGTCGCGGCCGTGGCGGCGGCGCTGCAGGACTCGAGGGCGGCCGCCGCGGCGCGGGCGGCGGCGAAGGCGGGCGCGGCGGGGACGGTCGCGGCGAGGGCGCCGACGGCGAAGAAGACGCTGTTCGAGCGGCGGAGCTTCGAGGGCGGCGCCTTTGTGGTCGACCACTGCGGGCCGCCGTCCTCGTCCCCCGCCTCCCCGGACTCCTCCTCCTCCTCCTCCTCCGAGACCGGCAGCTACAGGTACAGCCAGAGCGGGAAGAACAAGGCCTCGGCGGACCGCGCCTCGCTGGCGGTCAACGAGCGCGGCAACCTCGTCTTCGAGGGCGTCGTCCGCTCGCGCGGCGGCGCGTTCGCGCAGGCCTCGGCGCCGCTGCCCGAGGGCGCGCCGCTGGCCGGATCCGAGGGCCTGGTCGTCCGCGTCGCCGCCGACGGCGGCAGCTACACGGTGGTGCTGCGCACGGCCGGCGGCGACGCGTACGGCGCGCGCGTCGCCGCGCCCGTGTCCTTCGCCAACCTGAGGCTCCCCTTCGCGGCGTTCCGGCCGCTGCGCGCCGGCGCGCCGCCGCAGCTCGACCCCTCGACCGCGACGCACTTTGGGATCCGCTTCTCCCCGCCCACGGCCGCGGTTGTCGCGGCCAACACAGGCAGCGTGTTCAGCACCAGCGACGAGAACCTGCAGGTCCCGGGGGCCTTCAGGGTCGAGATCGACAGGGTGAAGGCGCTGCCCGGCGGCACCGAGCCCGACTTCATCCTGTTGTCGGCGTCGGCGGCGGGAGCCGCCGCGGTGGCGCTCGCCGCGGCCCGGGGCGACGACTCCTCCTCCGGCTCCGGCCGAGGCGCCTCTTCCTCGGCCCCGGCGGCGGTGCTCGCCTCGATCGACGACGCCGCCGACGAGGCCGCGCTCGCCGGCGCGGCCGAGCGCCTCCTGACCTCGAAGAGGGAGGGCGAGGCCGCCCTTCGCCGCTCGGGCCTCGGCTACACCGTCGTGCGCCCGGGGCCGCTGCTCGAGGAGCCCGGAGGCTACCGCGCGCTGGTCTTCGACCAGGGCAACCGCATCGCGCGCGGCATCTCGTGCGCGGACGCGGCGGACGTCTGCCTGAAGGCGCTGCACGACCCGCTCGCGCGCAACAAGACCTTCGAGGTCTGCTACGAGTACGAGCCCGAGGCCGGTCTGGAGCAGTACGAGCTGCTGGCGCACCTGCCCGACAAGGCGAACAATTACCTCAGCCCGGCGCTGGCGGTGCTGGAGAAGAACACATGAAGGGAGAGAGCAAGAATAGGGAGTTTTCGCGGGGAGAGAGAGAGAGAGAGAAAGGCTATTTTGATAGAGCGAGAGAGAAAAAAAAAGCGATTCGTTTTAACCTGTTTTGGGCGAGTTTTTTTTGGGGGGGGGACGAGAAAACCGAGAGGGAAAGAGACATTCTTTTTCCGGTGCGGAGAAGCGAGAGAGCGAGAAAGAGAGAAAGGGCACGAAAGCGAGCAGATAAAAACAAAATTGCAATTTTTTCAAATCCATCAGTTCATTTTTTTCATTTTTTTTCTTTCCCTCTCTGTTTCTCTCTCTTTCTCTTTCATCTTTCTTCTTTCATCTTTCTCCTAGGCCCCGACGGCCATCGCCTCCGGGCCTCCTCCTCTTCCGACTCCAACGGCGTGCTGAGCTGCGGCGGCTTCCTCCTCCTCCCTCTCCGCGGCGCGCTTCGCCGCCTCCGCCCCGCCGCTGGCCCCCAGGGCGAACGCAGCCTCAACGTCGCCGTCGCCGCCGGCGCCGGCACGGGCGTCGGCCGCGCCGCGCAGCGCCGCCGAGAGCGCCGAGGTCGCCGGCATCAGCGCCTCGAAGCCCGCAAGGCTGCTGCCGTTGCCCCCTCCTCCTCCTCCTCCTCCTCCTCCTCCTCCTCCTCCTCCGGGAGGAAGAAGGCACGCCGCGGGCCTCGAGCCGTAGCACAGGGCGGCCCCGGCCGCTAGCGGCGTCGAGGCCAGCAGCCCGCGCAGCGCCGCGTCGCTCAGCTGGCTCCGGCGCTCGACGACCTCCGAGCCCCAGCTCGTCAGGCCCGAGAGCCTCGCGAAGGCAGCCTCGACGACGGCGGCGCGGCGGTCGAGCGGAGCGTCGGCGGCCGCTCCGACGAGGCGCAGCGCGAGGAGGAGGAGGGAGGAGGAGGCGTCCGCGGAAGAGGGGGACTCGGCGGCGGCGGAGAGGGCCGAGAGCGCGAGGTCGAGCGCCGGCGGGAGGAGCGGAGGAGCGGGAGCGGCAGGAACCCCGTCGCCGCGGCGCGTCCTCCGCTGCTGCTCTTGCTGCTTCTCCTGCAGGGCCGCGGCCGCGTCCGCGACGGCCGCTGCGGCCTCCGCCATCGCCGCGGCGGCCGCCGCGACGGTCTCTCTCAACAGGGAGGAAGAGGACGGCGCTCCCGCGGCCGCCCTCCGGCGCTGCTGCTGCTGCTGCTGCTGCTCCCGCTCCGCAGCTCCGGCCAGGGAGGAAGAAGGGTTCGGCGCCGCGGCGAGCGCCGCGAGCTTGGCGAGGCGCGCGGCGCGGCTCCGGGCGTTGGTGATGTTACGGGAAGAATCTGAGGAAAAAGAAGAAGGAGCGACGCTGCTTCCCAAAACAGCGCCCCTCCCGGGCAGCACGCCGCCCTCGCGCTCGTCGGCCCGCAGCGCCAGCGCCGAGAGCGTCGCCGAGGCACCGAGATACCTCCGAGTGCGTAGGTCGTGGAGCCACGCGATCCGGGCCGCCCTCGCGACCCGCGGGTCCTCGCCAGAGACGGCGATGGCGACGGAGGAGGACCCTTTCCCTGCGGCGACGCCGGCGACGCCGACGCGGAGGGAGAGCCAGCCGTGGAGCGGCTCGTTGAGCCCCGACGGCAGCTCGAGCAGCTGGGAGGGGTTCGGGGAAGAGAGCATCGCCGAGAAGGCGAAGTCCGCGAAGGTGCCGCGGCCGACAGAAGAACAGGGGGAGGAGGAAGAAGGGTGGTGACGGCTGCTGCTTCCTCTCGCTGTCGTCTCGGCGCCGGCGGCCACGGCCGCCTCGGAGGCCAGCGCCGAGTGCAGCAGCCGCGGGTCCCGCAGGGAGAGGAGGGCTTCGTACCGCTGCGCGTGGGCGCCGTGCGCGTGCGCGAGCGCCTCGACCCGCTGGCGGAGGCGCAAAGCGGCAGCCGCAGCCGCCGCAGACGAGGCGTCGCCTTCGCCGTCGCCTTCGCTGCTCTCGGCCAAGGACGCCGCGGCGGCGAGGAGCCCGGAGAGCCAGCGCGCGGCGGCCGCGGCGTAGCTCTCGGCCTCGTCCTCTTCGTTGCCTCCCGCGGCTCCCGCTTCCGCCCTCGCGGGGCCCCCCGCGGCCTCGCGCGAGGCGCGCGCGCGCGCGCAGGCCGCCAGGGCGCGCTCCACGGCGGAGCACGCGCCCGAGGCCGCCTCGGGCAGGCGCCCGAGGCGGGCCTCGCCGGCCAGCGCGGGCAGCAGCGCCAGCACGGCGTCGGCGAGCGCGGCGAGCGCCGCGCGCGCGGCCGCGTCGGACAGCCAGTCGGGCGACGGCGGGGGAGAGGCGCCGGCCCCGCCCGCGCCGGTCCCGCCGCCGCCGCCTCGGAGGGCCAGGGCCGCGGCCGCGGGGTGCCTCGCCGCGGTGGCAGACCTCCACGCCAGCGCGGCGTCGAAGGCCGCGTCCACGCCCGACCTCAGCGCGGAGAGCGCGGCGAGGGCGGACTGAGCCGAGGAGGAGGACGAGGACGAGGTCCCTCTCCCGGCAGCGGAGGGCGAGGAGGAGAGGAGGACCTCCCGCGCCGCGGCGGGCACGCGGAGGAGCAGCGCCGGCAGCGACCGCGCCGGGGCCGAGAAGAAGGCTTCCTCGCCCCCGCGGGCGGCCCCGGCGGGCCCCGCCGGGAGCGCGGCGGCCCCCGCGGCGGCGACGAGCGAGGCCAGGGGGTCGGGGGAAGGGGCCGGGGCGGCGGCGGCGGCGAGGGAGGAGCCCCTCGCCTCCGCGGCCGCGGCCGCGGCCCTCGACGCGTTCAGCGCGGCCCTCAGCGCCGACGCCGCCGCGACCCTCTCCCCGCTCTCGAGCAGCGGCCTGAGCGCCAGGCCAGGGTCCAGCGCCGACAGCGCGCCCTCGGCGGCGGCGAGGCCGTCGACGAGGCGGCGGTTGGAGGCGGCCTTGGCCCGCAGCGCGGCGTCGGCGCCCCCGCCCGCCGCCGCGGCCGCCGCCGCCGAGCCGCCGCCGGCGGCGCTCGAGCCGCCGCCGCCGCCGCCGCCGCCCCACGCCTTGGCCAGCGCGTCGGCGGCTCGGACCGCGTAGGCCCCCACGGCCCCCGCGGCCGCGCCGCCGCGCAGCGCGCCGGCGTGCAGGAGGAGGTCCCGCGCCCCCGCGGGCGCGGGGGCCTCGCTCCCCCCTCCGGCGCCGCGCGCCGCCGCGGCGTCGCACACGGAGAAGATGGCGGCCTCGTCGGAGGGGGTGGCGGTCGCTGCTGGGACGGGGGCGCGCGCAGGAGGAGGGGGGGGAGGCGCCCGCTGCTGCCGTCGCTCCCCCTCCTCGGCGGCGCGGGCGCTGTCGGGGGCCCTGCGTCGCTGCGGCAGGCGCGCGGCTTCTCCTCCCGAGGGCGCCGCGGCCGAGGCGAGGCGGGTGCTCCTCCTCCTGTCGTCGGCTGCGGCAGCGGGGGAGGAAGCGGGCTGCTGCTGCTGCGGAGCAGGAGCGGCGCGCGTGCCGCGGGCGCCGCGGGCAGCGGCCGGCGCGACGTCGGCCCCTGCTGCCCGCCGCGAGCCACCGTCGGCGCCGGGGGCGGGCGGGGACGCCCCCGCAGCGGCCGCGGCCGCGGCGGTCTCCACCGCCCTGCCCGCGGGGAGCAGCAGGGCCCTCCCGGAGCCGTCCAGGGCTATCAGGCCTCCCCCGTTCCGGGCCCCGGCGGCGCCGGCCCCGGCGGCGGCGCCGAGGCAGCCGCCGGAGAGCGGCAGCGGCGCCGCGCCCAGCCCGGGCTCCCAGGCAGCCGCCGCCGCCGCGGCAGCGCGGGGAGCGCCGCCGCCTCCTCCCGCGGCGTCCTCCCAGAGCAGGAGCTCTCCCGTGCTCGACGCGGCGATGCGAAAGCGCGAGAGGGAAGAGGGAGCGGAGGGAGCCGAGTCGCCGTCGACGAGGGAGTCGAGCGGCGCGACCGCGCGGCGGCGCGTCCGTCCCGACGCGGCCGCTTCCGCGCCGCCCCCTCCCCCCGAGGAGACCTCGAGCGCGATCGCGACGAGGCCGCCGCGCCCGTCGTCGGCGAGCGCCCACCAGAGGAGAGGAGGAGGGCTCGAGGAAGGAGGACCGGACGACGGGGCGAGCGAGGCGTCGAGGAAGCGGGCGGCGGAGGCGGGGGAGGCGAGAGGGGAGCCGCCCCCGTTGGAGGGGGAGGGGAGGAGGACGTCCTCGGCGAGCAGCCGCGGCCGGCGCCAGAGCAGGGACGAGGCCGCCTCGCGGCCCTCGCCCCCCTCGCCCTCCTCGCCGCCGCCGCCGCCGCTGCGCTCTGCTTCTCTTCTCTCGGACAGGCCGTAGCCCTCGGCGGCCCCGCCGCGGCGGAGCACTGCGAGTCCGAGGGCGGTTTCGTCGTTCGGAGAGGAAGAAGGGCTCGCGCTGCCGCCGAAGAAGCCTCGCCCCGGTCGCTGCTGCTGCTGCTGCCGCCCCCGCCGGAGAGGGAAGAGGGCGAGCGCGGCGACGGGGCCGTCGCTGGCAGTGGCGACGGCGGGAGGAGCGTTGTCGTCGGAGGCATCAGTCATGGCACCATCGTCAGACGAGGGCGGCGGCGGCGGCGGCGCGGGGGAGGCGCCCCAGAAGCTCCCGAGGAGCCTGCCAAAGACGCCGCCCGCGGGCGCTCCCTCGGCGGCAGCCGCGCCACCTGGTGCCATCGCCGCTCCTCCCCCTCCCGTCGCTCCTGCTTCTGCTGCCGCCGCCGCCGAAGGGGCCCCGATCACGGACACGCGGACCCTCCCGGCGGCGTCCCCGTCGACGCGGAACAGCGCGCCGTCGTCCCTGGCGATGACGGAGACGAATGAGAGCAGAAGGTCGTTGCCGTCGCCGCTGTCGCTCTCTCCGGCGGCGGAGACGGCGGCGACGGCGGCGACCTTTGCCACGCGCCCGCCGAGCCGCAGGGAGGCGACCCTGGGCTCCAACGTCGCGTCCGAGAGGTCGGGCCAGTAGGTGAGCGTGCCGCTGGCGGCGGAGACGAAGAGGGCGCCTATGGAAGGGTCGTCGTCGTTGGGTGAGGCCTGTTGTTGAGTGGTGGAGGTTGGAGAGGGAGTGTTGTTGAGCGGAAGTTTTTTTTCGACGGCGATGGAACAATCGAATGGGGGGCGATTGATTGCTCTCGAACGCGCTCTCTCTTCTCTCTTTCCTCCTTCAGAGGATCGCTTCTCTGTGCCATCGCCTCTCTGGGTGAGTCCGGAAGACTCCTTGCTCCCTCCCCAAAAAGACGGAAAGATCAAAGACAGCACTACTCACGAGCAGCACGAGCTCCCCATCTCCGTCGTCGTCCCCGTCCGCTGACGGCAGTCCGCGGACCGCCGGCGAGCCCCTCCGCGCCCCCGGGTCGACCGGCCACGCGACCAGCGTCGTCGAGGAGCGGACCCACGCGTAGCCCGTCACGGCGCAGACGCCCGAGCCGCACGCGTCCGCCAGGGCGGCGCGGGCCCCCGGCGGAGGCGGCGGGCCTCGCATTTGGTGTTGCAACCTTTTTTAGCAGGAAGGACGGTCGAAATCGATGGCTCTCGACTCGAACGAAGAGAATGATAAGAGAGAGAGAGAGAGAGAGAGAGAGAGAGAGAGAGAGAGAGAGAGAGAGAGAGCAAAGAAGAAAAACCTGGAAAAAAAACGACCAAACGGCTTTTCCGGATTTCCACTTTTTTATTTACTTTTGCGCACAAAACACACGAGGCAAGGGGTTGTGAGAGAATCAGGTGGGACTTGTTGAGAGAGTCAGTTATTGGTTTTTGAGAGAGAACAGTGGCGGTGGTGTCGAGGGGAGAGAGAGGGGGAAAGCGCCCTCTCGCTCCCCCGTTTTCACCTCGCGCCCTCTCCTCCTCTTCTTCTTCTTCTTCTTCTTCTTGTTCTTCTTGTTCTTCTTCTTCTTCTTCTTCTTCTTCTTCTTCTTCTTCTTCTTCTTCTTCTTCTTCTTCTTCCACGCGCGCCTCTTTGCCGAAAGGGTCGCAGCGGGTGAAATCAAAAGAAGTAGTGTAAGAGGCGCAGGAAAGGAGGGGGGGAGCGGCTCGCTCTCGAGAGAGATCTCCGTCTCCCTCCCCTTCCTCTTTCGTTCCTCTTTCGTTCATTCATTTTTCCTCAGTCGAGAGTCTCTACTCGCGAAGGTCCTGCTTTCCCTGCTCCATCGCCGCCGCGACGTTGTGCTTCTGCTGCTCCAGCTCGCTCGCAGTCTGGTCCTTCGCGTTAACCACCGCCTCTTTCGCCCTCGCGGCGGTCCCTTCGGCAGAGGTCTTGGCCTGCTCCGCGGCGTCCGAGGTCTTCTCGGAGGCCGCGCCTGCCATCTCGGAGGCCTTGCCGCCGAGCCCGGAGACCTTGTCGCGGACCGCCTCGGCGGCCTGCTCAACCTGTTGTTGAAAGAGAGAGAAAGCGAGTTGTTTGGCGAAGAAGGGGAAGAAGGAGAAGAAGAGGAGGGAAAAGGAGTGAGTTTTTTTTTACGCTCGTCGTCGCCGCCTCTAGCCTCTCTCTCCTCCCTCTCTCTCTCTCTCTCTCTCTCTCTCTCTCTCTCCCTCTGTCTCTCTCTCTCTCTCTCTCCTCTCCTCGCCTTCTCGGTGGCGTGGGAGGCGGCCTCCTTCGTCTTTTCCATCGCGGATTTGTCGGCTGAGAGGAGGGAGCGTGGGTTTTATTTCTTTTGAAAAAGGGAAAAAGCGTCAGAGAGAGAGCCGGAGCTTCTCAACAGCTTCGTCGTCGCCGACGACAACGAACGAGCAAAGCAAAGGCAAAAGGCGCCCCCTCGCGAGCGCGCGACGCGGCCCTTGTTTCTCCTCCTACCCGCCTCAGAAATGTGAAAGGCGTACCCATGGTGTCGAGGAGCTTGGGAAAAGGGTTTTCGACGCTGTGCGGGGTGCTGCGGCGGAAGA
>Ga0315283_10004304_pt1 | contig 12371 bp, 10 predicted proteins | sample YL17G09_0_MG_FD_204541 | JGI IMG/M metagenome (GOLD analysis project Ga0315283, IMG submission 204541) | Sediment microbial communities from Yellowstone Lake, YNP, Wyoming, USA - YL17G09_0 | ecosystem: Environmental > Aquatic > Freshwater > Lake > Sediment | place: USA: Wyoming | collected...
GCAAGACCCCGACACGCGCGGTCGTGGCCGGAGGCTCGCCGCAGACCGGGATCGCGAGCTTCACCACCAATCTCCCCGAGGTCGGCGGCCTGCATCACTCGCTCGCGGTCAAGGTCCAGAGCCAGGAATACAGCCAGGACCGCGCGAAGTCCGACGGCGCCCACCTCCTCTACCGCGCGGCGATGGATACGGGAATCGGCGAACTGCAGGCCGACGTCGACGGCACCGTGCTGCACCAGGATCCCGCGAGCCCGCATCCTCGCGAGGGCAATGGCCTGTCGAATCGGTTCCCGCTCGACTCGAACGTGAACCCGAAGGACGCGAAGCAGGACCAGGGCCGCATCCAGGCGAACCTGCGCCTCATCAGCCCCGTCGGCGACGGCAAGTGGGTCACGACGGCCTCCTATGCGCACACCGACGGCAGCAACACGCGCGGGTTCCTGCGCGAGGACTTCGCGGAGGACGGCGTCACGCCGAACGCCGACGGATTCCGCCAGCAGGTCGACATCAACGATTTCTATTTCGACAGCTATTACGCGCCTGCAGCCAGCGAGCACTTCGACTGGCTGGTCGGCGCCGACTGGATGTACGGCGACGGCTCGCAGCAGAGCAAGAACTTCGAGTACGCGGTGCTGCCCGACGGCAGCAACCCGCCCAATTCGCACGACCTCCCCATCGACGAGACCACCAACACCGCGGATCGGCGCAGCTTCGGCGGGCTGTACGCCCAGGGCAACTGGCGCCCGACCGACCGCTGGCTGGTCCAGACAGGGCTGCGATGGAACCTGACCGACGAGCACCGCGATGCGAAGCTCGTGGATCACACGGTGCCGGACGCGCCCGTGGAGAAGAGATCGGACAGCAACAGCGAGTCGCGACTGTGCGGCGTCATCGGCACGAGTTACCGGTTCTGGGGCGACGCGGGCGACGGCATGACGGTCTTCGCGGACTACCGCGACACCTACAAGCCCGCCGCCGTGGATTTCGGTCCCGAGGCCGAGGGCGGCATCCTGCAGCCGGAGACTGCCACGACCTGGGAGGTCGGGCTCAAGGGCCGACACCTCAAGGGCCGGGTGGAATGGGAAATGTCCTGGTTCGACATGGACTTCGAGAATCTCGTGATCGCGGAGAACGTGGACGGACTGCCGTCGCTCGCGAACGCCGGCAGCGAGCGATTCACGGGGCTCGAGATGGAGGCGACGTGGCGCGTCACGGACGACCTCCGGCTCACCGCAACCTACGCTCACCACAACGCCGAGTTCACTGACTACGAGCGGCTGCGGCCCGACGGATCGATGCAGCAGCTGAAGGGCAACACGCTCGAAATGTCGCCCGACGATCTCGCGGCCGGCGGCATCGTCTTCGCGCCCGCCCGCGGATTCCAGGCATCCGTCGTCGCGAACTACGTCGGCAGCCGGTATCTCAACAAGGGCAACACCGTCGAGGCCGATGCCTACACCGTGCTCGATGCAGGTGTCGGATACCGGTTCGGCCCCTGGCAGGTCCGCCTCGACGGCTACAACCTCACCGACGTGCGCGAACCCGTCGCCGAGAGTGAACTCGGCGACGCGCAGTTCTACGTGATGCCGGGCAGCTCCTGGCTGCTGTCGGTCACGTGGAGCCCTTGACCTCGCCCGGCGCGGCGCCGGCCGGGAGCTGCTTGCGGCCCTCGACCGCGTAGTAGATGAGATACGCGAGTCCGATGCCGGCCGGGATGAGCCCGAAGTAGCTCACGCCGTGGCCTGCGACTGCTCCCAGTGCGACGAACAGCGCGATGCCGATGAAGAGCCAGATCAGGCCGGGGAGCAGCGTCGAGCCCGTGCGCGGTGGCCTGCGGGAGATCGGCTGGTAGAACGACTCCGGCAGGGGTGGAATGTCCACGCCGCGCTCAATCGCGGCCAGCCGCTCGCGATGATGCGCCTCGACGATGTCGCGGCGGCGCTTGTAGTCCATGATCGTGTAGACGATCGGAATCGAAAGCGACATCACGATCGCAACGATCGGGATGAATACGGCAATGGCGTCTTCGTTCATCGCAGGGCCTCCAGGGTGGGTATTCGTTACCAGGGTGGGTATTCGTTATATGCACGGGACGGTCCCAGGGTTGCAGGGGTGCAACCCTGGGGCGACCCCGAGCGTATAAAGCACCATGGACGACGGGATCGAGCAGCATCTGGCCGCGGGCAGGCACGCCCGCGCCTTCGATCTGGTCGTGCCCGCGTTCCAGAACCGGGTATTCCGTCTTGCGTACTCCATCCTCAAGGACCGCGCGGCCGCCGAAGATGCAGCCCAGGAGACCTTCGTCAGGGTCTGGAAAGCCTTGCCTGGGTTCGATGGCCGGGCCGCGCTCGGCACCTGGATCTACGCCATCACGCGCAACACCTGCCTCATGGAACTGCGTCGGCGCCGGCCGACCGTGTCCTTCGACGACCCGGACTCGGACGAGGCCCATCGCGCAGCGGCGGCAGTTGCCACGGGCCCGGCCGCCGATCCGGAGCGCGACAACCTGCTCAAGCTGCTCGAGACGCTGCCGCACAACCAGCAGGAGGCGGTGCGTCTGTTCTACCTGGAAGACCGCTCATACGATAACGTGGCGGAGCAGCTCGGCATGCCGCTCGGCACCGTGAAAAACCTGCTGCACCGGGCCCGCAAGCGACTGATGGAGCTCGCACGCCCCGACGAGGTGAAAGCCGCATGAACGACACCAACCTGCCCGGTCCCTGCGCCGGCTACGAATTCGAAATCGTGGAACTGCACGAGGGCGTGCTCGGGTCCGACGAAGCGCTGCGCGTTCGAGCGCACCTCGAGGGCTGCGCGCGCTGCCGGGACTGGCAGTCGCAGTACGCGGCGCTGGACGCGACGCTCGCCCGCGAACTGCCACGTCCTCAGCTGTCTGCGGACTTCGGCGCAATGCTGCGCGAGCGGCTCGCGGGAATCGCGGATCCCACGACCCGACGCAACCTCCGCTCGGCCGCCGAGCGCGAACACGACTGGATGCTGCGCGATTTGCGGCGCGCAGCGCGCCGACGGGCGATCATCGGTGGCGTTGCCGGAGCCGCCGTCGCCGCAGCCGCCGTCGCGGTCGCTTACGCGCTCGGACCCGAGGCGACCGCACTCGTCCGGGCGTTCGACGCGGGGAACGACCGCGCCACGCTGAGCGCCCTCGGCGCCGCGGCGGTCATCGGTTCGCTGGCGTGGTCGGCGATGCGCGGCGTGCTGCCAGGCGTACGGTTGCCCGGCTGATCGCCTGTCTCGCCGGGGCGCGCCTGGCCGCGACGCCCTAGACCCGCGTCGTCCAGCCGTGCTTGTCGGGTGACTCGCCGTTCTGGATGGCGACCAGCGCCGCACGCAGCTTCGACGTCACGGGTCCGACCTCACCGCTGCCGACGCGATGCTCCCGCCCGCCGTGCACCAACGTGCCGACACCGGCCAGCACGGCCGCCGTGCCCGAGAGCGCGGCCTCGCCCGTCTTGACCCATTCCAGCATCTCGGCAACGTCGAACAGCCGCTCCTCGACCTTGAATCCCATCTCGCGCGCCATGGTGAGCAGCGAGTCGCGCGTCACGCCGTGCAGGAAGGTCGAATCGAGGCTGCGGGTGAGGATGTGCCCCTCGCGGATCAGCAGGAAGTTCGCGGCACCGGTTTCCTGCACCGAACCGCCCGGGCAGAAGAGCACCTGGTCGACCTTGTACTGGTCGCGCGCCGCCAGCGTCGGGCCCATGGCAGCGGCGTAATTGCCGCCCGTCTTCACCATGCCCAGGTGATCCGCGGTGCGGTGTTTCTGGTCCTCGACATAGATGCGGAGCGGCTTCACGCCGCCCGCGAAGTAGTCCCACACCGGGCTCGCGAGCACGATCAGCGTCGCCTCGTTCGAGGGCGCTGAGGCCGCTCCGATGTTCGGCATGGTCCCGTAGAGCAGCGGCCGCATGTAGAGCGCGCCCGGCGGCTCCGGGACCTGCGCGCGCACGCGGTCGATCACGGCCAGGATCATCTTCGCGACCTGCGCCGCATCCGGCACCGGCAGCGCGAGCAGGCGCGCGCTCTGCCGCAGGCGCTCGATGTGCTTGTCCATGCGGAAGACGCGCACGCTGCCATCGGCCCAGCGATAGGCCTTGAAACCCTCGAAGCAGGTGCTTGCGTAGTGCAGCACGTGCGCGGCCGGATGCATCTCGATCGGCCCGGTCGGGCGCATATCGTGGGCGCTCCATCGGCCGTCGCGGAAGGTCGCGACCGCCATCTGGTCGGCCAGTACCGTACCGAAGGCCGGGCGTGCCGCGGGTTTTTCGCCAGCGCGCGGGGAATCCTGGAGCTGTCGATCGGATTCGAGGGTGTGCATCGTTCTAACCGGGAATGAAGATGGTTGCGGGGTGCTCGAGCAGGTCCTTGATCGCCTGGACCATGGCAGCGGCATCATAGCCGTCGACGAAGCGGTGATCGAAGGACGAAGACAGGTTCATCATGCGACGGACGGCGATCGCGCCGCTCACGACGACCGCACGCTCGACCGCCTTGTTCACGCCGATGATGGCCATCTCGGGAGCGTTGATGATGGGCGTCGAGACGATGCCCCCGAGCTTGCCCAGGCTCGTGATCGTGATGGTCGAACCCGAGAGTTCTTCCCTCGCCGCCTTGCCGGCGCGCGCGGCTTCCGACACGCGGCGGATCTCGGCCGAGAGATCCCAGAGCGTGCGCGCCTCGGCGTGGCGCACGACCGGCACCTTGAGTCCGTCCGGCGTCTGCGTGGCGACGCCGAGGTGCACGCCGTGATGGCGAACGAGCACGTTGCGCTCGGGGTCGTAGTGCGCATTGCACTGGGGGAAGTCGACGAGCACCCGCGTGAGCGCCGCGCCGATGAACGGCAGGAAGGTGAGCGACGGCGCGCCTGCGGGCAGGCGGGCGTTCAGGTGCTGCCGCAGGGATTCGAGCTCCGTGACGTCCACTTCCTCGACGTAGGCGAAGTGCGGGATGTTGCGCTTGGCCTCGGTCATGCGATTGGCGATGACGCGGCGCACGCCGATGACCTTGACCTCCTCGGTGCCGCTGCGCTTCGCGAGACCCCCGGACTGCGCTGGCGCAGCGGGGGCCTTCGGTGCCGCCGTACCACCGAGTACTGCGTCGAAGTCCTGCCGGGTGATGCGCCCGCTCGGCCCGGACCCCTCGACCTCCGCGAGGTCGATGCCGGCCTCGCGCGCGCGACGACGCGTCGCGGGCGAAGCCATCAGGCGCCCGTGTCGCTTCGCATCGGCGCGTGCGGGCGCGGCCGCCGCTGCAGCGGGGCCAGGCACGGCGTCCGGCGCAGGCGCAGCGGGTTCATCATCCGCAGTCCCGGTCTCGAACACGATGAGCTCCGCGCCCACCGGCACCATGTCGCCGGGAGCGCCCGTGAGCGACACCACGCGGCCCGTCACGGGCGAAGGTACCTCCACCGCCGCCTTCTCGGTCATCACTTCCGCGATGACCTGGTCCTCGTCCACCAGCTCGCCGACCTTGACGTGCCAGGCGACGACCTCCGCCTCGACCGTGCCTTCACCGAGGTCTGGCATCTTGAACACGTAACGGGTCATGGCGTCTCCATCACGGCCCTGAGGCCCGCCGCGACGCGCGCCGGACCCGGGAAGTATTCCCACTCGAAGGCGTGAGGATACGGCGTGTCCCAGCCGGCGACACGCCCGATGGGTGCCTCGAGGTCCCAGAAGCACTCCTCCTGGATCGTCGCCGAGAGTTCCGCGCCAAAGCCCGAGAAGCGCGTCGCCTCGTGCGCGATCAGGCAGCGCCCGGTCTTCCTGACCGACGTGCAGATCGTATCGACGTCGAGCGGCACCATGGTACGCACGTCGATGATCTCGGCGTCGAGGCCGAGGCTGCGTGCCGCGGCCTCGCAGACGTAGACCATCGTGCCGTAGGTGACGATCGTCACCTGCGTGCCCTTGCGGACGACGTCGGCCTTGCCGATCGGCACCGTGTAGTGGCCCTCTGGCACCTCGCCCTTGGGATGCGTGCTCCAGGGCACCGCGGGCTTGTTCGGCTCGCCGTCGAAGGGGCCGTTGTAGATGCGCTTCGGCTCGAAGAACACCACCGGGTCGTCGTCCTCGATCGAGGCGATCAGCAGGCCCTTCGCGTCGTAGGGGTTCGAGGGCATCACGACCTTGATGCCGCAGACGTGCGTGAAGATGGCCTCGGGGCTCTGCGAGTGCGTCTGGCCGCCGCGGATGCCGCCACCGCAGGGCGTACGGATCGTCACGGGCGCCCAGAACTCGCCGGCGCTGCGGTACCGGAGCCGCGCGAGTTCGCTGAAGATCTGGTCGCAGGCCGGGTAGATGTAGTCGGCGAACTGCACCTCGGCCACGGGCCGCAGGCCGTTCACGCCCATGCCGATGGCCGCGCCGATGATGGCGCCCTCCGCGATCGGCGTGTCGAGCACGCGGTGCTCGCCGTACTTCCGCTGCAGCCCGTCGGTGACGCGGAACACGCCGCCGAAGAAACCCACGTCCTCGCCCATGACCACGACGTTCGGGTCGCGGCCGAGCATGATGTCCATGGCGGAATTGAGCGCCTGGATCATGTTCATCTGCGGCATGGCTCAGCCTCCCAGCTCGGCGCGCAGCTGCTCGCGCTGCTTCCTCAAGTGGGTGGGCACCTCCTTGAAGACATCGTCGAACATCAGGTCGCGGTCCAGCCGCGGTCCGTCGTTAAGCGTGCCGTACTGCACCGCCTCCTTCCAGCTCTCGGTCACGCGCTGCTCGAGTTCCTTCTGCAGGGCGGCGTGGCGTTCCTCCGACCACTCGCCCAGCGAGACCAGATGGGCCTTTAGCCGCTCGACCGGGTCGCCCAGTGGCCACTTCTCGTAGTCGTCCTTCGGCCGATAGCGCGCCGGATCGTCGCTGGTCGAGTGCGCCGCGCCGCGATAGGTCACGTGCTCGATCAGCGTCGGGCCCGCGCCCGTGCGTGCGCGCTCCGCTGCCCACTGCGTCACGGCGTACACGGCGAGGAAGTCGTTGCCGTCCACGCGCACGCCGGCCATGCCGTAGCCCGGGCCGCGCGCTGCGAACGAGCGTTGTTCGCCGCCCGCGAAGCCCTGGAAAGTGGAGATCGCCCACTGGTTGTTGACGATGTTCAGGATCACCGGGGCCTGGTAGACGGAGGCGAACAGCATGGCGTGGTGGAAGTCCGCCTCGGCGCTCGAGCCCTCGCCGATCCAGGTCGAGGCGATGTCGTCCTCGCCCTTGATCGCCGAGGCCATGGCCCAGCCGACCGCCTGCGGGAACTGCGTGGTCAGGTTGCCCGAGATCGAGAAGATGCGGCCCTCGGTCCAGTGGTACATCACCGGGAGCTGGCGACCCTTGCACATGTCGCGCGTGTTCGAGAGCAGCTGGCACATGAGATCCACCAGCGGTTTGCCACGCGTGATGAAGAGGCCCTGGTTACGGTACCCGGGGAACAGCATGTCGCCGGGCCGCAGCGCCATGGCCTGCGCGACGGAGACCGCCTCTTCGCCCAGCGAGCGCATGTAGAACGAGATCTTGCCCGCCCGCTGCGAGCGCTGCATGCGCTCGTCGAAGACGCGCGTGAGCAACATGTGTCGAAGCCCAACCTGCAGTTCAGGAGGATCGAGGTGCGGGTGCCAGGGGCCGACGGCCCGGTGCCCGTCGTCGAGCACGCGCACGAGTTCGACGGAGAGATTGCCGATGTCGCGCACGCGTGCGTTCACGTCCGGCCGCGCCACGGTACCGGCCGGGGACGTCGCGAGGTAACTGAAGTCGGGGGCTTCGCCCGGGCGTGAGTGCGGCCGCGGCGTGTGCAGGCGTGATCGTCTGGGCATGGTTCGCTGGATCCTGGCGCTGGGGCTGGGGCTGGGGCTGGAAACCGCGCTAGGTTACCTCCGGGTACACCAGGCAGTTGAATTCATTGCGACGCATTGCAACAATGCGGAATCTCCGTTCCGCTATTCTCACAAAAATGGAAAAAATGTCCCGCCCCGTCCTCGACCACCTCGACCGGCGCATCCTCGACCTGCTGCAGCGGGAAGGCGCCCTGCCCGTGGCCGAGGTCGCGGCCCGCACCGGCCTCTCGACCACCACCTGCTGGCGGCGCATCCAGCAGCTCGAGCAGTCCGGCGTCATCCGCGGGCGCGTCGCGCTGCTCGACCGCGCGGCGCTCGGACTCGACGTCACGATCTTCGCGCACGTGAAACTGTCCACGCAGGGCCGGGACGCGATCGCCGCATTCGCCGAGGCGATCCGCGAGCGGCCGGAGGTGCTCGACTGCTACACGACCATGGGCGAATGGGATTTCATGCTTCGCGTCGTCACGCGCGACATCAAGGCCTTCGAGGCCTTCTACCTCGATCACCTCTCGAAGCTGCCGAACGTGCAGTCCATCAACTCCTCGGTCGCCGTCACGGTGATCAAGGAGACGACGGTGCTGCCCATCGCCTGAGCCGGCGCTTGAAGACCACCGTCCCCATCGACTGGGCCGACGCATCTGGTAAGTTTGAGGGCGCGGCCATGGGGAGGGCGCGATGACATTGCTGCTGCAACTACTGTGGCTCGCTGTGCCGGTGATCGTCTCCGGGCTCGTGCACCTCGCGGTGATGAAGCTGGACCTGTTGCCCGGCCTGCGCGTCCTGCCCATCGACGGCGGCGCCACGTTCCGTGGCCGTCGCCTCTTCGGCGACAACAAGACCTGGCGCGGGGCATTCGTGACGATACTCACCGTGACTGCGAGCGCCTGGGCGCTCGCGCAGGTGAACGAATGCTGCGTTCACCTTCCCGCACTCGTGCCGTTCGCGGAGCTGCACCCGGTCGCCTGGGGATTCCTGCTCGGCACGGGCTACATCGCCGGCGAGCTCCCCAACAGCTTCACGAAGCGCCAGCTCGACATCGGCCCGGGAGCGAGCGGCCAGGGGCTCGCCGGACGCGTGTTCTGGGTGGTGGACCAGCTGGACAGCCTGGCGGGCATGCTGCTCTTCGTCTGGCCGGTCTGGCATCCTCCGCTCCGGCTCCTGCTGCCGCTCGTCGCGGTCATGCTGGTCGCACACCCGATCGCCGCCTGGATCATGGTGCTCGCGGGCCTCAAAAAGCGCGTCGGTTGATCGCGCGACGCGCACACGCCCATCAACTCGGCGCCAGTCGCCTCGGGACAACACACGAGGTCTGTCACCGCCGTCGGTTTTCGGGCAGTTCCATCTCACGAACACTGCGGTCGATCGTGGGGGATGTGCGTGTGTGCGTGGCGGGCGCCGTTCTGAATTGCAGGCCGCTCATGCTCAGCGAATTGCGGCACCCGCCAGTGACTCAGGCGACCATTGGGATTTGCCCAATGGCTTGATCAACTTGACGCCCCCGAATGGCCCGAAGATCCCCGAAACATTGTAAACCCCGGAAACCAGGTCATAGATCACGCTGCTGGCGGCACCACTGCGGTGATACCAGTCCACGGTGCCGTGGGCGAAGCCACCACGGTAAAGCTCGCCTCGCATGTCGTATTCATCAGAAGCAATCGCGCGCCAGCTATCCTCGTCGAGATAGAAAAGGCGCGTCTTGTAGATGTGCCGCGCGCCCGGTTTCAGGGTCGCCTCGACCACCCAGACACGATGCAGTTCCCAACGCACGAAGTCCGGACTGAGATGATTGGCGGTGACGAATTTGGCCGGCTCCTTTTCGTAGTTCAGTTTGTAGGCGTTGTAAGGAATGATCATTTCCTTCTTGCCAATCAGCTTGAAGTCAAAGCGATCCATGGCCCCATTGAAAATGCCGGCATCATCATAGGTACTGCTACCAGCTGTACCGGGGTTGGGCGTGTCATAGGCAATCTCCGGGGCCAGTTTGACTCGCCGCTGCCCCGGCAGGTATTGCCAGGCACGCCGCGGCTGGACCAGCGGATTAACCGCGTCCTGCGTCAGGATCGCTTCACCGGCACGCCGCGGTGGCGCGTTGTACTTCACCTTGATTCGGCCGTAGATGTCCGTTGGCCCGACGATCCTGCGGATATTCGCCGAGGTTGCCAGCGGCGAACCGCCCCACACCTCACCACTGGTGGCCAGCACCGGAGTGCCGTCTGAAACCACGTTCCAGGACTCATAGCGGGTGTTGAACTCGTGATCCAGCAGGCCGGACACGCCAAACAGGTGGTTCCACATGGCTTCATTGCCGGTAGCGGGAATCGGAAAGGGTACGCCAGGCAAGGCGTTTTCCAGCGCCAAGCCACCTTCACCAGTCCTTGCGTTGAGGGCGTTCAGCATGGCGTTTTCGATCTGGTGCGCGGCAAGTGGCGCTGTGCGATGGGTCGGATAGAGATCTACCCGGTAGGATGGATGACGCCGTAACAACTCCTGGGTGACAGCCGTCAGCTGGTCTTTGTACTGCTCCATGTTCCGCCCAGTAATCGTCGCCAGCGGTTTTTCTTCCGCAAACGGGTTGGGCAGCATGGTGTCGCCCGGCGTATAGCCGGGCGGCGTAAAGTCTTGTGGCAGCCCTCCGGTGTAAGGCGGGATGGTGCCGTCGGCATTGCCGGCCATTTCCGCACCGACTGGCGTCAACGTAGTGCCCAACCTGGCAGCCTCTTCCGGGGAAACTGCCGCCCGAGTCAGGCTACTGGCGATCAATACGGTTGCTGTGCCAAGCAATCTCCATTTGAGTGCAGGCAGGCGGCAGCTATTGGTCTTCTGTGCCACGGGTGACACTTATTGGATGATCTGTGGGAAGCGGCGTACCGGCAGGCAACCTAACTCATTGCGGCCGTCAAAAGATAGCGGGGGCTCCGCCACAAAGCAGCCCTTCACCGGCCGGTTCCGGCCGCACCTGGATCTCCCGCACTGCACCATCCAATCCGTAACGGGCCTTGCTTGCTGTCCTCACTCCCCTGCCCTGACCCGCGGTGATTGGCGGTCAACCCGTGACGCGCCGCCACAACGCGCGGCCGATGAACCGCGTCTTGGTGCCGAGATCGAAGCGCTCGAGGTTGGTCTTCACGATGCCCTCCGTGAAGCGCGTGCGCTTCGAATAGTCCACAGCGACATCCACGAGCACCGGGCAGCCCCTCGCCGCGGCGGCCAGCGCCTGCTCGATGCCGCGCTCTATGTCGTCGTCGCCGGCGATGCGGACGAACGCCGCCCCCGTGGCCTGCGCCACGCCGGCAACGTCGAGTGGCCCGAGCACGGTGCAGGTCTTGCGGTTGTAGGGAATCTCCTGGGCCTGGGAGATCTGCGCGAGCTCGCCGTCGCTGAACACGAACACCACGACTCCGAGCCGGTTCGCGGTCGCCGTCGCGAGTTCGAGACCCGTCATGCGGAACGCACCGTCGCCCACGATGCCGACGACCTGCGCATCGGGCCGGGCGAGTTTCGCGCCGATCGTGGCCGGCACGCAGTAGCCCATGCAGTTGAAGTCGGTCGGCGACAGGAATCCGCGCGGGTAATGGATCGGCATGAGTTCCGCGGCGAGGAAGGTGTGGTTACCGTCGTCCACGACGACGGTCGCGTCGTCGGTGAGCCGCCGGCGCAGCGCCTGGAAGAATCGCGCCGGGTTCACGCGTCCCCTGGTGTCGTGCGACAGCCACTCGCCGAGATAGGCCGACTTGTCGCTCGCGATGCGCGCCGCCACCGCCGCGCGCCGCGCGCCGCCCTCCGCCACCGCGGGCAGCGCGGCAAGCAGGCGGCCGAGCACGGCGACCGCGTCGCCCTCGAGCGCGACCTTCGCCGGATAGTTCGCCGAGAACACGGCCGGGTTGATGTCCACGTGGACCAGGTTCGCCGGCGGCTCGTAGCCGAAGCTCCCCGTCGCGATCTCGGCGAACCGCGTGCCGACCGCGAGCATCGCGTCGCAGTCGCGGAACGCGTTCTCGGCCGCCGGGACCGCCGCCCGGCCGAGGCAGAAGCCGGCGTGGAGCGGGTGATTCGCGGGAAATGCGCTCAGGCCCTGCAAGGTCGTGGCCACGGGCGCGCCGAGGCGCTCGGCGATCGCGGCCACCAGGCCCGACGCATCGACCGCACCCCAGCCGACGAAGATGCCCGGCGATTTCGCGGTCGCAAGGATCCGCACCGCCTCCTCGACCTGGCCCGGCGCGCAGCGGTCCGGCGCAGCGACGTGGACCGGGCGCTCGTGCGCCGCGCCCGGATCGCCGGTCATGAGTTGCAGGTTGACCGGGATCTCGACGAACACCGGCCCCGGCTCCCCGCTGGTCGCGACGCGCACCGCCTCGTAGAGCGTCGGGATCACGTCGCAGTGCCGCTCCACCAGCCACGTCCCCTTGGTGATCGGCCGGAGCATCGCGTGCTGGTCCACGTCGTGGAGCTGGTAGCGGCGGCCCGTGTCGCGCCGCACTCCGCCCGCGATCACGAGCATCGGGATGCCGTCGAGGAAGGCTTCCGCGAT
>Ga0315283_10004305_pt1 | contig 12371 bp, 11 predicted proteins | sample YL17G09_0_MG_FD_204541 | JGI IMG/M metagenome (GOLD analysis project Ga0315283, IMG submission 204541) | Sediment microbial communities from Yellowstone Lake, YNP, Wyoming, USA - YL17G09_0 | ecosystem: Environmental > Aquatic > Freshwater > Lake > Sediment | place: USA: Wyoming | collected...
TGTTCACATCGATATCGACGATGGAGAACGCGGTCAACAGCCTGCGCATCAACTGCATCGACGGCATCACCGCCAACGCCGAGCGCTCGCGCGACATGGTGCTGAATTCACTCGGCATCGTGACCGTGCTGAAGCCCTCGCTCGGCTACAAGCAGTGCGCCGAGATCGCGCGCGAGGGCTACGAGACCGGCAAGTCGCTGCATCAAATCGTGGTCACGGAGCGCAAGCTGCTGACGCAGGAGAAATGGGACGAGGTGTTCGCGTTCGAGAACCTGATCAGCCCGAAGTTCGAGCAGTAGCCATGCAGAGGAGCACCACATTTGGACGACTGATGGAAAGCAAAGGGTCCCGCCCGGCTCGCCTCCCTGCACTGTTGCTGGTGGCCTGCTCGGCGGGGTTTGCGGCCTGCGCCTCGGCGCAAGGCATCAATCCGGGAGACCCCGCCAAGGACGCGTACACGCTGCCCGGTGGTTTCGAGCCCGTGCTGCAGCTGCGGACCTATAACTTCGCCTCGGACAGCCTGACCGGGTCGCAGAGCGCGGCGTGGGCGCTCGGCGGATGGGCGGGCCTGCGCAGCCCGTGGTGGGGCGATCTGTTGCAGGTGGGGATCGTCGGCTACACGTCGCAGAAGCTCTACGGGCCCGAGGACAAGGACGGCACCAAGCTGCTCGCAACGGGGCAGGAGCCGATCACCGTGCTCGGCGAGGCGTTCGGCGCGGTGCGCATCCTCGGCCAGACGATCACCGGCTACCGGCAGCTCGTCAACCGGCCGTTCATCAACCCGCAGGACAGCCGGATGGTGCCCAACACGTTCGAGGCGTACACGCTGACGGGGGCGGCGGACAAGCTCTCGTACACCGGCGGCTACATCACGAAGATGAAGGTCCGCCAGTCGGAGAGCTTCGTCTGGATGTCCAACACCGCGGGAGGAACCGGCACGCAGAAGGGCGTGATCTATGCGGGCGGAACGTGGAACTTCGCGAAGAACGGCTATGTCCGGCTCGACGAGCAGTATGCGGTCGACGTCTTCAACACCTTCTACGTCGACGGCAAGTACCCGGTCGTGATCGACGACAAGACCTCGCTGACGCTTGGCGCCCAGTACTACCCGCAGAGCTCGGCGGGCGATGCCCAGATCGGCTCGTTTTCGACGTTCGGCGTGGGCGTGCAGGGCGCGCTCGCGCATGGGCCGGTCGGGCTCCAGCTCTACTACACGCAGACCGGCAAGGGATTCGATACCCAGAACCCCTTCGGCGATCACGCGTCGTACCTCAACCTGATGCAGGTGGCGTTCAACACTGCGGGCGAGCGTGCCTGGGGGATCGGCGGCAACATCGACTTCGCCGGCCTCGGCGTCCCCGGGCTCACGGCCTCCGCGATCTACGCGGACGGCCGCGACCGGATCGACGACCAGACCGGCGCGTCGATGCCCGACCGTAACGAAACCAATGTCCGTGTCGATTACGCGATCGGCAGGGGAAGCTTTCTCGAGGGTCTGGTGGCCACCTTCCGCTACTCCTGGCTGCATCAGGAGGGTTCGCCGCAGACAGCAACCCAGCTGCGCGCCTACCTAAACTACGCGGTCAGGTTCTGACGTTCCGGGAAGCACGGGCTTCCTGCCGAGCGGCGCGAACGTCCGGCCGGTCCGCACCAACTGAAGTCAGATTCCGACGATCTCATTGAGCCCCTCGACGACAAGCACAAGCTGTTCCGGTGTAGCGCGGCCGAGCTTTGCCCCGATGCGCTCAACGGACAGAGTTCGAATCTGGCTTATCTTGACCCACGAGCGTTTGGCCAGCTTCGGAGCTCTCAGTTCGTGCGTGAGAGGAAATCCCGCGCGCTGAGGTTGGCTTGTCAACGCAACCGCGATGACTGTACCGGAGCGCTCGTTGAATACGTCGTGGCTGAGGATCAGAACGGGACGCAAACCGGCCTGTTGGCGGCCGCGTATGGGCTTAAGATCGGCCCAACGAATTTCGCCTCTCAGTATTCGGGCCACGACTCGAGTTCCTCGCCCAGGCCTTCCTCGGCGAGGGCTTTTTCAAACTTTGGATCGAGCTTGGCACACTCCGATGCAAGGCGGCCACGCTCCATCCGCGCAAGCTTCTCGCTCACCGCTGCCTGAATCGCGCGACTGCGATTGGGGAAAATGCTCTTCGAGACCAGACCGTCGACGCGGATCAGCGTTTCCCGGTCAAGAGTAATCGCTACTTTTACGCTAGTCATTTCCTGTCTCCCTGGTATGACAATAAATCATACCACGGTCTGCGGACCCAGGAATCCGACCGGCCGGTGACCCGACGGCCACCACGGGTTGAGCCGTTCGCACCCCGGCCCTACCCGGTGATCAGGAGAATCCACGCCGTTCCGACCACGAGGAACACGGCGAGGAAGAAGAGCGTCACCATCAATCCGAGCCGGTAGAGCTCGCGCTGCGTCAGATAGCCGGCGCCGACGAAGATGACGTTCTGGCTTCCGCCCTGCGGCGTGATCACGGAGAAGTAGCTGCTCGCGAACATCAGCGCGAACGCCATCAGCGGCGCGGGGACGCCGCCGCGGATGCCCACGTCGAGGAACACGCCCAGCAGGGCGAGGACCTGTGACGTCTGGCTCACGAACATGTAGTGGATCGCGACGTAGAGCACGACCAGCGTCACGTACGTCAGCGGCCACGACAGACCGCCCAGGTGCTCCGCCAGGCGCTGGCCCACGTAGCCCATGAACCCGAGCTCGTTCAATTGCCCGCTCATGGCGAACAGGACCGCGAGCCAGAGAAACGTGGCCAGCGTGTCGCCCTGCGTCGAGATATCGTCCAGCGTGAGCACGTTGGTCATCAGCAGCAGCCCGAGCCCGGCGAAGGCGATGCTGGTCACGTTGAGCCCCAGCCTGTCGGCGAAGATCCAGCCCGACACCATCAGCGCGAACACCGCCGCGGTGATGCGCTCGTCGCGCGACAGCGGTCCCAGCGCCGCGAGCGCCTTGCGCGCGGCCACCGGGGCCTCCGGCGTCTCGCCCACGCCGGGCGGGAAGATCCGCGCGACGACCCATGGCAGCAGCAGGATCGCGGTCAGCGCCGGCACCGACGCGGCCAGGAGCCACTTGCCGAAGCCGATGTCCAAGCCGAACTCGCGCGCGACCTGGAGGGCGATCGGGTTGGCCGACGTGGCCGTCATCCATAGAGCGGACGAGACGGCGAGGCTCGCCATCCCGCAGAACATCAGGTAGGCGCCAAGGCGGCGGCCCTCGGCATCGTCGGGCTGCGAACCGGATCCCCGCGCCACCGACAGCACGACCGGGAAGAGGACGCCGGCGCGCGCGGTATTGCTCGGGAACGCCGGCGCGATGATCGCGTCCGTGAGCACGATGCTGTAGGCGAGCCCCAGCGACGAGCGACCGAACCGGCTCACCATGAAGAGGCTGATGCGCTCCCCCAGCCCCGACTTGACGACCGCCTGCGCGACCAGGAACGCGATCACCACCAGCAGCACGCTCGCGTTGGCGAAGCCGCCGAACGCCTTCGCCGGCGAGATCGTGCCGGTGAGGACCACCGCCGCCACGGCCAGCATCGTCGAGGTGAGCAGCGGGAACGCGCCCACCAGCACCGATGCGATCGCCGCGATGAACACCGCAAAGAGGTGCCAGGCGGGTGCGGTGAGCCCTGCGGGGACCGGCGTCAACCAGATGCCGATCGCCAGCGCGAACGGCAGGGCACCCCTGAGGAGCAATGCAGGGCTGATCATGGCCGCGGACCTCCCGCGCCGGCAGCGGCCTGCGGCGAGCCGACGCGAACCCGGCCCTTGAGGCCGAGGGATTGGCCTTGCACGGTCCCGTCCTCGGCCTCGAGCACGAATCGCCACGAGAACTCGTAGGTTCCCGTCGCCCCCGCGTAAGGTCCCGTTCCCCCGAGAAATGTCCCGACGATCCGGCTGCCCGTCGCCGTGACGTCGCCTTTCAGTTCGCTGTACACCTGCTCGCCGCGGTCGTCTGTCCAGACGGAACGACCCACCATGCCGGCGCCGCTGTCGTTGAACACGAGCGCCTCGGCGCGGAAACCCACGGCCGGGCGCGCGGGCCCGGTGAGCAGCAACGAGCCGTCGAAACTCGCAATGGAGGCCCGCCGATCGGCGCCGAGGCGAATCGTTTGGCGGCTGCCGGCCGCGGTCCATGTTCCCTGGAACTCGTGCCACTCTCCGCCGGCAGGAAGATTCGCAGGCGGTGGCGACGCGGGACCGCACGCAGCCACGGCCAGCAGCCCGGCGAGAGCGGTTGTACGCCATCCGCGCCGGAGCCGCTGCGCACGGCGCGCCTTGGTCCCGGGGATGGCGATCACGCCATCCTTCGCCACCCGCGGCGTGGCGAACCGGTAGCTGCAACAAGCCCCCCCATCGGTCAGATTCATCACACGTCCTGATTGCCCGGAGGCCAACCCCGTCCCTGAGTCAGGGACCAACGGAGTACTTTACAACAATGCAGTGAACGACCCGCCATCGAAAGCAGACGGGCGATGCCCGAACGGGCCGGCGCCGGCGCGGCCTAATCCTCGACGATAACCTTGATCCGCCCGTCCCTGATGGCCCGTACGGCCGCCCGATAATCGTTGCGGTTCTGGGCGCTGTACTCGACGGCGAACTCGCCGACGGCGTCGTCGAAGATCTGTCCGGCACCCATGTAACCGGAGATCATCGCGGCATCACCGGAACGGGCATGCGCGCGGGCCAGGGCATGCGCGCACATGCGCGCATATTGTCGCAACATCTTCGTATCCCAATCCTCGATGATCGCGGACAACTTCATGTCGCGAAGCTGCCGGAGGTAGAAATCGCGCCCGTTCTTCCCACGCATCCATCCGAGGAACACGTCGCTCGCCGTCTGCATGAGACGCTGGCCCTCCACCACACGCTGGCCATGATTGGGATACAGGCTCTTGCCCGCATACGGCTCGAGCACCGAGGCGCGCGCCTCCTTCACCTGCAGGAACAGCGGGTCGTTGTCCGCCGCCATGAACAGTCCGACGCTGCACATCGTGCCGACACTTCCCACGCCCACGACCTTCATCGCCAGGTCGAGGAAGTGGAACCGGTCGAACAGGACCCGGACATGCGCCGGCAAGGTCTCGCGATACGCGGCAACGGCTTCGGCGTACCCCGACTTGAGACCGGGAGCCATTTCTGCCGTCGGATGGAAGATCAAGGGTGGCTCGTCCTTGATCCTGGGCTTTGCCCCCTCCTGCGAGACGAGCTTCGGATACAGATGGTCCGGCGCGGACTTGCCCGTTTCCGCCTCGATCCGCTCGGCGACCCGCTTGCGCATCTCTTCCACGACTTTCGGATCGCCCGTTCGATCTTCATACCGTTGCAGATCGATCTTGTCGTACCAGACGTCGAGCGCCCGCATCGTGGCGTAATTGGACATCCGCGCGCGGTATTCACGAACGACATCCATCGCCACGCTTGTCGCGTCGCTGTTGAGAAGCTCCAGATGTTGCGCCGCGATCACCACGCTCGCCGCCAGTCGCTTGAGATCCCACTCGAACGGGGCCGGCAGCGTCTCGTCGAGATCGTTGATGTCGAAGATCACGTTGCGCTCCGGCGTCGCGAATCCGCCGAAGTTCATCAGGTGCGCGTCCCCGCACGCCTGCACCCTGATCCCGCTCGTCGGGGTCGTGGCGAGATCGGCGGCCATCAGCGCGGCGGAACCCCGGTAGAACGCGAACGGCGACGCCGACATGCGCCCGAAGCGGATCGGGATGAGGACCGCCACGCGGCCTTCATTGGTCTCCAGCAGGAGTTCAACCGGATCGCGGCGCCCCTTGTGCGGCTTCCATCCCGCATGCGACGCGCGCGGCACGGTGTCGCGCAGCGCCTTCCCTTTGGCGCCGCGCTCGTCGGCGGACAAGTAGGTACTCTCGGTTTGAGGCGCGCCACTCGCGCGCTTGCGCTTATCGGTTTTGGCCATGACCATTCCTACGGCGGTTGGCAGTGCTTCTGGAGACACCCCCCGTTCTGACGATACTCGCGCTGCAGCCTTCATGATTGACATGCGTCAATCGAGGGTTACTGTTTCAGCACCTCGCCTGGGAGCGCGACGCGCCTGCTCCATATCGGGGACTTCGGCCGAAAAAACCACGCTCGCGCGTCAGATCGGCCCCGCTCAGCGACCCCGGTCCTCCCAGTCCACCCAATCCACCGGATGCGTCTCGAGGTAGCTGCTGACGGCGGCACCCGTGGTCGGAAAGAACGCCGTTTCGCCAAGCCGCGCGAACAGCCCGAATCGTTTCAACTTGTCCTTGACGGGATCTTTCATCTCGGCAAAGCACTGCTCGACCCCGGCCGCGTGCAAAGTCTCGTCCAGCTCGGCCAGCATGTCCGCGGCGGTAACGTCCACGCTGGTGACCGGTTCCGCCGCGATCACCAGCCAACGCACCGGCGTAGGCGATGTCGCCACCGCATCCAGCACCCGCTCCTGGAACAATTCGGCGTTGGCAAAAAACAACGGCGCATCCCAGCGAAACAGGACCAGGCCGGGGATCCGGCGGGCATCGGGATAGCGCGTGATGTCGTGGTAGCCCTTGACGCCCTCCGCGCGCCCGAGGACCGCGGAGTGCGGACGCCAGCCATCCCACAGGAATTCGATGACGGCAATCACGATGGCCAGGCCGATGCCCGGAATCGCCCCCAGCACGGCCACGCCGGCGAAGCAGCCGATGGACAGCCAGAATTCCCACTGCTGGATGCGATAGATGCGACGAAGGTCGGTGACCTCGATCAGGCCGATGGCCGAGGCGATCACGACGGCGGCCAGCGCGGAATCGGGCAGATGCCGGAGCAGGTCCGGCGCCACCACCAGCAGCAGCGCAACCGACGACGCGCCGACCACGCCGGCCAACTGTGTTCTGGCGCCCGCGGCCTCGGCTACAGGGGTGCGTGACGAGCTGCTGCTGATGGGAAAGCCCTGAAAGAATCCGGCGGCCAGGTTGGCCGCCCCGAGCCCCACCATCTCCTGGTTGGGATCGACATAGGTGCCGATCCGCGCGGCATAGGTGCGCGAGAGCACGCTGGTGTCGGCGAACGAAACGAGGGCGACCGCGCAGCCGCCGATCAGGACCGGGACGATATCAGCATAGGTGATCCAGGGAATCGCGAACGCCGGCAGGCCCTGCGGGAGCGGACCCAGGATCGATACGTTGGCGCGCACCGCCAGGTCCAGCGCGCCGACGACGACGGTCGCGCCGACCACGGCGATCAGAATTCCGGGCACCCGCTTGCTGCCCTTGAGCAGCAGGATCACCGCCAGGGTTCCCGCGCCGACCATCAGCGCCGTCCAGTTCGTCCTCCCGTTCAGCACCGCCTGGGCGAAGGCCCAGACCTTGATCAGCAGACCGTCGCCCTCGACCGAGAAACCGAAAAGCTTGGGCAGCTGGCTGATCAACACGGTCAGCGCGATTCCGTTCATGTACCCGTAGCGGATCGGCTTGGAAAGAAGCTCGGTGACGAAACCCAGGCGCGCTACGCCGGCCAGGATGCACACCGTCCCCGACACCACCGCCATCATGCCCGCCAGGGCGACGGCGCGAAGCGGGTCGCCGCCGGACAGTGGCAGTACGACGGCGAGGATGACGGCCGCCAGCGAGGAATCCGGCCCCAGCACCAGAATCCGACTGGGTCCGAACAACGCGTAAGTGAGCAGCGGAACGATGGACGCGTAGAGACCATAGATGCCGGGCACGCCCGACGCCACCGCGTAGGCGATGCCGACGGGCACCAGCATCGTGGTCAGCACCAGTCCGGCCACGATGTCGTGCCGCAACCAGGCCACCTGGTACCCGCGCAGCGTGCGCAGCCCCGGCAGCCAGCGGCCCCAGCCGGTCTGATCGCCGACCTTCGACGGGCGCGCAATCCGGCCCGGTTCCGGGCGGGGGGACGGAGAAACCGAATCGCTCATTGGACCGTTGCCGCTTGGTGGACAGCGCAGATGCGCTTGAAGCGCTGCGCCAGCGCGCTGCTCAGGCGTTCTCGATCAGGATTTCCTCGATCGTCTTCGCGGCGCGCTTGCAGGAATCGATCACGGTTTCGAGCAGCGAATACAACTCTTGCATCTTGATGGCGCGCCACACTGCGTCGTCGTCGCCTTCGTCTTCGAACAGCTTCCTGACAGCCTTCCGCCGAAGCTTGTCGGCCTTGGACTCGATGCGTTCGATCTCCTGGCACAGATCGACGGTCTCCTGGCCACGGCCCTTGTCGGCCAGTGCGACGACCGCACGGTTCAGGCGCATGCAGGCATCGGCGCAGAACGAGGCCATGGCGCGCGCCTCGGCGGTCGCTTCGTCGATGTGGTACGAGCCGACGGCGTTGGCAACGTGCTGCAATTCGTCGAGCACTCGATCCAGATCGAGCGCCAGCGTGTGCAGCTGGTCGCGGTTGATCGGTGTCGTGAACGATTCGTAGAGCAGCCGGATCAGATCCGCCTTGATGTCGTCGGCGCTGCGCTCGTTCTGGTGCACCTCTTCGATGAGGACTTCGGTGGACGCGTTCGGTTGTCCGAGACCGGTGATCAGGCGCAGCGTGGCATTGGCGCCGGCCATCAGGCGATCGGTGTGCGATGCCAGCAGATCGAAGTACGCACTGCGTTTGGGCATCACGTTGTTGAACATGGGGACCTCGCTTGCCGGCGCCTGACCGATGGATGGTTCGTGGTTCCTGCGGCAGGGGTCGCTACAGGAAGCTGCGCCCCACGGCCCAGAACACGGCCGCGATCAACCCCGCCGCGGGTATCGTCAGCACCCAGGCCACGACCAGATTGAAGGTGATCGCCCAGCGCACGGCCTTCACGTCCTGCGCGGTGCCGACGCCGACGATGGCGCCGGTGATGGTGTGCGTCGTCGACACCGGGATGCCGCCCATCGTGGCCAGGCCCAGGCTGATGGCGCCGCCCATGGAGGCGCAGGAGCCGCTCACCGATGTCAGCCTGGTGATCTTGGTGCCCATCGTCTTGACGATTCGCCAGCCGCCCAGATAGGTTCCCCAGGCGATCGCGGTGTAGCAGGCATAAATCACCCAGTTCGGCAGCGTCTTCACGTCGGTCGTGGCCGCGCCGGCGGCGATCAGCAGCAGCCAGATGATGCCGATCGTCTTCTGCGCGTCGTTGCCGCCGTGACCCAGGCTGTACGCCGCTGCGGCCGCGATCTGCGCATTCTTGAACCATTTCGCCGCCTGATGCGGCGACCGGTGTCGGAACACCCAGGCCACGAGCACCATCAGCAGCCCGCCGAGCATGAAGCCGATGAAGGGCGAGACCACGATGAACAGCAGAATCTTGCCGAAGCCGTCCCAGACGATCGGCGCGGCCGACCCGGCCTTGGCCATCGTCGCCCCGACCAGCCCGCCAATCAGTGCGTGCGACGACGACGACGGGATGCCGTAGTACCAGGTGACGATGTTCCAGGCCAACGCTCCCATGAGGGCGCCGAAGATCACGTAGTGATCGACGAAGGACGGATCGACCGTGCCCTTGCCGATCGTCGCCGCGACCTTGAGCTGGAAGACCCACAGCGCGGCAAAGTTGAAGAACGCCGCGAAAAGCACGGCCTGCCTGGGCGTGAGCGCGCCGGTCGCGACGATGGTGGAGATGGAGTTCGCGCCGTCATGAAAACCGTTCATGAAGTCGAATGCAATCGCCACCGCGACCAGCAGCGCCAGCGCCCAGATGCTGATGGCAAGACCTTCCATCGCAATGGCCTCAGGAGTTCTCGATCAGGATTTCTACGAGCGTCTTGGCGGCATCCTCGCAGCGGTCGAGGACGCTTTCCTGAAGCGCATAGAACTCCCTCATCTTCATCGCCGTCCAGGGGCTGCCGCCGTTCTGGAACAGCTTGGTGACGGCCTGGCGCTCGATGCGGTCGCCCGCGGACTCGATCGCGTCGATCTCCTTGCACAAGGCGATGATCTCCCCCGTACGCTGCTTGTCCGGCAGCGCGGTCACCGCGCGGTTCAGCCGCATGCAGGCATCGGCGGTCAGGGACGCCATCTCGCGCACTTCGGGGGTGGATTCCTTGATGCTGTACATGCCGACCGCCTGGGCCACGTCCTGCAGCGCGTTGATCACGTTGTCGAGCTCGATCGTCAGCGTGTGGATCTGGTCGCGGTTGATCGGCGTGGTGAAGGACTTGTGCAGCAGCACGATCAGCTCGGCCTTGATCTTGTCGGCACTCTTTTCGTTCCGGTCGACCTCGGCCGACAGGGCGGCGACGTCCTGCCCCGGGTCGCCCAGGCTGTCGACCAGGCGCAGCACGGCGTTGGCGCCGGCCACGACCCGGTCGGAGTGCGCCGCGAGGAGCTCGAAGAACTCCTTGCGTTGCGGCATCAGGCTACTGAACATCGGATTCTCCTGTTCGCATTCTGAAGCATTTCGATGTTGCTGACGATTGCCGGCACGACGACCTTGTCACCGGGCCCCGTGCCGATGACCCGATAGGCGATCGAGACATCGCCGGAGCGGGCGTATCCGGTTTCGCGCAAGGCGATGTCGGGTGGCATGGGTCAACTATCCAGTGCGCAATGGGTCCCGCATCACTGTAGCAAATCCGCCCCTGCGAGGTGTCTGCCGGGGCAGCGGATCACGGAGTTGGCGCGACCGGCCCGACGGCGGAGCGCGCACTGTCCGCGGGTTCCCCGATCTCGGTCCCCCTCGGCCGGAACGGCAGGCGCCGGCGGAAGTTCTCGCTGTCCGACCTGGCGCTCCGGGTGGCGAGCTCGGCGGCCTCCGGGTAGGCCAGGGGTTTCCTGCTCTTGTCGATCTCGAGCAGCTTGGTCTCGCCGTTCACCCTCACGCTGTACTTGCCCATGTTGTAGAGGACGTACATCGCGAAGAGATTGTCGAAGTCCTCGTAATGGCCCTGCTCCTTGCGGAAGTCGCGGGACAGGACGGAAGGAAACCGGTTGGGCAGATCCTTGAAGGCCACCTTCTCCTCTTCGTGCGGATCCACCCAGGTCGAGCCCTCGTACTTCCTGTAGAGCACCACGTCCAACCGGTACCCGCGCGCGTTCCACTCCTTGATAAGCTTCATCGCCATCTCGGTGGGAATGTTGGCATTGGCGGCCGCCACCAGTCTCCGTCCGGAGAAAAGTTGCGCGCTCGTGACCTCGAGGTCCTTGTACCCGGCGCCGTACTTGAATCCGGCGCCGATGGTCTTGGCGCAGTTGAGGTGCAGGTAGTCGTACCTGATCTCCTTGTCGTGGTACTCGGTCTTCTTGACCCGGTTGTGATAGTCGTCGTTGATGCGCTTGAAGAAGGCCGCCAGCGCCTCCTTCTCCCCGGCCGGCACGCCGTGGACGCGCACGCCGACGACCGATCGCTTGTAGATCTCGCCGAAGTCGAGGCCGAACGAGGCCTTGCCACCGAGCGACGAGGCCGTCCTGAACAGGTACTCGTTCTTCGGGATGCCGACCATGAGATCGTCGGTGTAGAAGTCCTTCTCGTGCTTGGGCTTCCGGTCGGCGTAGAAGTTGGCCGAATAGACCAGGTCTTCGCCGGGTGCCAGGTCGCGGATGGCCAGGGCCAGGTGGCCCGCCGAGCCGCCCTTGGAGGTGCCGAAGCTGATCAGCAACTCCAGGTCGTACGGGTCCTGTCGCAGGACGTTCGCGATCGCGTCGATGTTGGCCGGCTCCGGGCCGCCCTTGGTTCCGAAGTCGGCGGCTGCCGCGTGCGCAGCGAGCATGAGCGCCGCCGCGAAGGACCAAATCGCGCGCGCGATCGTCATCGTTCTGCAACGGGGTAGCACCGATAATATTTGCCGCCAGACGAGCCTCCCGCAAGTCTGAGCGACAGGGTGCCTCTCGCGCGCGTCACCGCGCGCGCTGCCCCGCTGCCACCACCGCTTCACCATGTCGCGCTTCAACGAGTGCTGCGGGCGAATCGTCCGCGCAACGCCGACAGACGTTCGACTACCGCGTCGTAGACGAGTACGCCGAAGACCGAATACGCGGTGACGAGGGCGTAGTCGAGGATGCGCTGGTAGAACTTCATGTTCGGATCGTCCCCCGTGAAGCCCTGCGTCAACGCGTCGGGGAAGACGATGAAGACCAGCGTCGACAGGCCGTTGCTCCACCGGTAGTAATTCGGCGTCAGCGGGACGGGGCCGTCGGCGAAGATGCGGGTCGCGAAAAGGAACGAGAACAGCGACATCATCAGGACGAACCAGAACCAGGACGGCCACAGCTTCATGAGCCACCACATGGCGAGGCCGGCCGTGGCGCCGATGAGGGTGGACATGAACAGGTCGCCGGCCAGCTTGCGCGCCGTCGCCCGGCTCGCGTGCTGCGCGATCATGGCCGGCTGGAAGTAGCCGATCAGGTAGCGGATGTTGTTGTCGCTGC
>Ga0315283_10004306_pt1 | contig 12371 bp, 17 predicted proteins | sample YL17G09_0_MG_FD_204541 | JGI IMG/M metagenome (GOLD analysis project Ga0315283, IMG submission 204541) | Sediment microbial communities from Yellowstone Lake, YNP, Wyoming, USA - YL17G09_0 | ecosystem: Environmental > Aquatic > Freshwater > Lake > Sediment | place: USA: Wyoming | collected...
ACTCCATCGTCTCGTGGTAGAAGTTCACGATCCGATAGGACTTCTTGTCCTTCGTCTCCACGCTGAAGCAGTTGTTCTGCCCCACCAGCGTGCACCAGGTGATGCGGACGGCTTGCTGGATCATCTTACCCTCCTCTGGCGCAGGAACATGTTAGAGACTCCCTCGGAGCCGCCCGGAGAGGATCAGCTTCCCCACATATCGGTCGTCGTGGGCGATATCCAGGAAAGTCGGAGTACACAGGAGCGGGACGTAGGGCGCAAGGATCCAGCCAAAGAATGGAGCGACGCTCGCCGCCACTCGGGGCGTCGTGAGTGCCGACAGAATTGGCAGGGACTTACCTGCAATCGCACAGATCAGAGATTTCAGGAATCCGCGCCGGTTCATCCTATTTCTCCGGATTCACGAAATTGCGCTCTATGGGTTTGGCGCCCATGAATACCTCCCACTGAGACATCGAGCATCCCTGGCGTGCCCACACGTCCCGCTGGACGCCGGCCGCATACCAACCCCAGGCCAGGAAGCCTGCAAGGCAGGCAAGGACGATGATTGCGCTCATCCAGAAGACGGCACCGGCACTATCAGATTCCGAGGGCGATCTGGTGATATGGCCCATGTTTTTAGTCCTAACGATATCCCTGTGAGCCTTGCGCTCCCTTTGGCGCCTCGTATCTCTTCACGTCCTTCAGGTCTTCCTTGAGCCGCGCGTTTAGAGCTGTCATTTGATCCGGCGTCGGGACGATGCACTTCGGCTCGCACTTGCACTCGCAGCCGAAGGTCATATAATGACCGCACTCCATGTTGATCCGCATGGCCTCCCGAAGAAAGGCGTATCCTTCCTCGCCCATGCAGGCCCTGGCAATCGTGCAGGACGAGATCGGTTGGCTCATGACCGGCCCCTCTTCACGTTGTAGATCCGGTCCTTTATCCGACGGATCATCCCGCAGAACTTGCACCTGTACGTGTTCCCGCGTTCCCACCGCCCGTACGCAACCCAAGAGTGAGCACACTTTGCTTTCTTCATGCCTTTGGCGTAGCCACGCGGATCATGAACGTGATGGAGATGACCAGCGGCCACAGGATGATGGACATGAACCGGGGCAGTCCGTCCCCGCTTTCTCCCGTGAACTTCCTGGGGAAGGTGATCTTGGTCAGGACGACCCCCGCGGCGAGATACGCGACGAAGTACGCCGCGATCATGTACCATGCCAGGAAGTTAAACGGCAGCGGCATCGGGCTTTCCACCATGGCTGTCCCCTTCTCAAGGTTATCCTATGCTTCTCCCGGCTACGGCCAGGCGCTCGACCTTCTTCCCGCAATTGAGACATATGTGTTCCGAGACCACTCCGACGATCATGCTGGACCCTTCCAGGACGATCGGCGTCGTCTTCTTCGGGACCGCATCAATCCGGTGGAAACCGAAGCGACACTTGATCCGGCTGATCAGGGACATGTGCCCTCCCTAAGACGTCCCCTTGGAGCTAAACCCTTTAGGGGTCCTCGGGTTCATAGAGACACGGTTTCAGAACAGGAGGCTCGTTCTTCACAATCCGCGCCTTGCGACGGAGCTTCACGGACTTGACTTTCACGGACTTGACCTTCTGGCGTTTCTTCATGGCTTGGCCTTTCCTATTTCAACAGTCGGACCATACCCTGAGTTAAATACAGGAAGAAAATTGTTTAACTAAATCGGCACAAACCAGAGGATCGGCTCTGATGATTTTTCTCTTATGATGCTAGATGTCATCATGTCGAAGCTTCCATTCAGCCGGTATCTCGTTGCCATGATGCCAATCGTCTCACTTTCCATTTTCCGAGAGACATTCAAGACAATATTAGGAACCTCCCTATCAAAGCTCATGTCCCTAATGGATTCGATAATCTTCCAAGTCCCAGCCGGGCTTCCGTCGTATACCTCAGTATCAAGGTAAGGCGGCGATGTGAATACCAAACTTGGCTTTATAGAAGGCCATGCGATCTCGCTGTTCCCTATATCAACATTGGCATCCTTCAGGCAGAAATTAAAAGCCTTTTTTATCCTCTTCAATCCGCTAACGGTTTCCGCGTTGATGTCCTGACCAACATAGGTAATGTTTCTTTCTATCGTTCCCAACATGCGTCCGCCCCAGCCCGCGCAAGGGTCGAAGACTATCCCGCCATTCGGGATGATCCTGTCGTACACCCAGGAAGCCACCCACGGCTTGAAAATGGAAGGGGGCCTGACATCCTTTACGATCCTCATCGCCATCTTTATGAGAGACCAGACGTCGATATGATTTGGCTGATCCCACATTCGGCCTAAAACCTCAAGTAGGACGGCCTTAGACGTCATCGCCGCCTTCAGGTTGATACCCGTCTTGTGCATGGATGTCCAATAATTCTCGAAGAAGCTGCGCATCATGTTTAGCCCGGATCCGCACCTTTCATTGGCATCAAGGTTTGGGTCAGCTAACAATCTCTTTATAGAAGCTAAGCCGATGAACATGTCGCGACGTCCCATAAGAGGAGACCGCCAGTTCATTTTTAAAAAGTCCGCAAGCTCATCTGGTGCCTTAAACCAGTCGCGATATTCTGTGGCATAGAACAAGTCGTCTGCCGTAACTGATCCCAGGACGCTATCGGAATCTATTCCCGTCTGCAATTTTACTGCAAAGCCCGCTTTCGACGCTCTCTTAAATTGGTGGATAAGCGTCCTGCGCTCATAAGGCGGCAGCTTTTCAAAACCTAGAGGTTTTACTTCAACATATGAGATTGAGCCATCTACCTTCACGATCTTAAAGTCCACGAGGTATCCGCCGATATCAACGCCTTTGGAAAACGATATAATCGATTTGTCGTCCTCCAACCGCCTTGCAAAATCCAATTCCAGAGTCGAATCGAGTCGTATTCTCCCGCATTTGTCAGACTGATATATAAATTTTAGGCCCGCACATGGGATGCCGTCCACTTTTTCTCCAGCCAAACGTAGCGCATCGATACGGTCGCGAATGGGGATTTCAAAAGTCCGCAAAAAATATGATACGGATCCCACGCTCGTTTTTAACATTTCTGCGATCTCATCCATCGATAACTGCTCTTCAACATATAACTGATATAAGCAACCAGGGTCATTCAAAATTGCATGGCGGCTGCCAATAGCAGATGCCTCTGATATCGTTCTTGTCTTCATGCCGAGCGCCGCCATCTTTGCCAGAACCTGAGCTGGCCGCAGGTTAAACTCCGACGCAATCTGAACGCTAGATCGCTTTTCTTCCCAGTATAATTGATGAAGCTTATTCCGATCGAGCTCAGCTGGCCATGGCCTCCTGTGCGATAGCCGTATGCCCAGCTGCGAGCATATGGTTCTGACGCGATTCAGCGTCGTATTGAGTTCCGTCGCAATCTCCGCAGCTGACTTCCCGTCGGCTACGAGACCTCGAAGCTTGGATCTGTCTATCTTCCTCTTGATCCCATTAGCTTCTTCAGGCGTCCTTCCTAAGCCGAGCTTTCCCAAACGCCTCCTGATTAATGATGAGGATTGGCGTAAACGCGCGGCGATTCTTGAAGGCGACAAACCCTGTTCAAAAAGATTCCGTACGGCACTCATATCTATCTCTATAGGCTCACTCCGCTGTTTGGATTTTATGCCCCATTGCCTGGCCAGCTTTGATACGAACGATACCGTCTTATTATGCATTCTTGCAATGGCAGAGAAGCTTAAGCCTTGTCCAACGAGAGATCGAAATTTCACCTCATCATTTAACGGATCGCGCAAGTCCTTCGATGTATCAATTCCATGCTTTATGCACCAAGAGCGTACGGCCTGCTTCGACACGCCGAATTTATGACCTACGGCTTCCAAGCTACCCAACTCGCATAGCAAGGCCCTTAAAGCGTCTTCGGTAGGCCTGACTTTCTGTCGCAGGACAATGGCGTGCCTATTTTTCCAATCCAGTACGGTTGAGGCGGAACACCCAATTTGATTGGCTACCTCTCTTATTGTAAATTGATCAAGGGCGCTTTTAAGCTCATCCTTATTCCGCAGAAGGTCCTTATTCATAATTTCCCTCCAATCAGTGAAATACGCCTGGATATTACATATTTTTGATTGGGCATCAAGTATAAAAAAAGGGCCGTCATTTCTGACGGCCCTTTTCGAACGCGATTGACGTATTACAAACCGCTCACGGTCACAACGCCGTAGTACAGCGAGCCGTCTTCGATCAGCTTCTTCCCGTATCTGGTCATGATCCCCTTGTTCGGGGTGAAGCTGTTCGGGTCCAGCACGGTGGGCGTCGAGAGCAGGGGGATGTAGGGCGCGTAGAAGTAGCCCGCGTCCAGCACCGAATTCCCCTTGAAGCCCATGAGGATCTTGCAGTTGGGGAAGAGGGGGTCCTTGTACAGCTTGATCTTCCCCTGGATGGTCCCGGCCGAGGTGATGCCGATGTCCATCCCGTCCTGCGCGAGGGCGTCCGAGCCGCGGAAGTCGTTCAGCTGCTCGAACTTCGAGGCGATGTCGGCCGAGGTGACCATCCAGTTGGCCGGCCCGCGGAGGGTCGTCCTGTGGATGACGTTCGCGACCTCCAGCACCTTGTAGAGCAGGGCGATGTTGCGGTCCGTGAAGTTCACGCTCGCCCCCGCCGCGGTGGCGAAGTTGTGCGTGGCGCGGATCGCGGCGGCGATGATGAGGTCGTTGATGATCTCGCGGTCGATCTCGGCGACCATCTCATCGGCCATCAGGTCGGTCAGGGTGCTCTCGGCGTCGATGTTGTGCACCGACTTGAGGTCCTGAGCGGCCTCGAGCGACCAGCTGGTCTTCAGCTTCCGGGTGACTGCCGACACGCTGTCGGAGTCGATGGAGAGCGTCAGCGCCGGCTGGAACGGGTTGTTCTCGAGGTCGAACTCGTAGTCGGCGCGGGCGACCAGGCCCGTCACGTCGCCGGACAGCAGCGTGACCTGGACGTTGCCGGTCGAGTGGTCGAACTTCGTCGCGCTGGAGGTCGAGGTGTCGACCACGACCGTCGGGCAGCCAGAGCCCGAGCCGTACAGGACGGTCTCGGGGTCGCCGTTCGCGTCGAACGCGACCTGGAGGCACGGGGTCGGATCTTCGCAGCTGTCGACGTCCGGCAGGAAGACGTTCACGACGACCGTGCCGGCGAGAACCGGCTTGTGAACGAGGTTGCCGGTGATCAGCAGGCCGCCGCCGCCGATGGTGAGGTCCTCACCCTTCACGGTCTGCGCGCTGTAGTACGGGTCGAGCGCCCAGCCGTTCTGACGGGCGAACTGCTGGCCCGTGTTCTGGCGCATGATCTGGGTGCCGGCCCGGGTCTGGCCCTTGTTCATCGCGTAGCGATACCTGATGTAGAAGATCAGGCTCGCCGGCTGCGACATCGGCTGCACGCCGACCAGGTTGTCGGCGATGAGCCGCGCGTAGCTCTTGCGGAGCAGCGGCAGCGCGAACCGGGTGAAGTCCGCGATGCTGTTGGTCGTGGTGGCCTCTTCGAAGAGCATCCGGCTCTTGCCGGGGGCCATCGACGCGTACTGGTTCTCGAGAAGCTGAGCGAACGCGCCCATCTTCTTGGGCCCGATCTCCGGGCACTTCTTCATGACCGGCATCCAGCGCTTGACGGCCTGGTTCTTCTGGGCCTCAACGATGAGGCGCGCCTGTCGCATGTCCTCGGTGATGACGCCTGGCATGGCCCTGTCTCCGGAAAAAGGTTACGAACCGCCGCTTAGGCGGCGAAGGTCCCCTAGACCGACGGCTCCTCCGCCATCTGGGCGGCGATTTGATCAGGGGAGAAAGCAACGACCGGCTCTTCTAGCTTCACCTGCGCGGGCAGGTCGGCCTGACTGGCCTGGGTGGTCACGGGCTCTTCGCTCTCGGTGCGAACGGCCGCGATCTCCTCGGGCTTCGTCTCTGTCGTCGTCACGTCGGGCTCGACTGCATTCGTGGTCGTCTCGGTGGCAGCCTCGTCCTCCTTGACGACGTTGCCCGGCTTGGCGGCCTGCTCCTCGAACGTCCGGAGCCGGCGGAGCGTGCGGGCGGCGATCATGTTGGCCTGGTTGGCCTTCCTGACCGCGACGTCGCGCTCCTCCTTGATGGAGGCGGTCTGCTCGGCGATGCGGGCCAGCTTCCGGTTCAGGGCCTCGAGTTCTGCGCTATTGCCGCCCTCTCCGCCGACGCCCAGAACCTTCTGGACCTGGCGGAGCTGCGCGACGGCAGCGGACTCTTCAACGGCCCTCGTCTTGCCCGCGGATCGCTCGATCGACGCCACCTTGCTCTCGATGAAGACTTCGACCTTGCGTGCGATGCGCGCCTTCTCGGAGGCGACCTCTTCCAGACAGACCTGCTTGGCCTTCTGGATCTTGGTCTTGTACTCCTCGGTGATGGCGGTGCGCTGGGTCTCGACGTGCTCCTGGACGGCTTCGATGAGCTGATCAGCCAGCTCCTCTGAACCACCGATCTGCTTAACGATTTCCCTGATCTTCTGCATCGTATGCCTCCAGGATCAGATGACCAATTTACTGCTATCTTTGACCGGAAATTCGTCTAGCAATGAGAATTGAGTTTCTATTTTATTATGTACTCTAACTTGATTGCTGATCGACATTTGCGAATAGGTCAAGGACCTCCTGCATCTGATCCTTGCTCAGAGGGGGTCCAGACCAGTCAGTGCCATCTATTTCACCATTTGTGAAATGGAGGGTAAGGATACCCTCAAATTTTTTGCCACGAGCATTGAAGGCATCCAGAGTGCCCCGCATATATAGTTCCCCCACCACTTTATAGTCAGCTTTCAGCTTAGTAACGTCATAGTACTCATCTGGCTGAGCCGGATCCTGGTCCCAGTCAGCTACCTCTCTCGGATTGCCGCGGTACTTCAGCCACGTGTGAGGACCACTCGGACCACTCGGATAACCCAGAGTCTCGTTGAGCCTATTCTCGAATCTCGTTGATATCTCTCCTTTGTCCAGGGCTTCGTCCAGCGCAGCCTCAACATCCTTGCGGACCCTGCGCCGCTCGGCCGGCTTGTAATCCTTAGGCTTCCCCATCGGGCCGCCTACGCGCGGGGGAAGGGGCGACCGGTGCCTGGGCCTGCTCCTGCCCTCGAGCCAAGCAGAGGGGACGAAGGATTTCGCGTTCACGTGGGCCGCTTCCGCGTAGCTTTCGGCCTTGAACACGTCATCGAAGTAGCTCTGTCTGCGGTCGTCGGCTGGTAGCATCCCGATCGGCGCCTTGGTGATCCTGCCGCCGTAATACTTAGGAGGCATGTCCGACGTCTTCAGGACGCCAAAGGTGCCTGTCGCATCCTCTGCCACGATCTTGATGAGCTCGTACTGTGGGGGAGCCCAGGGCCCTTCAGGGTCCCACATGCCTTCCAGGATCGCGTTCAGTCTCTCTGAGAACCTCATCGCATCAGCTCCCTTGGGTTCTTCCAGATTCTGTCCCAGGGAATGGTCGGGTTCTTGTCCCGGACCGCCTTGGGTACCCACTGCTCCGGATCCTTCGTTCCGAGCTGCTGGGCCACGATCGCCGTAGTAGCCAGGTTCTTGACCAGGGGCTTGACCTTCGCGTCGATGTCCTTGATGATCTTGTCAAGCGCGCCCTTCTGGGCGCCTGCCGCCGTCACGGGCGCCTGGGTGGCCGCGGCAGCCGCAGTCGCCGGTGCAGTTGCTGCCGTAGCGGCCGCGGATCCTGCGTTCGCGGCCGCGGTAATGCCGTCAGCCTCTGCGATGGCGTCGTCCAAGATGGCCTTGAAGGGCCCCTTCTTGGGAGGCGGAGGAATCAGCCCCATCGGAGGCGGCATCACCTGGCTCGGCTCCATCGGAGGCGGTACTGGGCCTGATAACTCGCCCTGAGGCTCCGCCTGCGTCATAGAGTGTGCAGGTTCCTGGACGGCGCCCGGGGCTGGTAGGAGGCCCGCGACTGGCCTGGGTCCCCTGTTATGGCGGATCTGGTGCATCCGACGCCTGACCGCGTGGACCTGGCGCCTGAGGTTGTTCGCTCTCCAGAGCGTGAGGGCCTCGTCTGGCGACGGATCCCGCTTCTCGCCCTGGAGATTGTCCTGGATGTCCAGGGCCTTGACGAGCACGTCCTCATCGTCCGGCGAGAAATTGATGTCCTCGTTAAGCGTGCGGCGCTGGACGCTGGTCAGGTTCTTCTTGATGGATTCGCGAAGCCTTTCCTCTTCCTCTTCCTCGGACCTGGCGAAGACGAGTCCTTCCCCTTCTTCCTCTTCTTCCTCTTCTTCCTCTTCGTCCTTATCGTCCTTATCGTCCTTATCGTCCTTATCGTCCTTATCTTCTTCACCGCGCCAGTCGGTCTCTGGCTCTTCCTCTTCTTTCTCCTTTACGCGCTCCTCTTCTTCATCTTCATCACCAACGAAGTCCTCGTGCCCTTCGGCACGAGACTGCGTCTCTCCAGCAGTCGCAGCAGCGTCCTTGAACTTCTCGATGTCGAACCTATCCGGCCAGTCCGGGACAGCGTGGCCGTTTTCATCCTGGACGACGGCAATGGAAATGTGGGGCTGAACTTTCTCGTCCTCGTCGCCGCTAAAGTATTCAGCATGGATGGTATAGGGCTTCCCATCCTTCCCAGTAAACTGGAACTGGAACTCCACAGCGGTTGTGTCTTCCTTTTCCAGGTCATCTGTCATGAGAATTCCCCAGGGATCTCTGCGCCGACTGGCTCCGGAACCTCACCAACCTCTTCCAGCGGAACCAGGACCTCGACGAAGACGTGAACCCGCAACCAGCCGGTCGCAGGGCCCTCGTCAAGGTCGTCGCCCGCAAGGGCTGCGCCGCCGAAGCTGACGGTGGCATCCTTGAAGTCGGCCAGGGTCTCTCGCTGCCCGATTTCCGTCTGGCTGCTGACCCTCACAGGAGCCGCGTGGTTGAACGCGTCCTGGACCGTAGCGGAAATCTTCTCAAACTCGCCAGGGAAGTCCTTCGTGAAGTCGCTGACGGTGAACCAGGCGTCCTTGGTGATCTTGGTCCTGTCCGCCGGCTGAAGGGGCTTGGACCTGAAGCGGAGTATGACCTTGCCGTCGCCAGTCATCTCATCGACATGAACATCCTGGAGCTGACTGTCCAGGTCGTCTGCTGCGAACTCCGGATTCTGTACAGCTTCTAACATGGCCAGTTTGGACCCCAACTTGGATTCGAACTTTGGCGAGCGGAACGCGCCCAGTTCGTCATTGAATCCGCAGCCCTCGCAGGTCCCTTCCATCTCATCCATGCCGGTATCTGAGTGGGCTTCCCGGGGCCTGACGTTCTTGCACCCACATTTCGGGCAGGCGTGGACAGGCCTGGGAATGCCGCCAAACCGACCAAGCAGGGACGTAGTCTGGCGGTCGTTAACGATCTCCTGGGCTATCTGACGAATGATGCCGTTGACCTTTTCGCTGGGTGGGCAGGGATAGACCGAGATGATCAGTTCATTGAACCACCGAGGGTCACCGAAGTCATCCGTAGCGATATCAGCATATTCCGGGTTATTGGAAAACCAGTTTGCAACCTGTGGCCTGAACCTTTCCGGATCGACGTGCATTCCTGCTCCCGTTAGATGCCAAAGGCGCCATTCAGCTTCCGCTCGAAGGATTCCTTCACAGGCAGCTTCACCATGCCGCACTCGGTGCAGGTCCCGGCCCCGCTAACGGAATTGAATGCGGAGAGGGCTTTGCCACATTTGGGGCACTTCTTCTTTGGAGGATACATCTTCGGACCATAAGCCTCGTTCAGCTTCCGCTCGAAGGATTCGTTAGGGGTCAGAGCCATCAGGCTGGGTGCAGTATTCGTTTGCGGAGCCTGGCCGGAGGCTGCCTTCTCGAAGGGGCTGGACTCCCTCTCTGGTTCGAAGTCCTGCAGTCCCATCCTGCCTTTGAAGTATTTGTCGAGGATCTCCTTGTCGCCGGCGTGCTGCGGATTGGCAGGCCTTGTGATCTTGCCGCTCTTGGGATCCACGGCCATGACGGCAACGCGGCCGCCCCTGAACTTGAAGGGGCCTTTCGGGTTGACGACCATCACCCAGGTCTGCCCACCGGCCTGGACCGCGTCGTCATCACCGATCGGCGCTCCCGACAGGGCGATCTGTCCCTGACCCGCGAGTTCAAATGCCCTTGGCATGGCTTATACCCAATCAGCGACTACTTCGGAAAGCCAACCGTCCCAGTTCTTGTCCTTGGATTCCTTCTTCGCCTCTTCCTTCTCCGGCTCCTTCTTCGCCTCTGGCTTTTCTGCCTTCGCTGGCTCCTCTTTCTTCGCTGGCTCCTCCGCCTTCTCGGGCGCCTTTACCGAGACGGGTGTCGGCGTCTTCTCTGCCTCTGCTTCTGGCTTTCCTGCTGGTTCTGGCTTCCCATCGAAATCGGCACCCGAAATCGGGATAGAGACGTTCTTCATGATGTCCTTGGCGCTTGACATCGTGAATGAAGGGTTGGTCAGATATTTGAAGACCGCGTAGGCCATCATCTTCTCGAGCTGCCGCGGAACCACCCGGTCCTTACCCTGGGGGCTCTTCGCCCAGTTATAGAAGTAGCGCAGGTTTCCGAGGAACTCCCCCTCGTCGCTGGAACTGATCGCCTTGTTGTAGACTTCCTGCTCGTACGCCTTCTTCGCCGCTGGCTTCCCCGCAACTACTGGCTTCGCTGCAGCCGGCTTCGCCATGCCCGGCTTTGCTGCAGCCGGGGCTGCAGGTGCCGCCGGCTTCGCATCCACGCCCTTGTAAGCCGCGCCAGCGCCCTTGACGAAGCCCTTCGCGCCAGCAGCAAGCTGGCCCGCGGCCCACCCGGCGGCCTTGCCGAGGCCACCACCGATGGCGGATCCGATTCCTTCCTCCAGGGCCGTGTCCAACCTGCTTTCGAATGGGTTGTGCATTCCCATCTCTTCGGGTTGCTCGGGAGCAGACTGTGCGGGAGATTGCGGGTATTTGCTCAGGCCCTCGTACCCCTCGCGCATGAGTTCATTAAAGAAATCCACACATTCTTTCACTGAACTGAATTGCCATTCGTTACCTGTGTCCAAGGTATCGGACCAAAGGATAGAAGAACCATCTGATGTAAGATGTATAGCTGTCCAATCACCTTCTTTGGGTTCTACTTCATATGGAGATGCGCCATCGACCAAAAGGACTCCTGGTTTTGAGGCGTTAACTTTAACTCCCTCAGATTCCAGAGCCGCCTGTAGGGATTGGAGAATGTCCATAGATTACCTCAAAGATTACAACATCTTCCGGATTTCTTCCAGAAGCCGCTGCTCGTGCTGGCGCTTGGCCACCATGGCCGCCTTCTTGACCCGCTGGCGGGATTCCATGACCATGAGCGTGCCGCCCGGGACGGAGGGCTCAGCTACCGCGTCCCAGGTCACGAAGCGATAACCGTCCTGGACGGTGTAGGTCTCGCTGCCGTCCTCGTCTTCCGTAACTTCCATATCGCCGATCCCGCGAGAGCTGATGCCCATCATGACCCTATGTTCGAAGAGTCCCTTGAGCATCTCGCCGCACGGGAGCTTGTGGAGGATCTCGGCCTGCCCGTAAACGAGAGGGCCTTCCATCCAGATTCTTGTGACCAGGTGGGAGACCCGGTCCGTGTGGATCTTGGCGTCGACCGGATGGTCCAGCTCACCCATGACGCGCCGGGACTTGATGTCTTCCTGGATCGCCTCTACCGCGGCCCTGAGCACGTCCTCGGGGTAGCGGCGGCCGTTAGCATTCTTCTTGTCGAAGCGCTGAAAGATACCTGTGATCTGCGTTACGGGGAGGCCCTTGGATCCAGCCGCCTCGGAGATGACGTTATCCTTCTGCTCCACGATCTCCAGGGGCATGACGTCTGACAGGAGCTGGAGGCCCTCCGGAATCTCCCCGGTCTGGGCCACGAGGTTCCTGTCCACTTCGATGATCGGGCGGGCCATGAGCGTACTCCTGAGTAGATCCTTCACTATTTTTGAGCCTTGAGTTCCTTCTCCATCTTCTCCAAGGCTTCGTAGTAATTGGGGAATTCTGCCAGGTGGTCCATGGCGATCTTGGTCGCGATGTCCCGGCTCTTAGTATGCTCGAGCTCGACTTCGACACCCTGGGTCAGCTGGTCCGGGTCGAAGTCCTCCGGACCCAAACCCTTCTCGGCCGCCAGACCTTCCTGCATGAACTCTTCCAGGGTCTTAGGGCCCTGCTCGCCGCCCATGGCGCTAGCGACCTGGTCCACTTCCTGGGGTGTAGGCTCGTCAGGCATTGGCGACCTCTAAAAGAGCCTTATCAAGCGAGCCTATAAACTTGGAATCTGCCTGTACTTTGGCGAGCTCCGGAGCCGCCCGATGACCTGTAGAGGCGGATGGTATGGTTACGTGGGTGCGCCCGGCCTTACCCTGAGCAGTAAGTTTCTGCTGCCTTGCTTGCTCAAAGTCT
>Ga0315283_10004307_pt1 | contig 12370 bp, 8 predicted proteins | sample YL17G09_0_MG_FD_204541 | JGI IMG/M metagenome (GOLD analysis project Ga0315283, IMG submission 204541) | Sediment microbial communities from Yellowstone Lake, YNP, Wyoming, USA - YL17G09_0 | ecosystem: Environmental > Aquatic > Freshwater > Lake > Sediment | place: USA: Wyoming | collected...
AAATACCAGGTAGATCCAGGCCAGGTGCAAGTCAAATCTGCCAAAAAAAACTGTCATCCCGGCTGCAATGACAGTCGCCACCAGCGGCGGAGCGACCACGCGCACATAAAAATTTTCCAAAGTATCCACGTCGGCGACAATGCGGGAGAGCAAGTCGCCGGAGCGGAACTGCATCAGCCGGGCTGGAGCGAGTGGTTCCAGCGCCCGGTAGAACCAGATGCGCAAGCGGGCAAGCAAGCGGAAGGTTACGTTGTGGGAAGCCAGACGTTCCGCGTAGCGGAATACACCACGTGCAATCCCGAAGAAACGTACTCCAACGATGGCGACCATTAATGTACCAAGCTGGGGGTGCAGGGCGGCAGCTGAAATCAGGAAAGCAGATGTACCCATCAGACCGACATTGCTCCCGACTGTCAGCACACCAAGCAGGACTGAAAGCGCCACCCAGGCCAAGGAGCCTTTCAAAAAATGCAACAGACGGAAAACAATCGGCAGTGGATGTTTAAGAGGGGAGGCTTGCCTATAGGATTCAAAACCACCCAGGCTCGAAGACTCAAGTCTTTTTTCTTCTTCGTGCACATGCAACTTAATGGGTAAATCCAGCGCTTGCCCGGCAGCCCTCACCAGTCGGGAATAAATCCCGCCCTGCGCCAGGAGTTCGCGATGCGTGCCTTCTTCCGCCAGATGCCCCTGCTCCAGAACGAAAATCCGGTCGGCTCGAAAAACAGTGTTCAACCGGTGGGCGATGGTGAGGACAGTGCGCCCGCGCATCAGTTCGTGCATGGCGGACTCCACCAGCAGCTCCTGTTCCGGGTCCAGGCTGGAGGTTGGTTCGTCCAGAATCAATATGGGAGCATTTTTCAGGAATGCCCGCGCCAGTGCCAGCCTTTGGGCCTGCCCACCGCTGAGACGGGCACCTTCTTCGCCAATGACTGTCCCGTACCCCTGCGGCAGGGACTGGATAAACTCGTCCAGGTGCGCTGCCTTGGCAGCAGCCACCAGTTGCCCGTCAGTGGCATCCGGTCGCGCCAGGCGCAGGTTGGCAGAAAGGGTGTCATGGAAAAGATACGGATTCTGGGGGACCCAGGCGATCAGGCTGCGCCAGGTTTCGAGAGGAATGTCATTTATTGGTTGTCCGTTTACAGTGAGGCGCCCAGAGCCTGGTTCGCTGAAACGCAAGAGCAACGCAGCCAGCGTAGATTTGCCCGCTCCGGTGGCGCCAACCAGAGCGACGTGCTGACCAGATTCGATTTCCAGGCTTACATCCTGTAGAGCTGGTTGAGTTTCATCGGGATAAATGAAAGTAACATGATCAAAATTTATTTTTTGAAGCGGGTCAACGAATTCTGATATTCCTTGAAAATTACGGTTGGCTCCAAGAACAACAGGCAAATCCAATATCTCAAAAATCCGCCGCGCGGCGGTCGTCCCCGACATTCCGGCGTGGAAGCGCAGACCGAGCATGCGGAGCGGGAGATAAAACTCCGGAGCCAGGAGCAGCAGGAAAAAAGCCTGCTGGAAGGCAATATGTCCGTAGAGCAGGCGCAGACCCACTTCGACTGCCACCACTGCCGTGCTTACCGTGGCCACAAGTTCAAGCACCAGCGCCGAAAGGAAAGTGATGCGCAGGACACTCAAGGTCACGTCGCGAAAGTGGTTGCTGGCTTCGGCAATCGAATTGGCTTGCTCCTTACTGCGACCCAGTTCTTTGAGCGTGGTCAGCCCCTGCAGGCTGTCGAGGAAATGGGCGCTCAGTCGGCTGAGCGTGTCCCACTGGCGTTTGGTAAGCCTTTCTGCGGTTTTTCCGATCAGATACATGAAGGCCGGGATGAGCGGCGCGGTCAGCAGGAGCACAAGGCCCGAAAGCGCATCGCGGGGAAAGACGACTATGAGGATGGAAAGGGGGACAAGGGCGGCGATGACCAACTGCGGCAGGTATTGGCTGAAATAGGCGTCCAGCATCTCAACCCCCTCGACTGCCGCGTTGACTAGTTCTCCGGTGCGCTCGCTGCGGGTGTAAGCCGGTCCCAGACTCAGGATTTTATCAAATAGCCTCTTGCGCAGATCGCTCTTGACACGCACCGCCAAGGCGTTGGCGCTGACCTCACTCCCCCAGGCCAGCAATGCCCGCAATAAAACGATGAGAAGCAACAGCCGGAGAAGTCCCGCCACATCTGATATCAGCTGCCCTCCCAAAAAGACCCCATCCACCACGCGGCTGAGGCCGGCTGCCTGCCCGATGGCCAACAAACCAGTCAGGAGTCCGGAAAGAATCGTAACCGCCAGGGCTATACGGTTGTCGCGGGCAAGCATCAGCAGGCGGCGGGTGATGCCTGCCAATGCCTACCTTACCATCCAGAAATTAACAAAGAAAATGCGCAGGAGCGTATCGGCCAGCAGGCCCAGAAGGAACAGGTTCTCAAACAGGCGGTTATGGTAGAAGGCAAAGCCAGAGAACCAGGTAGGCCAGCCCGGCCATTCCTTGGGAGGTTCGGACGGACGCGGTTTGGTGAGTGCACCCACGGCATACAGCAGGCGTTTCCCAGCCAGGAAAACGATAAGCATCACCGGCGTGAAATAACATGGCACAAAAACCAGATAGAGGATGACCAGGTAGATCAAGACCAGTACGGCGATATTGAGGTAGCGCGCCGCTTTTTCGCCAATCCGAACTGGCAGCGTACCGACACCTTTTTTCTTATCCTCGGCGGATTTATCAATGTGCTTGCCAATATTGATGCTGACAACGCTCAGTCCGAAAGGCACACCTGCCAGGGCAACGCGCCAGACTTCATCTGTCCAGCCACGTGCCAGGACGATATACACGCCGGCCACAAGAATCGGTCCCCAGATCAGGAAAATGGATAGTTCGCCCAGTCCCAGATATTTGAGCGGCCAGGTATAAAACAGCAAGACCAAAGCCCCAAATGCGAACAGGCCAATGACCGCCGGAGAAAAATTGGTGTAGAAAAGTGCGTATATTCCCGCTAGAAATGCCAAAACCCCACTGACCAGGAACCAGGTAATTTGCTGGCGCTTGTTCCAGAAACCCTGCACCAGAGGGTGGACGCCATATTGGGTGCGGAAATAGTTGTCGTTGTCCACACCGCGGCTGAAATCGGTGTAATCGTTCAGCAGGTTATTCGTCCCATGAGCGATGAAAAGACCCAGCGTTACGACCAGCCAGGGGAGGAATGAATAATGATTGTCGCGCAAGGCCAGGAGTCCGGCGAACGCGCAGGCATATACCGTCACAGTTGTCACCGCCGAGCGGGTGGCAATCAACCATTTCGAAACAGGGTCAAGCGCGTCCCACTCTTCCTTCTTGTCCATTTTGACCAGTGTGGCCAAAGCGGTATTCCACATCTTGAAATTGATCTTCATGGTGACTCTCCTTTTTATCAATTTCCCATATTTATATTCTATATGAAGATCTGCCTTATTCCAAATCCAATATAGTGCCGCTCGCGCCTTGTTGGATTTCTGATCAGTAGGTCTACTTTAGTAAATGAGATTTTCTGGTTTCGCTTCGACCCGTTTTCGAAATACCCAGTAGGTCCAGCCTTGATAGACCAGCACGATTGGCAAAAAGATGGCCGCGATGATGGTTATAACTTTGAGGGTATAAGGCGAAGAAGCGGCGTTCAGGATGGTCAGACTCCAGGAAGGATCCAGGCTGGAAACGAGAATTCGGGGATACAGCCCGGCGAAAACCATGATAGTAGCAAGGACAACCGTCAGCGAACCGGTGATAAAAGCCCAGCCGCTCTTGCTGGTGCGGATGAGCCAGCCGGTCACCAGCAGGCTAATTGCCGCCAGAACGGCGGGGATGAGCCCGTTGATGCCAGGCTTGGTCAGGATATCGGTGGCAAAGAACGTCCAGGCCATAAATGCAACCGTTAAGACAGTCGCAACAATCCAGGATGAAAAAGCTGCCTTCTTCGCTCGGTCTGCAATCCCATCAGAGATCTTGCGGGTCAAGAAATTAGCCCCGTGCATGGTAAACAGGGAGGCGAAGACCAATCCGCCGAGCAACGCATACGGGTTGAGCAGGGGCAGCAGGCCTCCGTAATAGTTCATATCCTGTTGGATGGCAAAACCGCGCATCAGATTCGCAACAGTCACACCCCATAACAAAGCCGGGAGCAGGCTGCCGGTAAAAATCGCCCAATCCCAGAACGCGCGCCAGGTTTTGTCAGCCTGCTTATTGCGGAATTCAAATCCCAAACCACGCAGGATCAACGCCACCAACATCAGGATCAGCGCCAGATAGAAGCCGCTGAACAGCGTGGCGTAGACATTCGGGAAAGATGCGAACAACGCCCCACCAGCGGTGATCATCCAGACTTCGTTGCCGTCCCAGACCGGGCCAATGGTGTTAATGACCGTCCGGCGTTCGATATCGTTCCTGCCCAGGTAAGGCAGCAGAATCCCGACGCCATAGTCAAAGCCTTCCAGGAAAAAGAAACCGATGAACAGGATCATTACAAGGATAAACCAAACTGTATTGAGGTCCATTTTTCTGCTCCTTCTTTACTTTGCGGCCTTTTCAGCTGATGGGTCAGCCGTGCCATATTTATACATCAACCAGCCTGTGACAACGACCAGCGCGTTCAAAAGCAAAGTAAACAGGATTAATGAAAATAAAACCTCGCCTTTGGTCACATTGGGTGAGACGCCATCCTGGACTTTGAGCAGACCATAGACGATCCACGGTTGGCGGGCAGACTCGGTCAGAATCCAGCCTGCCGTACTGGCAATGTAAGGCAGAGCCATCGCCGGCAATAATACCTTTAGGAAGAGGTTGCTCTTCTGCAGGAATTTCACCTTTGGCTGGATGAACGCCAGGAAAGCCAGCAGCACCATCAGGGTGCCAACTCCCACCATGATGCGGAAAGACCAGAAAGTCAATGCCACTGGGGGAATGTAATTCCCCTCGCCGTACTGGGTGTTGGCTTGTTTCTGTAACTGATTTAACCCTTGCACCTCTCCGGTAAAGCGGTTGTAAAGCAGGAAAGAAAGCGCATTCGGCACCCGGATCTCAAAACCATTCTCACCTGCTTCCTCATTAACCGCGGCGACGACAACGAAGTCCGCAGGGTCAGCGGTATCCCAAATAGCCTCGGCAGCCGCAATCTTCATCGGCTGGTGTTTTCCCAGGTATTTACCGTGGGCATCCCCCACCAGACCGACAACCACTGCGCCGGTGAGGGCGAAAACTGCGGCCCAACGGAAGGCTTTCTGAAAAAACCCAACATCGCCTTGCTTATCTTTCAATAGGTGCCATGCGCTGAATCCCAACACAAGAAAACCGGCCGTGGAAATTCCCGCCGCCAGAACATGCAAGAACTGATAAGGCAGGTTGGGATTGGTGACAAGCGCCAGGAAACTGGTCATCACTGCCCGGCCATTTTCAATGGCATACCCGACCGGATTCTGCATAAACGAATTGGCGATGAGAATCCAGAACGCCGAAATGGTCGAACCAATTGCCACCAGCCAGGCTGCTGCCAGGTGCAGCTTCTTAGAGAGTTTGTCCCAGCCAAAAATCCACACGCCGATGAAGGTGGACTCAAGGTAGAAAGCCAGCAGGGCTTCAATCGCCAACGGTGCCCCAAAGATATCGCCCATGAAGCGGGCATAATCAGACCAGTTCAAGCCAAAGTGGAACTCCTGCACAATGCCGGTCACAACGCCTGCCGCATAGTTGATGATGAAAATTTTTCCCCAAAATTTCGCCATGCGTTTGTAGGTCTCGTCACCGGTGGCTACATAGCGGCTCTCAAAGGTTGCCACCAGGATCGAGAGCCCCAGGGTAAGTGGGACCAGGAAAAAGTGGTAAATCGTAGTGATTGCAAATTGCCAACGGGATAAGAGAAGTGGATCCATAAGCGAGCCTCCATTTATAGCTAATAACTACAACCTGAGGGGTTGGGCAGAATAATTATCAACCATACGAACCCAGTGTCATGGCACAACCATCAGCCCGTGGGTCGGAACCAGCAGTCAGGACTCCGGTCGCAGGGTCACGCAGGATGACCTGGCCGCGGCCAAACAGTGCCCGCTCCCAGCCTGTCACTTCCTTCACCGGGTGGCCGCGACTCATTAGACCGGCAATGGTCTCCGACGATATGCCATGCTCCAATGCCACCTCGCCAGCGGCTTTTTCATCGCCGATACAGAAACGCGGCATATCCAGCGCGGACTGCGGATCAAGGCCCTGAGCCAGGGACAGGAAAAGTTGAAGGTGCCCCTGCGGCTGCATGAAGCCACCCATCACCCCCATCGGGCCGAAGAGCGAACCATCCGCCTCGCGCGTGATCATAGCCGGGATAATGGTGTGATATGGACGTTTTCCCGGCGCAAGGGCATTCGGATGGCCCGGTTCCAGGCTAAAATTGTGACCGCGGTTCTGGATTGTAAAACCCCAGCCATGCGGAACAATCCCCGTCCCGAAGCCCATATAATTACTATTGATGAACGAACAAGCATTCCCCCATTTATCCACAACACAGAAATAAACCGTGTCTGAACCTGCCACTGGTGTGCCGCGTAGTTGGTCAATTGTGGCCTTCTGTGGGTTAATGAGTTTCCTGCGTTCAGCGGCATATTCCTTAGAGATGAGTTCATCCATCGGAACACGAACCATGCGCGGGTCAGCAACGAACCAGCGGGTATCGGCAAAAGCAAGGCGAAGTGCTTCGATCTCCAGATGCAGGCGGTCTGCGCAGAGCGGGTCGGACGGCAGGTCAAACCCTTCGAGGATGTTCAATGCAAGCAGCGCAGTAATCCCCTGTCCATTGGGCGGACACTCCCACAAACGTAAACCGTCGCGGTCCGTAGAAATAGGTTCATCCCAGGTGCTCACGTGAGCCGCCAAATCGTCCATCGCCAGGCAACCACCCGCCTGCTGGACGGTGGCGGAGATCACTTCGGCAATTTCCCCTTCATAATAGGCTTCCTTTCCACCCGCTGCAATCGTTCTTAACGTGCGCGCCAGGCCCGGGTTGCGGAAAAGTTCGCCGGGATTAGGTCCTCGTCCGCCGATCGTCATCTCGCGACCATTAAGGGATTCATTCAACAGTTTCTCAGCAGCCCGCTGCCAGAAATGGGATGTCACAGGCGCGACCGGGAAACCCTCTTCTGCCAGGTGGATGGCCGGGGCTAAAATTTTGGGCAGACTCAAGGTGCCGTGGCGCTCGATTAAATCGCACCACCCCGCGCACGCTCCCGGAACAGTAATCGTGAAGGGGTGGTAAGGCGGTAAAGGTGACGCATTCTCTTCAGAGTGGATGTGATGCGCCCCCACGCCAAACCCGTCTTTCCGCAGCAGATCGAGAGTAAGTGAAGCGGGTGCACGGCCAGAGCCGTTGAGTGCGGTCATCTGACCTGTCGCCGCCTCGAAGAACAGGGAAAACATGTCCCCGCCCAGGCCGGTGGAAGTCGGTTCAGTGACGCTGAGAGTCGCAGCCGTTGCCACGGCTGCGTCGGCAGCATTGCCATCCTGAGACAGAATTTCCAGCCCGGCGGCAGTCGCCAACGGCTGGGAGGAAGCCACCATCCCGCCACGCCCGAAGACAGGTGAACGCCGGGAGGGGAAGACAGGCTCCAGATCGAGGGAGGAGGTCACTTTATTTCTCCGGGGCAGGCGGTTTAGCCGGGATGGTCGTGACGAGGATTTTATCCACGCGCTTGCCATCCATATCCATTACTTCGAAACGCAGTCCGTTCCACTCGAACAGGTCTGCAGCCTGCGGAATGCGACCCATATGCAGCATTACAAAGCCGCCGAGGGTTTCATATTCTTCCTCGTCTGGCAGGCGGCGCAGGTTGAAGATTTCTTTGAATTCATCATTCTGGAGCATCCCATCCAGCAGCCAGGATCCATCCTGCCGCTGGGTGGCCTGCGGCTCGCCCTCGAACGCACCAACAATTTCCTCGAGTATATCGGCCAGGGTCAGCAGTCCCTGCACCACGCCGAATTCATCCACCACTAAAACCATTTCGCGCTTGGCTTCTTTTAGAATTTCCAGGGCGCGCGAGCCGAAGGCGGTTTCAGGGACATAAAGGGGTGGACGGATTATTTCCTTGAGTTGCTTGCCGTTTTTTAGATCAGCCAGAAGCAGGTCTTTGGCTTTGACTATCCCGACAAGATTGTCCAGGCTGTCGTCGCCCACCGGGAAGCGGGAGAATGGGCTTTCTTCCACTTTCCGGCGGATCTCGGCGGCTGTATCGTTCACGTCCAACCAAATGATTTCGTTGCGAGGCGTCATGAGGGCATTCACGCGCTGGTCGGAGAGTGAGAAGACACCCTCCACCATATCCTGCTCGGATTCTTCAAAAACACCCGCCTGTGTGCCCTGGTCAAGTTGGACAAGCAGTTCTTCTTCGGTGACGGATGGCGCTTCGGTATGTTTAATCCGCAAAAGGTGCAAAATCAAATCAGTGGAACCGCCCAGGACGTACACAAAAGGCGAAACCAGTTTTGCGATAAACAACATCGGTCCGGCGGCTGCAGATGCCACTCTTTCCGGGTTCTGGATCGCGATCCGCTTGGGCACCAGTTCACCAAAAACGATCGAAAAATATGTGATGGCGATAACCACAAAAAACAGGCTGATGGATTCGCTGTACGGCTCAAGCGCCGGTATTTTAGAAACCAGCCCGCCAAGAAAAGTCGCCACCGCCGCGCCGCCGATTGCACCGACCAGCACGTCAATCAAAGTGATGCCAATCTGTATCGTGGAAAGGAAGCGATTTGGATGCTCAAGAAGTAGTAATGCCGTCTGCGCCCGCCGGTCTCCCTCATTCACGCGGTGTTGCAAGCGGGCTTTTCTCACCGAGAGCAACGCCGTTTCCGACATCGCCAAAATGCCATTCACGAACAACAACAGCGCAATAACAAGAAGGTCTATGCCAACATTGTGCATCTTATCCATCCTGCTGGGGTGAAACCTCCCGGCATTCCTTATTGTACTAATAATATGAGCTGGTTGAAGACCTCATCGAAAGTGATTCCAGCCTGGCGCATCTGACGCAGTTGGTCTGACCGCCACAGACGCTTGCCGAAGGCGATTCCCGGCGAAACGACTTCGGCCAGGCGGGGGTAAAACGGCCCCGCCGGCAGCCGGCCATCGTGGAATCCGCAATCCTGCTCAACAAACAAAGCCACCAGGATCATCTCTATCAGCGGATCGAGCGGGCCAACAACCTTGATCGGCTTACGGTTCAGGTACCAGGTGGTGCCAAGCATATTGACGCTGCCCGCAAAGGGATCGCGCGCCGCATAGTGTAACGTGCGCAGACCCGACATGTAGAACATCCCCATACACATCGGGCATGGCTCGGTGGTGGTGTACAGGATGCAGGTATGCTGATCCACAGTGGCGTGATCCAGAGCCTGCATCGCCTCGACCTCGGCATGCGCAATCTCGTTCCCAGGCAACCGGCCGTGGCGGGCGTTCTCGTAAATCCGGTTCCGGCCGCGGGCTAGAACGTTCCCGTCGGCATCGGTCACTACCGCGCCGATGGGATAACAATCGTCGCAATAGGCTTCCCAGGCCAGTTCAAGACAGACCTGCCAGGGTTTGAGTAGATCAGACCACATCAATTCTTGAACCTTCGATCACTTCGCCGATGACCCAGACCGGCAGATCAAGTTCCTTTGCTCTCATCAAGAACGATTCTTTCCTGGAACCCGGAACTGCCAATAAAAGCCCTCCGCTGGTCTGCGGGTCAAACAGGAGCATCTGCTTTTCCTCGGGAATGTTCTGTGCGAATCGGATATGCGGTCCGAAATACAAGCGGTTATCCCACGCACCGCCGGGGAACGTTCCCATTTCGGCGTACTTCTGTGCACATGAGACGAAGGGGATTTTCTCCACCTCCAACCGGAATCCGACGCCGGATGCGGCGGCCATTTCACTTCCATGACCGAGCAAGCTGAAGCCGCTCACGTCCGTGCCGCCGAGCAGACCAGACTCCACGGCCAGGTCACCGGCCGCGCGGTTAAGTTTTTTCATCCAGCCGACAACCTCGGCAACATCTTCCGGGACCGCTTTTTCCTGTTTCAAGGCAGTGGTCGTCACGCCATAACCGAGCGGTTTGGTCAACACGAGCACATCACCCGGGTGCGCCCCGCCTTTGGTGAGCATCTTTTCAGGGTGTACAAAACCGATGACCACCAATCCATACTTCGGTTCTTTATCCTGAACGGTATGTCCGCCGGCTATCACAACTCCGGCTTCGAGACACTTCTCGGCTCCACCGCGCAGGATTTCAGCGTTAATTTCCGGCGGCAGGTCAGGTATTAAGGCAGCCACGTTCAAGGCCAGGAAAGGTTGGCCGCCCATTGCATAAATATCCGAAAGGCTATTCGCTGCGGCAATACATCCGTAGTCGTAGGGATCATCCACCACGGGTGTAAAAAAGTCAGTCGTCACCACCAGAGCGCGCGTCGAATCCAACTTCCAGATGGCAGCATCGTCTGGTTTGCCCAGGCCAACCAGGAGGTTTGGATAATTACGGGCAGTAAAAATTTTTTCAACAGGGCGCAGAACCTGCGCCAGCGTCTCCGCGTTCAGTTTCGACGCTCAACCTGCACAGTTCGAATAACTGGTCAGCCGGATCTGACGCCCTGTTGGGTGAACAACTGACATACAAACTCCACAAGGTCCCGTGCTGGAACCGGGACTACCACGTTAAGGGGTCGGGTTCATGGACGGCAAAAGCAGAGGCGTGCCGCTCGGCAGGTACATCACCTGCACGTTGGGAGCCAATTTGTTGATATAAGTGTAAGTCAAAAGTTCAGGGCTTAGCGACAGGGCCAGGACATCGTTCGCTTGCGCTTGAGCCTCGGCTCTTAGCAGGATAGCCTGGGCCTCGCCCTGTGCGGCAATGACGACCGCATCGGCCACACCCTGTGCCACCTGGCGGGCCTGTTCAGCCTCTTGCCTCCTCTGTTGGACTACAAACTCGGCCTGGAGAGCCAGTTGCTCGGCGATCTGCTTTTGCTCCACCGCAACAGCGTACTCGTCGCTAAAGCGAATGTTACGGAGCAGGAAGTCATCCATCATCAAGTTATTTTCAGTCAGACCCCGTCTGATTGCATCGGTAATGGCTTGCTCGAGTTCGCCCCGTTTAGTGCTGACGATCTCTTCAACACCGAATTGCGACACGGCATCCCGAATGGCCGCCCGCGTCACCGGCCGCACCACAAGGTCTTCAAACCGGTTTTGCCAGGCGATGTGCAAGTCCACCAGGTGTGCCGGATCAATGGCATAGATGACCGAGGCATCCAGGAATACCTGCTGGCCATCTTTCGTGCGGGCCTGGATGGAATCATCTCCGATCACCTGCCCCTCACCTGTGGAAGTCGCCATGGTATAGGTCTGCTTTGCTATTGAGTAAGGCTGCACGTTCTCGAGAAACGGAACGACCCAGTGCAAGCCTGGCCCTAACGGCACAACGCGATAGCCTGTCGGCTGGAGAGCAGAAATCACAATGCCGTATTGGTCGGCTTGCAGGAACACCAGCCCGGCACTGACAGTGGTCAACAGCAGCGAAAATATAACTGCCGCGATCACCAGCCAGGTGGCTCCTTTCAATGGTTTCGCCCGGCTGGCGCGGACCACAGCCAGAACGATGATACCAATAACCAGCAGCCACGAGAAAGTGGCCAATCCTTGAAGTACGCTTGCAATATTCATTTGGACCTCCGGGTACAATTCTTTTGGGATAAAGTGAGATTATTATACCGGATACGCGCGCTAATATCGAGCGGGCGCTCACAACACACCCGCATCCGCATTAATAAGAGATTAAATTGGTTCCAACGCTAGATTGGGAAATTCAAGACAGATTTCACAATGCGACCGGCTGCCTGCCCATCCCCGAACGGGTTCACCGCTTTCGCCATTTTTGCGTAAGCCCCGGCATTGTCCAACAACCGGTTCGCAGCGCGGACGATGAGCCTGTTATCCGTTCCGACCAGCTTTAGCACCCCTGCTTTCACTCCTTCCGGGCGCTCGGTCACTTCGCGCAAAACCAGTACAGGAATGCCGAAAGTTGGAGCCTCCTCCTGGATGCCGCCCGAATCGGTCAGCACAAGGGCAGATCGCTTGATCAGATGCACCATCGGCAGGTAATCCAACGGGGGCAGGAGCGTGATGTGCGGAACATTCCCGAGCAAACGCTTCACCGGTTCCTGCACATTCGGGTTGAGATGCAGCGGATAGACAATTTCCACATCTCCCCGTTCAGCCAATTCTTTCAACGCTGCACAGATATTCTCCAGTGGTAGGCCAAAATTCTCGCGGCGGTGGGCGGTGACCAATAACAATCGTTTCCCAGTCTCGCCAATCCCCAATTG
>Ga0315283_10004308_pt1 | contig 12367 bp, 5 predicted proteins | sample YL17G09_0_MG_FD_204541 | JGI IMG/M metagenome (GOLD analysis project Ga0315283, IMG submission 204541) | Sediment microbial communities from Yellowstone Lake, YNP, Wyoming, USA - YL17G09_0 | ecosystem: Environmental > Aquatic > Freshwater > Lake > Sediment | place: USA: Wyoming | collected...
ATGGCAAGGGAATTCTGTTCCGTAGCGATCGCACCGGGTCTGCCGGTATCTGGTGGATTAAGGTCGTGGAGGGCACATCCAGCGGAACTCCAGAACTGATCAAGCCAAACATGGATGATAACTTTACATCGATGGGTTTTACCCAAAGTGGTTCATATTATTTCGGCACTCAGAAGGAGATGAAAGATGTATACATCGCCGAGCTTGATCTTATAACAGGAAAACTTTTGTCCCCACCAAGCCTGGCGACCAAACTATTTGCGGGATCAAACTACTGTCCCAACTGGTCGGCTGATGGAAAGCAGTTGCTATATCTTTCACACCGTGGTCCCGGAGCTTGGGGTGACAGGACCATATGCCTCCGTTCCTCCGAAAGCCGAGAGGTTCACGAACTCTTCTCCAAGCTCAAAAAATTGGCCTGGGTTCGTTGGTCAACTGATAGCAGGTATCTGCTTGCCGCTGCAGCTAATCCCAAAGGAGGGTACGGCACATTCCAAATCGATCTTCAAACAGGCGACTTTAAGCATCTTATGACACCTCATATCGGTTGGCCGGCAGCTTGGTCACGTGATAGTAAGGCGATTTTCTCTTACCATGATTCCATAGACAACAGAATTCCCCTGGTAGTGAGAGATCTTGAGACTGGTCACGAGAATGAACTCTTTAGTCTCACCTTAGATTCATCCGATTATTATACATCCGGTATTGCTCTGTCAAACGATGGACGGCAATTGGCCTTTTCAGTTTTTAAGTCGGGATCAAAAATCATCAAGATTGTGCCGGCTGCAGGAGGTGAGGCTCGAGATTTACTGCATGGAGATGAGTCGCTGATGCCTATCGCGTTTGGATTCGGCACGGTTGCATGGACCTCTGACGACCAAAATATACTCTTTATAAGGCAGACCAAAATTGGTAGCTCAAAAAAGGAGCTATGGATGATCCCTATCCAGGGTGGCAAACCACAAAAACTGGAGCTTGTGGCGGATAACATGCGCGAATTATCCGTCCATCCTGACGGAAGGCATATAGCTTTCACCGCAGGCCAGGACAAATCAGAGGTCTGGATTATGGAAAACTTTTTGCCGAAGGAGAATACAGAGGAAAATAACCAATTGACATTGAAAAAGCTTGATCATGCTGTTCTCAATACGCCATTTGCCCGGCTTTCTCCTGATGGAAATAAAATTGCATATCAGGTTTTTGCCGGAGGGTCTCCCAAACGCATCGATATGATTGATCTAAACTCGGGAACAACAAAAGTGCTTATTGATGCTACAATTGCCGATCCATCCTACCTGGTATGGTCTCCTCAGAGCGATAAAATTGCATATACATTTCAGCACAAAGAGCTTTTTATGCGCGATCTTAACGGAACAAACTCACAAGTGATTTTAAAAAGTCCGGAGTACAAGCTCTATCCATTTGAATGGTCCCGGGACGGGAAGAAAATCTTATGTTTTCTCGAGGGAGATGACAAGAAGGTAAGTATTGGAACCGTTACATTAGATGGTAAGATGCAGATTATGAAATCCAGCACCGGCAACAGTTCAGGATTTGTCAGCGAACCAAGGATTTCTTCCGATGGCAGATATATAGCCTGTTCTCTTGGTGAAAGGGGAGGAAACACAGACATATTTATCTGGAGCGCTGATGACAGTCGCAAAGTGCAGATAACTACTCATCCCGGACGGGATGAGAGTCCGGTTTGGTCGCCTGACGGAAAATACCTGCTGTTTTTAAGCGATCAAAACAGGAGTACCGATCTCTGGGGCGTGCAGATGAAGAATGGCGAAACGGTTGGCGCCCCATTTATTATAAAGCAGGACCTTGGATGGCGCACCGAGATAAAAGATCTTACGGCTGGAGGGAAACTCTTCCTGTTCATGCTGGTAGGGACAGAACCAGCCAATCTGTATACCATCCCTGTTGATCAGGAGGGTGGTACTCTCAACGGAACCATTACCCCAATTTCCTTCTACCCCACAGCTCATTCTTTCCCCCGTTATTCTCCCGACGGGAAAATGATCGCCTTTCTTTCGCGAAGAGGTCAGATAAGCATGCCAAAATTGTTTGTAATAGATGAAAAAGGAACCGAAAGGGAATTGCCTTTGCAGGGTCATTATGCAACTAATATTGCCTGGAATCCGGAGAATAGATCTGTGCTATTTGCCGGCTGGGACAAAACCAATAAATCCGGTGTTTTCGAAGTCTCGCTTGATAAGGGTGAGTTAAGACCAATCTATACTGGCGAGACATTTGATATGAAAACATTAAAAGGGGCCATGGTTAACATCAACCTTCTTCCAGCCAATGGTAAGATAATGTTCTTCAGATTTCTGGATAAAGAGAATGTTGAAGTTCTCACCTGCTATCCTGACGGGCAGCAATCAGCTGTTGTTCTTCCAAAGGTGAAGATGCCATTATGGGGTTTTCCATCTCCAACAGGAGAGAATATTTGCTATCGTCTTGGAGACAGCCTGATGGTTGTCTCTTTACCGGATGGAGCTGCAAATCTAGTTGGCTCTTCAACAATTAATCTCGAAGCAACATGGTCTCCAAATGGAGAAAACCTGATGTTCAGGGAAGGCTCCAACCTGAGAGTCTTTTCGGTAAAAGGAAAAACAACCCGGACTTTATATCAGGCCCCGGCAGGGAAGATAATCGGTGGTTTGGAAATGTACGCTAATACCTGGTCTCCAAACGGAAATAATATTATTATAACTGAGCAAGACACCTCAGCAACATCAACTTCTCCACAGAAGCTTATCCGGATAGTTGTATCTGACGGATCATTTAAGATACTGGGAGAATCGCCAAAGGGTTACCGGCTGAAAGAGTTACGATGGTCTCCGGACGGAAGTAAAGTGATTGCAACCGGAAATAGTATACGCAGAGTACCCGCTTCAAACAACGAATATTGGATACTGGAGAACTTTTTACCGAAATAAAAACCTAAATATTGAACAATAGGAAGGGGTATAATGGTAGATCATTTTGCCCCTTTTTTATGCTGTGATTTTTTTAATATTTTGAAAGGAGAAAAGTATTTCCTAACTTTTGATACAAAATCTCAAAATCGTTCTGAAAATATAATGGCAATTTCTATCAATAGGCCTAAAAGAATACCTCTGATCTTCTTTCTTGGTATCGGGATCCCCTGCCTGCTTTTGGGTTATCTGGCTTTCCGTGGTATTCGGAATGATCAGGCGCTGTTGGAAAAAGAGAGAACAAATGAAGACCGTAAAGTTTTAGAACTGGTTACTAATTCAGTCGAAGATAAAATTCTAAAATCAGAACAAGCATTTTTATCAGTCAAAACCAAATCACTGGAGATCAATCAACCCGACCTATTTATTTTATTGGATAGCTTGAAGAATCAAAATCCCCTGGTAGAAGAAGTTTTTTTCTCCGAAACCTCCGGAGATATCAATCTCCCGGCAGCTAAGCTTTTATATCTTCCCGGCAGAATCACACAATCATATTCTGGTTCGTCCCTAACTCCTGAATTTATAAGAAAAATTAAGGAAGGACAACAATCGGAATTTCAGGAGAAGAATTATCAAAAGGCACTTAAGAGTTACCAGAGGGAATTTGAAAATGTTACAGACCCCCAGATGAAGGGCGAGCTGCTAACCGCAATTGGCAGAGTCCAAAAAAAAACAGGTTCATTTTATGATGCTGAAATAACATATAAAAAAATTTCGCTGGATTATAACCATGTCCAGACCGCAGGAGGAGTGCCATTGGGTTTGGCAGCCCGGTCAGAACTCAGCTCTCTGTATTTGGTTACCAGGGATACTTTAACCGCCATTAAAACATTCCTTAATTTATATGAAGATCTTGTTAAAGGGACCTGGCAACTGGATAAAGCACAATATGATTTTTTTTCGCAACATATTAAAGAATCGGTTGAAGATATCTTCCCTAAAGTCCTATTAACCGGACCATTACAGCCATTTCAAAATGCTTTTTCCCTGTTGAAAGCAGAGGAAGATAAACAAAAGAATATTACTGAACGATTACTTATATTCCGGGAGAATGCAGTTGTAGAAATTAAAGCTAAAGTAATTTCTGATCCCGATCAACTTAGAAGCTCCATCAAACGATTTACCCTAGAAAGCGGAGATCAGACATATCTTGTTTCTTTATTGAACAAATTTACTGGGAATGAAAGCCAGGGGAATAGAATCTGGGGACTACTGCTCAATACCGACTATCTTAGAGATAGTCTTCTCCGGCAACTAATTCAGAATATTGTTTTTTCAGGAAAAACCAGGTGGATGGTAAAAGGGAGGGATGATAAAACGATTATGGAGGCCGGTGACTTGTTTTCAGGCCCGGTTACTACAGGGATAAATTTTAAAGGGGGTTTTCCCCCTTGGTCAGTGGAGATCTATCAGCAAAGTCCGGACCTTTTTGATACAGTTTTATTTTCGCCGCGTGGGATTTATTTTTATATGTTTTTTCTCCTTGCCGGCATCCTGATATTTGGTTTAATCATAACGAACCGGATTGTTGCTCATGAACTTGAACTTTCAAGAATGAAGTCTGATTTTGTTTCCACAATTTCGCATGAATTCAAAAGTCCTCTGTCTTCAATACGGCAGCTATCAGAAATGCTCCAGTCTGGAAGGATTCCTTCGGAAGAATACAGGCAGCAATACTATGATGTTCTTGTTGAGCAAAGTGAAAGGCTTTCTTTACTCATCGACAACATATTGGATTTCTCAAAAATTGAAGAAGGAAGAAAGAAATTTGATTTTGAGATGGTTGATATAAGTATTCTCCTGGAAGAGACTGTATCGATCATTAATGATCAGGTACGTCACAAGAATTTCAATATTCAATTGAATATTGAAAGGTCCCTGCCTTTAATAATGGCAGACAGGGCTGCTTTGGCCCAGGCGATTACCAATCTGATAGATAACGCAGTCAAATACTCCGGAGAATCCAAAAATGTGTTGGTTCGAGGATTTACAGACAATCAATATCTCTGCATAACTGTAAAGGACTTCGGCATAGGTATACGTAAAGAAGAAATTGAAAAAGTTTTTGAACGCTTCTATCGCGGAGGCGATGAATTGACGAGGACAGTTAAAGGAAGCGGACTTGGACTGACTTTAGTCAGACAAATTGTAGAAGTGCATCACGGGAAAGTTACTGTTGAGAGCGAGCCGGGAAAAGGGAGCATGTTTACGGTCAGGATTCCGCTGGAAGGACTTTAAAGTCTGCAGTCCTCAGTCCTCAGTCTGCAATTTATTGCCGACTGCCGACTGAAGACTTAACAACATCTCAATAACCATACAAACAGTTACTTATGGAAAAGATTCTTATAATTGAGGATGAGGAAAGTGTTCTTATGGCACTGGAAATTGACCTGAAGATTGAAGGTTATCATGTTTCAAGTGCAAAAGATGGGTTGAAAGGTTTCTCTATGGCTAAAGAGCAGGCATATGACCTCATCATTCTTGATATTATGCTTCCCGGGATGAATGGGTTTGAAGTCTGTAAGCAATTACGTCAAACAGGAATAACAATCCCTGTTCTGATGTTAACTGCCAAAAGTCAGGAGGTCGATAAGGTTCTGGGATTGGAGCTGGGAGCTGATGATTATGTCACAAAACCATTCAGTCCACGGGAACTTCGAGCCCGTGTGAATGCCCTTTTAAGAAGGGTAAGGCAGATTCAGCAGGAAATCGATCAGTATCATTTCGGAGATGTGGATATAGATTTCAAAAAGTACGAGGCGAAAAAAGACGGGCAGCCAATTTACCTGACAGCCCTTGAGTTTGCTTTGCTTCATTTTCTCATTAAGAATAAAGATCAGGTGGTCAGTCGTGACTCAATTCTAGATAATGTCTGGGGTGATGAGGTGTATGTTTACCCTCGCACAGTGGATACACATATTGTTCATCTGAGAAAGAAAATTGAAGATGATGCGGAAAATCCAAAATTTATTATCGGTGTGCGAAGTATTGGTTATAAATTTAAGACTGATCTGACTTGACCAAATCTTAACACAATATACACAAAAGCTTCATGCATAGGAGTCATAGTAATAATATGTTTGTTCCTGTAAAATAAAAAGGAGGAACCAATCATGAAAGCACGTCACATTATTCCTGTTTTTCTTATTTGCATGTTTGCAGGGGTATCATCAGGATACTCACAACAAACTGCAGAACAACTTTACCAGTCAGGTTTGTACAAAGAAGAAATAGAAGGCCAGCTGGATGCTGCAATAAAGATCTATCAGACGATCATTAGTCAGTATCCTGAAAATAGACCGGTTGCAGCAAAGACATATCTCCATATCGGACTGTGTAACGAAAAGCTGGGGAATGCAGAAGCACGGAAAGCATACGAACATGTAGTGAGCGACTTCGCCGATCAGACGGAACCTAATAAAGTAGCAAAAGAAAGGTTGAGTGCTATCATAGCCGGTGGAGGAGTAACAACTAGTCGCACTGATGTGTTGATGCACCGAATATTGAAAACAGACAATGGGTACAATCCTATCGCTGGCATCTCGCAGGATGGGAAGTACGTTATTCTAAACAAAAACGGTGATCTTTGGCTTCATAATCTACAATCAGGTGAACAAAGACAAATTACCCATGAAGCTTCCTGGGTAGACTGGTCATTCGCTTATGGTAATGCTTCAGCTTATATTTCAAAAGATGGCAAGTGGATGGTTTATTGCTGGGAAAATGGAAGCTTTGGAGAGATTCGCCTTTCATCAATAGATGGGTCGTCTATGCAGGTGCTTCACAACGATCAGGACGGAATACAAATGAAGGTCTGCGGCTGGATGCCGGATGGCCACCAAATACTGACGGTGTCTTACAATATGAAGGACCGTACTTACCAGCTTTATTTATTTTCATTGGTGGACAAAGCAATTCACAAAATTGGTCAATCTTTCCGTGAAGAATCTACAATATTGGCGTTTGCACGTCCCTCTCCTGATGGTAGATATATCGCCTATTCAAAGGAGGACGATATTTACATATTTGATATAAAGATGGGACAAGAATCGGTTCTCGTTGAGAATCCGGCGATAGATGCCCTTTCAGGTTGGACCCCTGACGGATCAGGTATTGTATTTGTTAGCAACAGGACGGGAACATATGATCTTTACCTTCTTAAGATCGAGAATGGCAAGCCTAAAGGTGAGTTGCTATTATTGCGGAGGGATTTCGGTCCAAATGGTGGTTCTGCAATAACTCAGGAAGGAAAGCTTTACAGGATAGAACAAATAGGATCCGGCAGCTCTTTCACTGTCCCGATAGATAAACAAACCGGAAAACCGGTTGGGATGCCCTCTCTTGTAGATCCGAACTTTCCAGGAGTTGAAGGACCGAATTGGTCGGCTGACGGAAGATTTTTATACTACGAGATCTACAGGAATCTCGAAAATGAACAGTTACTTTTTATCCGCTCAGAAGAAACCGGTCAGACTCATGAAGTCATTCTAAAACCAAAACTTAGTTTCTGGTACAGGCCTGTCCTATCTCCTGATGGACGTCAATTCATTGTCACAGGGAATAGCGGTGAGGTGAACAACAATTTCGGCGTTTTTATAATCGATGTTGAGAGTGGTGATGTTAAGCAACTGGCAAAGATAACAGATAGTGAATCTGGGGATTTAGTCGACCCATGTCAGAACTGGTCTCCTGACAGCAAAGCGGTTTTCTACAAGATCAGATCTCCTGAAAAAAGCGAAGAATTCATTATCCATTGCAAAGATCTCACTACAGACGAGAATAAAGAAATTTATCGAGGTTTTCATACCCGCGAAATGAAGATTTCACCTGACGGTACCCGGTTTGCTTATTTCCGGAATGATAAGCAGAACAAATCTTATATTATTGGTATATTGGATATTAAATCAGGTAAGGAACTGGAATTAGGCCGTTTTCCCGTATCCAACGGTACTGGTGAAATAACATCTTGCTCATGGACGCCGGATGGCAAATATATTTTGGTTGACAAGGACCTCGGACATGGTAGCGAACTTTGGCGGTTCCCGTCAACTGGTGGTCTGGGCGAAAAACTCCATTTCTTTCCGGATGGTGGCTATGGATTCATTTTGAATCCGGGCGGAGACAAAATGGCATTTACGCGATACCAAGTAAATTGTGAGCTTTGGGCGCTGGAGAACTTCCTGCCAAAATAAAAAATACTATAAGCATATTAAAGGGGCACAATAGTTGATCGTTGTGCCCCTTTCAATTTTATCTTCACAGAATCTTAACCTAACTTAACATGATCTTCAAAAGATTGACACAATCAGATGGTACTTTTATTGAAAATAATCTACACCATGAGACCACGTCTGTTTCTGACTATAGCCTTCCTGATACTACTTGGTTCGTGTGGCACAGGTGGTGCCGGGAGACAAGTCGCACGACTGGTTCTTTCAGACGCCTCAGACTTGACTGGAGTTTTGACTTCAGATGGTAAGCACATAACTTGTCTGGACCGCAGCACGGGTGACGTAGTCGAATTTGATGTCCTCAGTGGAAATACAACCCGGATCAAAAATCTGGGGCCATGGAGCAAAGCTGATAAGCACTTCAGTTATCAGGCATTATTCTCACGCGACGGAAAACAACTCATATATAACTCGTATACGGATACAACAGAATCGATACCTGAACTGAGGATCAGAAACCTTGATGGTTCGGGTCTTCGTACACTCTATCGTGAGAAAGATAACTACCCCATAGACTGGTCCCCTGACGCTGGGACCATCCTCGTTTATCGTGATCGTGAAAAAACTATTGACCTTATACTTATCTCGATAGTGGATGGTTCGGAACACCTACTGAAAAGTTTACCTCCGGACTGGTACTCGTTACTTAGTGCCAGTTTCTCGCCTGATGGGTCATTTATCGCATACAGTGTGGTAAGAGAGATCAACTCTCCAGATGTCGATCTTTTCCTGATGACCACCGACGGCCGGAATGAGGTTGCTATAGCAGCACATCCGACTGAAGATCAGTTTATTGATTGGACACCGGATGGGAAGAACCTTGTCTTCTTCAGCGATCGTTCCGGTACATGGGACATATGGGTCGTCCCTGTCCTCAATGGGAAGCAGCAGGGAGAACCAAAACTGCTGAAAAAGGATTTCGGAAGGGATTCGGGGGTTTTTGGCATTGCACCCGATGGTTCCCTTTATTACAGGCATTACAAACGTTTAGGTAACCTCTATAACGGTGAGGTCGAAATTGAAACCGGGAAGATCCTCGTTCAACCAGTGAAAGTAGAGACGCTGAATCCCGGTCTGCCGGACCAGCCACTTTGGTCGCCGGATGGTAAAAGCTTGCTTTACATTCCTCGTCTGGGTTACCATTGGTGGTGGGAAAATAAAATCCTCACAATCAGGTCCGGCGCAACGGGGCAGGAGCTTATCCTGCGGCCGCAGCTTCGTTACCTTAACTATATTTCCTGGGCACCCGATGGCCGTTCCGTTATAGCAAGCGGGACTACGGGAACGGAATTTGGAATTTTTGGTATTGACGCTGAAACCAGCGCTATCACCAGACTGACAGGTGAGGAAGACTGGGCACCTCATCTCTGTCGGGACGGTAAGACTCTGGTCTACATGACCGATTGGGGGATCAAAAAACGCAACCTTGATACCGGTGAGGAATCAGAAGTTGTCAAAATTGCAGATCCGGGGAATATTTTTGATCTCTCGCCGGATGGCCGGGAAGTAGTGTTTCAGGAAGCGGATCACACTATAAAGATAGTATCACTTAATGGAGGGCAGCAGCGGAAGCTGTTCAGCGATTTGGTGAAGGGTAAGAACAATTGGTGGGAATTCGACCTGAGGTGGACAAATGATGGCAGTTATATCATCGCCAGGGCAGGCAGTGAGATCTGGCGGGTTCCGGTACAGGGAGGGACACCCCTTAAGCTGGATTTATCTGTTCCAAAAATGCTTTCTTTCGCACTTCACCCTGACAACCGCCGTTTTGTGTTCAGTGTCAGCGAGGGATTCAGGGATGAGCTTTGGGCAATTGAGAACCTGCTCCCAAAATAAACATCAAAGGTTAACAGAATTCCTGCAATTTCTTATCGTAACTGCCTGATTTTTCTCAAATTTGATTATAATTAGGTTCGTTCTGCTGATGAAAACAGCTAATCCCGGATCACGAAGACAGAAGATAATCCTGTATTATGCACTGGCTGTAGTGCTGCCAGGTATAGTCCTGGGCTTTCTGGCCTATAGAGGTATCCGTAACGACCAGGCTCTGCGCGAGAAGGAGAGCCGGAGGAAACTTGAAATTAACAGCCAGGAGTTTTTTGATGCAATTGATTCAGGCTTTGTAAAGTTCATGAACGAGCTGACTTCAGACTCAATGCTGTCTGGTTCCGGACAAGTTGATCCTTCTCTGCTTGTTTTGATTGTCAAGGACTCAACCGGTTCAAAAAAACTCATAAACCATCAACTTCTTTACCTCCCTTCTGAACTGCTATTTGCGGGACCTGAGCGTTCAGACCCGACAGTAAGTCTTAAAGAGGGTCAAAGATTGGAGTATGTGGAGCACAGGTTTTCAGACGCGTTAAAATTCTATCAGGATAAAATCCTTAAAACAAAAAATTCCATAGAAAAAATCCAGGCTCTGGTTGCTTCTGCCCGGTTGTATAACAAGATGAACCAGCCTGAACTGGCTAAAGAGCTATATTATGAGCTCCGGAAAGATTACCTTGGAAGCCTTCTGAACGGACAAATACCTCTGGGATTGCTTGCAAGTCTGGAAATTCTGAAGATCAATAAGGCTGAAGGAGAAATTGATGAAATGAGGAATAATTTGTGGGAATATCTTGAACTTTTACTTCACCCGCCAAGTGAATATGATGCGGATCAGTTTAACATGTTTTATCAATCTTTCAAAGATATTTTCAAGGAAACAGATCATGCTACTGATTCCCTGGTTGCGGAACTCGATACTCAAAGAATCCGCACTGATTATCTGATCAGAATACTCAGCGGGCCGGATATGATCACAACCAGCAGTAATAATCATTTTAAAGGTGACAGGAATGGACTGTCCATTATCCCAATTAATTCAACTGAGCTCACAGCAGTGTATTTATCATGGAATAAGAATAATAGAATTCAAACAGGCATGATAATTGATTTCCCTGTTTATCTGAAATCAATATCAGAAATGTTCATCAAAAGACTCGATCAAAGCTCTTCGATAAGCGTAAAGGTTGAAGATGAAAGTGGAAAATTAATTTTTTCAAAAGTTATTAAGGAAGAAACCGGCTACCTTTCTTTCCCTTTTCCGGAATATCTTCCCCAATGGAAATTATTGCTGAGTGAAAATAAACCTGGTTTTATTGCAACTTTATTGAAAGCAGGAAGCGGCATTTATCTTTTTATTTTTATTCTGATAGCGCTTCTGATGGTTCTCGGTTTTGTTTTCATAATGTACACGCTCAATGTGGAACTCAGGCTGAATAAACTGAAATCGGAGTTCATTTCAAATGTATCGCATGAATTAAAAAGTCCGCTCACCTCTATACGCATGATGACAGAAATGCTGCATCACAACCGGGTCGGGACAGAAGAGCGTAAATCAGCATATTACACGGCTATGCTGGAGGAAAGCCAGCACCTTAGCCATTTGATAGATAATATCCTGGATTTCTCGAGAATGGACGATGACCGCAAGAAATACGATTTTAATGTTGTGAATCTTGATGAACTCCTTGTGAAATTTATTGAATCAACCCGGGAAATGCTTCCGGTACCCGGTTTTGACATCAGGTATAGTCGCGCTGAGAGGGTGCCTGTCGTCAATGCCGACAAGAATGCCATTCTCCAGGTTTTTTATAATCTGGTTGACAATGCAATAAAATTCTCGGGGACATCCAGGCAAATTGATGTCAGCCTGTTTCCAGTAGATAATGAATTGGTTTTTAGTGTGAAGGATTATGGAATTGGCATTTCCGGCAAAGATCAGGAAAAAATCTTCGACCGGTTCTATCGTGGTAACGAACCTCAGCGAATGGGGATAAGAGGTAGCGGGATCGGGCTCACAATCGTGAAACAGATAGTTGAAGCTCATAACGGTACAATAGCAATCGAAAGCGAAGTCGGAAAAGGAAGCAAGGTTACTGTCAGGTTGCCTTTACGTCAAGTCTCCAGTCCACAGTCCACAGTCTGCAATCGAACTGAAGACTGCCGACTGAAGACTGCCGACTGAAGACTGCCGACTGAAGACTGCCGACTGAAGACTGGAGACTGAAGACTGGAGACTGAAGACTGCCGACTGAAGACTGCCGACTGACGACTGCCGACTGCCGACTGAAGACTGCCGACTGCCGACTGCCTATTGAAGAC
>Ga0315283_10004309_pt1 | contig 12366 bp, 7 predicted proteins | sample YL17G09_0_MG_FD_204541 | JGI IMG/M metagenome (GOLD analysis project Ga0315283, IMG submission 204541) | Sediment microbial communities from Yellowstone Lake, YNP, Wyoming, USA - YL17G09_0 | ecosystem: Environmental > Aquatic > Freshwater > Lake > Sediment | place: USA: Wyoming | collected...
CCGGAAAGAAATTCGGGTAAAACATTTTCTGGATTCGCTCACTTGTCTCCCCCTGCTGGGTGATTCTAGCGATATGAAATTAATTGATATAGGAACCGGGGCAGGTTTTCCCGGAATCCCGATCAAGATCTGTGAGCCTGTTTTCAAGGTAGCCCTTACGGATTCAGTGGAAAAGAAACTGGATTTCTGCCGGCATATCATTGAAAAATTATCCTTAGATGGAATCACGACTATCCATGCCCGGGCGGAGGATCTCGGACAGTCGCCCGAACACAGGGAGAAATATGACCGGGCAACAGCCAGGGCAGTGGCATCCATGCCGGTGCTGGTGGAATTTCTCCTACCGCTCTTGAAGATTGGCGGAATGGCTGTCATCCAGAAAGGAGAAAATGGCCCCGTGGAAACGCAGGAAGCCAAAAGAGCCATCAAGATTATAGGGGGAGAACTGGAACGTATCAACCCGGTGAATTTACCGGGGATTGCTGAAACCCGCTTCCTGATCACGATCCGGAAGATTGCGTCCACGCCTAAAGGATATCCACGCCGTGCTGGCATCCCTGCAGGAAAACCAATTCTATGAAAAAGGAATCATTCTTCTGAATTTGTCGCAATATTCCCTGCAGTAACGATCCACTGCTCACATTGTCCGATAAATTCTGCAGGAAAGTGAGAGAGGTCGGTGGCAGTCAGGATGGCCTGCTCGTAACCATTTAATGAGGCAAGCAAATCCTCCCGCCGGGAAGGATCCAATTCCGCCAGGGTTTCATCCAGAAGCAGCAACGGGAATTCCCCGGTCTTCTTTTGCATCCAATCCACTTCCGCTAATTTTATAGCCAGTAGCGCGGTCCGTACTTGGCCGCGTGATCCGAAATCTCCCAGATCCATACCGTTGGCAGTGAGACGGAGCTCATCCCGGTGCGGACCGATTATGGTCACTCCGCGTCTAATCTCCTCATTGCGCTGGGCTGCCAACTGCTTCTGAAATCCGTCTCTGATCTCCTGCTGCGAAAAGGAGCTTCTATCCACAGGAGTTTTTATCTGTAGGGATGGTTGGCCTGGGTGAATTGGAAGCGGATCATAGGAGGGTTGATAAATGACTCGAAGCAATTCGCTATCCGATGTCAGTTTCAGGTGGATGCCGGATGCGGAAGATTCCAATTCCTGCAAAGCCAAAATGCGCGCTGCGATAATACGGGAACCATGTTCCGCAAGCAATCCGTCCCAGTAATCCAGCTGGCTGTGATCGCCGCCTCTTTCCGAAAGCAATTTCAACAAAGCGTTTCGTTGGTCCATCGCCCGGGAATATACTGTCAATGCTTCGCCATAACCGGGGATCACCTGGGAGAGTACCATGTTAATGTATCGACGCCTATCTTCCGGACTGCCCTCCAGAATACGCATCATCTGAGGTAAAAAGATGACCGCATTCAGCTGCCCCAGGGCTTCAACTGTTTTTCGTCGAATGCCATCCACCAGGATCTCTTTGTGCAATCTTGGGGAGCCATTCGTTCCATTCTCCAGGATCAGGCGAACCTCGAGCTTAGTGGATTTCGCTTTCTTTTCGATTTCCGCCACAATCCTGGCGACGGCAAGTGATTCACCCCCGGTATGAAAAGAAACCAATTGCCGGTCGGTTTGAGTATGAAAGGATGAGAATGTAGCCAGGTAGAAGATGGCTTCCAGCAAACTGGTCTTGCCCTGCGCGTTATCGCCAATGAGAAGTAAAATCCGCCTTGGGAATTCGATATCCAGGCGGGTAAATGCGCGGAAATTTGTTAAAGAAAGCCGGGTAATTCGCAAAGACTAGACGTCCTCGATCTGTTCCTCGGATTTTGGCTGCCAGATCCGGTTGGCTTTATCAGTAAATACAATGCCATCCAAATGATCCACTTCGTGCTGGAATATCCGTGCCAGCCAACCACTGGCTTTGATCTTCACCGGTTTCCCGTGGCGATTCAATCCACGGACAACCACATCGCTGCTGCGTTCCACTTCTCCCACCAGACCGGGGACAGAGAGGCAGCCTTCAACACCCAACGCATTTTCTTCGGTTGGAAAGGTCAATTCAGGATTTATGACAACATAAAGTTTTTTTTCTTCCCCATTCTCTTCATCCCCGTATTCCACCACAATAAGACGGCTTGAAATGCCTACCTGAGGGGCAGCCAGGCCGACACCGGGGGCTTCCCGCATAGTATCAATCATATTAGCGATTAAGACTTTCAAATCCTGGTCGAAAGTGGCAAGCTTGTGCGCTTTGCGACGCAGAACGGGATCGGGCAAGGTTACGATTTCTAAAAGCGGCATTTTCCCTCAATAGGCAGAATTTTCGGAATATTTTACCCCGAATCGTTTCCCGGATTTGTCTGCGTTTGCCCGGGAGAATTCTCACCGGTCATGCGGTGATAAGTATCAATGTAATCAGCGATTCGTTCGCGTTCTGCCTGGATCTCGTTTTTCTTTTCTTTCCGGGTGAGATCCATGAAACGTTCAAATAATTCCTTTTGCACGGCAGAAGGGTCGCTTACAAAATCAAATGTAAATTCGGTATCCCCGATACGGATGAATACTGTTCCAAAATTGAGAAGTAATCCAAGCATCCCCAGGCGCTTATATTCGATGGTCTGTATATTTTTCAAGGGGGCGGTACGTTTATCCTCACTCCCGAGCGGACGACGGTGAACATCAATGATCTGATCAGTGGTGATCATGTAGTAATCATTGCGCCAATCCACAATCCGGTAAAGGAACCATATCCAAAGGACCAGGCCGGAAAGCAAGATGGTGGAAAAGAAAAACGTGATATCAACTCCTCCCAGGAAACCGGTCGCTGCGGCAACCATGCTCATCAGCCAAATGACAAGGAAAATCAAGGGAAGAAATAACCTGCGAACCAGGATCCACCAGTGCGTCCGGTATATCACGGAATCATCCTGGATCTCTTTAAGCTTGAAAAGATCAGCCAGGGAGCTTACCAGTGGACTGGATTCGACCTGTGAAGTCACCTGGTTGACCGGCAGTTGGGGAGAAGCTGGTTTGCTGCCTGAGATTCGCTGACGGATATCCGCTTCGATCTCAGTCTGGTTAACTTCAATGCGGGTGGTTTTCACCCGTGCCCAATGATCCTGGAGCAGCCCGACCACCCAATCAGGAGATTCAAGATAAGGAAAACTGATTGAACCGGTAAATGTTTTGGCCCGAATGGTTCCAAAGCCCATCCAACGTCCTGTAAAGCTTGAGTCAGTTTCCAGAGAAAGGACCGCCTCCATGGGCGTCTCTTGCCGGCTTTCGTAAAACAAGACCACTTTTTCGAGGTTCAGCAAACGCGCGGTTGTGATGACATAATAATCATTTGTCCAATCCCACCCCTTCCATAAGGACCAAAAAAAACTCACAACCAGATCGCAAGCCATCAGGATTGGCATGATGATCCGCCCGGGGAGAATAACGAAATAGATTAGAGCAAGCGGGATGAGCAGCAATATGCCAGTGAGCACGGGGAAAACGAGTGATTTGAAAAGGTAGTAGTAATGCTTTCGGGTGATATAGATGATGTTTTCGGGCTCATTTTTCCAGGGAAAATCCTTGCGGATCGAGACCAGGAAACTTCTATGGAGCAATTTTGCTGCCTGCTTGAACTCTTGTGATCGTGAAGCCAGGTCTTTGAGCGCAGTTCTGGAAAACTTGACCAAGACCACATCTGTTAACGCTGTCGCCCGAGATAATCTTGTGCGAGAGGAATCTGAAAGCGTTTCCTGACCGAAATGGTCCCCCGGTTCCAAAAAGGCGATGGGAAAAACCCCTGCCATTGTCTCTTTTTCGATGACAACTCTGCCAGACAGGATCATAAAAAAGCCGTTGCAGATGTCACCTGTATCATAGATTACCTGTCCGCTTCGAATCGCAGCTGATCGGGAAACCGCTGCCAGTTCATCGAGGCTTTCTTCATCCAGGAGTTTGAAGAGGGGATTCGAATTCAGTTTCTCGATAACTTCATTATTCGTAACTGCCATGTTTTAAGTATATCCCAACATTAAAAATTGGCATTAAACCGTAAAATTTCAGGCAGGTCAGGGTTACTTTGCCTTATAATCTACCCCGAGGTTTTCAGAAATGAGACGAGGCAGTTATACAACATTGAGATGGGTTGCCATCGCACTTCTTTTCACTGCTGTGGTTCTCCTGGTTTTCCAACTGGTACGGTATAGCCGGCTGCGCTCCAGTTTCCCGCCCGGGACATTGATCGCAGAGATACCGGTGGGTGGGTTGGATCCGCAACAAGCTGCAGACAGATTGATCAGTGCATATAACCTCCCTTTGACGATGTATTATGGGGATTCCTCCATGCAGGTCAGACCGTCCTCACTTGGCTTTGAACTTGATCTCACCTCAATGATCACCGCTGCAGATGTGCAGCGAACCCAACAACCCTTCTGGACTTCATTCTGGGATTATCTCTGGAACCGGCTGCCCAGCCCAATTACCATCCCCTTGAGCGCGCAAATCTCAGAAGAGCGTCTAAATCAATACCTGGTGGAGGAGATCGCACCCCGTTATGATCAACCGGCCAGCCAGGCTATGCCTGTTCCCGGGAGCGTTGTTTTCCAACCTGGTCTGCCAGGGAAAACTTTGAATATTGACCGGACTGCTGCTTTAATCTCGGATGCGCTCCGTTCCCCATCCATCCGGACTGTGAACTTGAGCTATGAAAGCGTTAGCTCATCCAGACCCGGATTTAATAATCTCGAAACCCTTTTGAGACAAATTATCGACCTGTCCGGTTTTGACGGCGTCGCAGAGGTTTTTATCCAGGACCTTCAAACCGGGAAAGACCTACATTTTGCTTATAGGCAGGGAGAGGAATTGCCGGTGGATATTAGTTTTACGGCAGCCAGCTCGATCAAGATCCCTGTCCTGATCTCCACCTTCCGCCGAACCAAAGACCCGGCTCCTGCTGAGGTAACAAAAGAGATCGAAGGGATGATTGAACGATCGGATAATACCTCAACGGATTCCCTGATGCAGTCGTTTGACCGAAATCTTGGACCTCTGGTCGTCTCGGATGATATGAAAATCCTTGGACTTGAGAACACATTCATCTCGGGATATTTCTACCCAGGAGCTCCTTTATTAAAAGATATTCGCACGAAAGCGAATACCCGCACGGATATAAATACAAATCCCGACCGTTATAACCAAACAACCCCGTTCGAGATCAGCATTTTGCTGGAGGATATCTACCAGTGCGCAAAGAGTGGTGGAAGCGCACTCACGGCGGTTTTTGACGGTGACATTACCCAGCATGAATGCCAGCTTATGCTTGATTATTTGTCTAAAAACAAGAATGGGGTTCTGCTCCAGGCAGGTCTCCCGGATGGAGCCCATTTCGCTCATAAACATGGTTGGATCACCGAGTCGGATGGATTGATGCATACAATTTCCGATTCCGGGATCGTTTTTTCTCCCGGCGGAGATTACTCCATAACAGTTTATTTGCACCATCCCGATCAAATCATATTTGACCCGATCAATCTTATGGTAGCGCAGCTTTCAAATGCTGTATACAACTATTTCAATTTGACGAACAAATAGCGGCACTTCGCCAAGTCATTCTTTCCACTTGAATTTCACTTTCCTCAAAAAATGTTCATTGCTATAATTATTTGGCTCAGTATTTATATATCCCTTTTTGGAGGAATCCAGTCATGGCGAAGAGTATTGCCGGTACAGTCTTGCATGTGGACCTTTCTGAGTCCAAATTGTGGGTCGAACATCCGGATGAATCCTTATACCGGAAATATGGCGGGGGAAGCGCAATGGCGCTTCACTACATTCTTAAAGAAATGGCTCCTGGAACTGACCCGCTTTCTCCCGGTAATATTCTTACAGTTTTTAGTGCCGTCCCGACCGGGTTGGCGATTTCCGGTCAATCCCGTGTTGCAGTCAATGCGCGTTCTCCGCTGACAAACGCGGTTGGGGACAGTCAGGCAGGAGGTTTCTTTCCGGCATCGCTGAAATTTGCCGGATTTGATGGGATCGTTATCCGCGGGAAAGCAAAAAAACCGGTCTATCTATTACTTAATAACGGGAAAGCAGAAATCAAAGACGCAGGCCATCTATGGGGGAAATTCACCGCGGAGTCGGAGGAGATCCTTAAGAAAGAGCTTGAAGATTCCCGGATCGAGATAATGCAGATCGGTCCAGCCGGGGAGAAACTCGTCAGGTTCGCGGCCATCATGAACATGCGCAATAGAGCCAACGGCCGTACCGGTATGGGGGCAGTCATGGGCTCAAAAATGCTAAAAGCGATTGTGGTGCAGGGTAACCAACGAGTGGAAGCATTTGATAAACAGGAAATCGTCCGGTTGAACCGCGATGGTATCAAGCGGTTGGATGAGGTACTGGATGTGAAGGGCTTGAATATCAACGGAACAGGGGATGTGGTCCCGTTTCAGAATTCCATTGGCAGCCTTCCAACCCGAAATTACCGCGAGGGACAATTTGAAGGATTCGAAGAGATCAGCGGGGAAACAGTGACAAAAACAATCCTGGTTGACCGGGATACCTGTTTTGGCTGCGTTGTACGCTGCAAGAGGAAGGTCGAGACTGAATTCGAGGGTAATAAGGTGCTGCCTGCCTATGGTGGAGCAGAATACGAAACCCTTGCTACCTTTGGATCTTATTGCGGGAATAATGATCTGGCATCAATCCAATATGCAAATCAACTTTGCAATGCGTACGGAATGGACGCGATTTCCTGCGGAGCAACGATTGCCTTCGCGATGGATTGTTTTCAAAATGGATTAATCTCCCAGGAAGAAACTGGTGGAATAGATCTAGGATTCGGTAATGGAAATGCTGTTGTGGAAATGGTGGAAAAGATCGGTCGGCGGGAAGGTTTCGGCGACCTGCTTGCAGAAGGGTCCGTTAAAGCCGCTGAAAAAATTGGTAAAGGGGCGGCTTCTTTTCTTGCAACGTGTAAACGACAGGAAATCCCTGCTCATGCGCCGCAGGCCAAACGGTCGCTGGGGTTGGTCTATGCAGTTAACCCGTTTGGCGCAGATCACCAATCCTCCGAGCACGATCCCATGTATGAAGAAGGCGGCGCGGAGCTCTATTTCGAACGACTCGCGATGATCGGGTTGAATAACCCACAGGTACCTGGAACCATGGAAGATGAAAAGGTCAGGTTTGCGTATTTAACCGAAGTCTTTTATTCCGCTCTGGACACATATTGTCTTTGCCAGTTTGTCTGGGGACCGGCATGGACGCTCTACGGACCCGCTGAGATGGCATCAATGCTCAAAGCGGCGACAGGTTGGGATGTGGACATCCAAGAGTTGATGATCGTTGGAGAACGCCGCTTGAATATGCTTCGTGCTTTTAATGCCCGGGAGGGTTTTACGCGAGGAGATGACCGTCTGCCTGAAAAATTCTTCCAGCCTTTGGCTGGAACCGGCCCGACTTCCGGAATGGCATTGGACAAAGATCACTTTGAGCATGAAAAGGATGTCTATTACAAACTTGCCGGTTGGGATAATGAAAGCGGTAATCCTACCCGCTCAAAACTCGTAGAATTGGGATTGGAGTGGTTGGCAGTTTGATCCGGGTTAAAGTCACATTGCATTCTTACCTGAAAGAATTCTTGCCGGAGGAACTGGACGGCGAAAAAGAATTTGAACTCCAGGATGGCGAAACAATCGCCGGCTTGGTTCAGTTAATGGGTTTGCCTGAATCAGCAGCAGCAGCGGTGAATGAAAGTATTGAACGTGACCGCAGAAAAGTGCTCCAGGATGGAGATCATGTTCGCTTCCTGCGCCCTGGTGCCGGAGGGTGATTAATCCCCAGGTGAAATTTTCTATAAGCGCAACCATAATATTAATGTTTTCTTGCAGGTTTGGTGACTTTCAAGTATAGTCACCCTGAAAATCTTATAAAATATATTTTTCAGAGCGGAGCTATGGAATCAGATCCAAAAACCACCTCCTGGCTGGATAAACCTCTTTCGGATTATCTTCCAACACTATCTATCGAAACCCTACTGATCGTGGTGATTCTTGCGCTCGCTTTTTTTACCCGGTTTTACGATCTGGGTGCCAGGGTCATGTCGCACGATGAAGTCAATCATGTTGTACCCGGTTTTGAGCTCTTTGCGGGTCGGGGATACCGTCATGACCCTGTGACCCACGGCCCGATGCAAATGGAACTGCTGGCGCTTTCATATTTCTTGTTAGGGGATAACGATTTCAGTTCCCGTGTTCCGGCTGCTTTGTTCAGTGTGGCGGTCATTGGCTTCATCATGATTTATTTCAAGCGGTACCTGGGTAGGGCAGGTTCGCTTCTGACCGGGTTCTTTTTCCTGATTTCACCGTTCATGATGTTTTACGGGAGGTACACCCGTGATGAGGGATTCGTTCAACTCTTCGGAGTGATGCTCCTGTATGGGCTGCTTCGTTTCCTGGAAAATGGCAAAGAAAAGATCTTTTATTTGATCGTGGCTGTGCTCTCCCTTTATTTTTGTACGATGGAAGCCGCCTATATTTTTGCAGCGCAAATATTGATCTTCCTGGGAGCGATCCTGATTTGGGAGATGCGCAGCAATTTCTTCACCGATTCAGGGAAACGCACATCCTTTTTCTCCTCAACACTGATAACCCTGGGCTTATTTGGGCTTTACGGTTTGGCAGGTTTTTATATCTCCCGGGAAACCGCCGGAGGCATCATCCTGACCGGAGGGCTGTTCACAGTCCTGTTTGCCGAGATCAATATTGTGCAATTGTTCATGGTGCTGCTTTTTGGAGGAACAATGGCAGGCCTCGTTTTCATGGCGAGAGCACTCCTGACCGGTATCCGCCCTGAAAAAGTCCTGGCAGTCCGATTGACCCGGCTGCTGGTGATAATTATCAGTTTGATGCTTCCCCTTTTGGCAGCTTTTCCGATTTATGTAAACGGATGGAATCCTCTTGATTACGCTTCGATCGGTATGGTTCACACTTCGATTTACCTGGTCCTTACCGCAATACCTGCGGTGTTTCTTGGTTATTACTTCGGATTAAAAAACTGGATCAAATACGCGGCCGTATTTTATGGTATTTTTTTCGTTTTATACACGACCTTTTTCACCAATGGTGCTGGCTTTTTTACAGGAATTGTCGGGTCGCTCGGTTATTGGTTATCGCAACAGAGCGTCCAGCGAGGTTCCCAACCCTGGTATTACTACAGCCTGATCACAATCCCGATCTACGAGTTCCTGGCTGCGTTGGGCACAATCTTGGCGCTTTATTTCGCTGCCCGCTACCGAAAATGGTGGACTTTTGGCGGTTTTTCTCCTGCCAGGCAGCCTGAAGAAGCGGGTGCGGATAGCGAGACCCAAGGGAAAGCGTCTGCTTCCCCGGGTAAAATCGAACCCGCGACCGGGACTGATCCGCTCGACATTAAAGTGCCAGTGATCCTGCTGCTGCTCTATTGGTCTCTCACAAGCCTTGTGGCTTTTTCAGTGGCGGGAGAAAAAATGCCCTGGCTGACGATTTACATCGCACAGCCGATGTTGCTTGCAGCAGGATGGGGATTGGGATACCTGGTGGATTCAACTAATTGGAAAAAGATTCTAGAAAAACGGGGATTAATAGCAGCAATCCTCATGGTAGTTTTTCTGTTCGCATTTTTCAATATTTTCAACAGTTTACTAGGTATTGCTCCACCATTTCAGGGCAATACAGTTGAACAATTGCAGGCGACAAGCACATTCATCTTTGCGATTTTCGCCGCCGGGGCATCGCTATATGGAATCATTTATTGCCTTAAAGGCTGGCATTTCAGTCTGGCTCTGCGCTGGATCACAGCCATCTTATTTACACTCCTGGCTTTGTTGACCGCCCGTGCAGCAGTTCGGGCTTCGTTCATTGAGTATGACCATCCAACAGAATACCTGGTATATGCTCATGCTGCCAGGGGACCCAAGGAAATCCTCGCCCAGGTTGAAGAGATTTCACAGCGGCTAACGAGCGGGCTCGATATTGAAGTGGCTTATGATAATGACGGACTTTATCCCTACTGGTGGTATTTCCGCAATTACCCGAACCATCACTGGTTCAGTGAACCCACCCGGGAACTGACCAATTACCCGCTTATTATTGCCAGCAGCCGGAACTGGGGCAAGTTGGAATCCATCCTGAGGGATAACTATATTTCGTATGAATACCAGCGGCTTTGGTGGCCGAATATGGATTACATGGGACTGACCTGGGAAAGGGTGAAAAACGTCCTGGTTGATCGCAAATGGCGGAACGCGATCTGGGAGATCTGGCTCAACCGAAATTACGCCCCCTATGGGGAACTCAAAGGAACAGACGAATTAAAACTAGCGACATGGTCACCGAGTGAAAAACTGCGGCTCTATATTCGCAAGGATATTGTCTCCAAGATATGGAATTATGGAGTGCTGCCTTCAGTCCAGGAAACCGTAAAGGAAGATCCGTATGCGGCAGGAATGACCCAATTCACACCTGATCAGGTAATTGGTTCAGCTGGAAGTGAGACCGGGCAATTCAACGCTCCCCGCTCTGTGGCAGTGGCACCCGATGGCAGTTTCTATGTGGCGGATTCACGTAATAATCGCGTTCAGCATTTCAGCCGAAATGGCGATTTGATTAACAGTTGGGGAACATTCAGCAACACGAATTCTGACCAGGCGCCCTCCGGAACCTTCAATGAACCATGGGGAGTGGCTGTGGGACCTGATGGTTCGGTTTACGTAGCGGATACATGGAACAATCGAATCCAGAAGTTCACAGCAGATGGTCAATTCATCACCATGTGGGGGCGATCAGGACTGGCAGAAGACCTGACCTCATTCTATGGACCCCGCGGGATCGCGGTGGACAGCCAGGGCCAGGTTTATATAACCGATACTGGCAACAAGCGGGTGGTCGTATTCGACTCGAATGGTAACCCGATCACTCAATTCGGATCGGTCGGAATTGACCCCGGATTCTTTGATGAACCGGTGGGCATCGCAGTCGGGAAGGATGGCAGGGTATATGTAGCAGATACCTGGAATCAGCGCATCCAGGTCTTTACACCGGATGCTACCGGGGAGAATTTCTCTCCCACCCAGCAAATCGAAGTGGACGCCTGGTTTGGTCAATCGGTGGAAAACAAACCCTTCCTGGCAGTGGATGAAACAGGCCGCATTTTTATCACGGATCCGGAGGGTTACCGGGTACTTGAATTCAACCCGGATGGCAGTTTCTTGCGCGGTTGGGGGTCCTACAGCACGGGTTCTGATGGATTCGGTTTACCCGCAGGGATTGCAGCAGATTCCGCCGGCGGCGTGTGGGTGAGTGATGCGGGAAACAATACCCTGCTGCATTTTGTAATGCCAGCAGAGTAATTTAATAAATTCTCCATGGAAGCCTATCCAAACCCCGGATAGGCTTCCGCTTTTTAATCCTATTTGTGGATTATCAAAATTCTTGACAGGATATTTGAATGAAAACACTGCCGCGTGTAAAATAGGAATTAATGTCCCCGAATGGAAATGATCCACACTTACGCCCGTTAGATCACAGCCGTGACCTGATGACGGTGGCGAACCTCATCGAAGAATGCTTCCGCGATACCATCGATCCGGATGGGTTGGAATACCTTTCCTACCTCAGGGATGTTGCCCGCCAGGAACAGGCGGTCCCGGGTTGGGCGGTCTATAACGCTCAGATTCGTTCCAGGTTCGACGGGTTCGTTTGGGAGGAAGATGGTAGGATCATTGGGAATGTAACCTTGCTGCCGGCGAAAAAGAATGGAAAGCGGATATACCTGATCGCAAATGTGGCAGTGAAAGCGGATTACCGGGGAAGAGGGATCGGCCGGAAATTGACCGAACGGGCACTTGCTGGCGTCCGGGAAAGAAAAGGGACCTCCACCTGGCTGCAGGTCCGCGAGGATAACCCTCTGGCTCACGGACTATACCTTTCCATGGGATTTTCTGAACGTGCCTGCCGGACGACTTGGGTTTCAGATTCCAAACCTGATTCATCCTTGGAGGATATGGAGGATTTATCTTCCCGTTCGCGGAAGGACAAGAATTGGCCGCTGCAACGAACCTGGCTCAGCCAGTTATATCCCGATGAGGTAAATTGGAATCTTCCTTTCCGGGAAGACCTCTTTCTACCGGGTATCCTGCGAAGTTTTTCGAGGGTGCTGAATGGCGAATATGTGAATCAATGGGAATTGAAACAGAAAGATTTGATCAAAGGGTTTATTACCTGGCAGGGAAGTAATCATTATTACGATATGCTCTGGCCTGCTCCTGACCCTCATGACGGTGACAGCTTGCTGAAAGCCCTTCTTCAGATTCCCTGGCAGGGT
>Ga0315283_10004310_pt1 | contig 12366 bp, 6 predicted proteins | sample YL17G09_0_MG_FD_204541 | JGI IMG/M metagenome (GOLD analysis project Ga0315283, IMG submission 204541) | Sediment microbial communities from Yellowstone Lake, YNP, Wyoming, USA - YL17G09_0 | ecosystem: Environmental > Aquatic > Freshwater > Lake > Sediment | place: USA: Wyoming | collected...
CGACAGGTGCAATTGCGCCACCTTCTCGGCCGCGTCGCGATCCAATGAGCCGAGCACAACCCGGTCGGGGTGGCTGAAGTCGGCAAGCGCCGAGCCTTCGCGCAGAAACTCAGGGCACGACACCACGGCGAAAGCGATCGGCTGCGGCTGGTGCTGGGCGATGATGTCGGCAATCCAGTCACCCGTGCCCACCGGGACGGTGCTTTTGTTGATGATGATGAGCGGGTGATCCATCGTCTCGGCGATGGTCTCGGCCGCGGCGCGCACGTATTGCAGGTCGGCCTCGCCGTCCACGCCCGAAGGCGTGCCCACCGCGATGAAGACGAACTCGGCAGCACTCAACCCCGCGGCGTAAGACGTCGTAAATGCAAGCCGGCCGGCGGCCACGTTCCGCCGGACCACCTCTTCAAGACCCGGCTCGAAGATCGGCACGCCGCCTTCGTTGAGCATCTGGATCTTGCGCGGGTCGATGTCGATACAGGTAACCTTGTTGCCCAGGTCAGCGAAACAGGTTCCGGTCACCAGGCCGACATAGCCGGTGCCGATGACAGCGATGTTCTTCATAGATGCCGTACCCCTCTCTGCAAAGCTGCGTGCTACGTGCTGCGTGACGCCGTTCCAATGACGAGCCCTGCGTTCATCTCACGAACCACGCATCACGTTTTCACGTTCTGCGCGTCAAAATCCTGCCAATGCACGCCCTCCCGCCACATGTAGTAGCCGCCCAGGAGTGTGATCGGCAGCCACAGCGCCGCGTGCAGGACCAGTGTATAACCGAGAGCCATGCTGGCCTCCACACCGAGCGCCACCAGCACCTTCGCCCCTACCTCAAAGGTGCCGATGTAGCCGGGCGCCGAGGGCAGCGTGGTCGTCAGATTCACCACGCCGTTCATCAGCATCAAGCCGACAAAGCTGACGACAAACGTAAAGCCGTGCATGATCAGCCAATACTTCACGGTCTCCAGCAACCAGATGACCAGGGACGTCACGAAGACCATCAGCACGTCACGACCATGGCGCAGAAAGCTCAGCCCAGACATGAAACGCTCGACGAAGCCGTCCAACGGCTCACGGAAACGCGTCGGCACCAGGCGATCGGCGAAGAAGTGATAGATCCGGTTGAAGCGTCGCGGGTCGAAGGCCATCCAGAGAAACACGACCAGGGCGACGAAGAATGCAACACTGGCTAAAATGATGGTCGCCCGGTAGATCGCCGGGATATGCTGTACCCCGATAAACGGCAGCGCAAAGAAGACAAACAACAACATCACCAGGCCGTCGAACACCCTCTCCACTACAATCGTCGCCAGGGAGGCGCTGACGCTGATACCCTCATTGCGGCGCAGCACGAAGGATCGGATCACCTCGCCCGCGCGGGCCGGGTAGACATTGTTGCCGAAATAGCCGATACACACGATCGGAAACAGCCGTCCCAGGGGCACCGGCTTAAGAGGGCGGAGGATATAGTGCCAACGCCACGTCCGGGCCCACACAGCGGCGAAATAGACCGCCACCGCCGGCAGGACCCACCAGAAATTCGCCACCTGGATATAATGCCACACCTCCTGCAGGTGCAGCCCGCGCAGGTTGTACCACAGAAAAACCACACTGATCGCGACGCCGACGACGAACTTCCACCGTTTTCGAAGAAAACTCATCCCAGTAACTCTCAACAGATTCCCGGCTGGCAAGACATCGGGCGGGACGTCGCCTGCCTGGGGCCAACGAGCCCGCCCGATGCGGTTCTCATGTGCACGGCTCGCAAATTCCGCAGACTCAGTAGATCACAGGTTCCTTGCCGAGGCGGCTCCTCGCGAAGCACCGCCGGCCCGCAGGCGTGGGAGCCTGCTCTGCTATCAAATGTGATCTACTGAGACTTCAATCCTCAAGCGGTCACGAGGGCGGATGGCTGCTCGACAGTCATGCCGGTCTTCCCGAGCACTTTCTCCGCGGCCATCGTATGGCTGCAAACGCCGCGCTGCGCAAAGAAATCACAGCCGCAATGCCACTGCCCGTGCTCAAAACTCATCGTGTGCATATCATGTTTGCCGTTAAACAGAACAGTTAAGCTCTGAAGGGTCATCCGTTCCGGCTCTTGCGCGTACTGTTGCGCCTTGCTGATCTTCCCGATCATCGCTGAATCCATCCCTGTGCCTCCTTAAAGAGTGGTTTACCGATGTTAACGGACGACGGGACTCGCGCTCAACAAACAAAGCACAAAAAGCACCGCAGCGCGTAGCACTGCGGTGCTTTGATTGGGCTCGGTTCGCCGATCCGTCGCAGCTTGTGACATACCTCGGATACCTCCGCCGGACATCCAGCCCGCCCGACAACGACCAAAACCCAGTATACCCGCAGCCCGAACGCTTGTCAAACAAACTTGGGCTACGCCTCACCGTCGCTTGCCCTACTGCTGCGCCGGCCCCGGCTCGGAGCCCGACAGCAGATAGAAGCGCTGCCCATCCACATCCTGGCCGATGACCGTCAACCCGGCATTCCCCTGCCGCGTCCACAACTGCCGGGACGCCTCGGCAAGCTGCTCACTAAGCACCTTCTCGGCATTCGCGTCCGGGAAAAGCCCCAGGCGCGTCCACAACACGCCCTGCCGCAATAACTCGACCCGCGCATGCACGGCCTCGGTGGCGTCAAGGGTGTCCAACAGTTGGCCGTAGCCGTTGATTAGCTCAGTGTAGGTGCTTGAAAGCGCCGTGGCGATTTCTGCGGCCTGCGCTTCCCACTCCGGCACCAGCGAGACACCGAAGCCGCGTTGTGCGACACGATACTTGACCGCGAGCCACGCCAGCTTGTCGTGCAACAGCGCCAAACGATCGGCAAGGCTCAACTTGTCGGCGGTCTGGTAGAACGCGTCGCGGGCGGCATCCTCGGCCAACAACGCCTGGCCCAGAGCTTTGGCCAACGTGTCGCGGCCACTTCCCGAAACAGAAAGCCAGCGGGCGGCCATATCAGCAGCCGCGTTTTGCCGGGACGCCAGCGCCGACACCACCGTCTCCGGCAATACCACCCCGCCTCGCAGGGTGGGCAAAGCCTGCGCGCCTGCGTTCACCGCGATGCCCGGGCCTGCGGCGTACGCGTTAAGCCGCTCCCGGATGCCCCGCGCTGCCGCCGCATCGCCCAGCGCCTGGTAGGTCTCAGCCACTTGCCCCAGGAGCGCGCGGCGCTGCGCGGGCAGCAAGGTGACACTGTAACGGGCGATGTTCTCGGCTTGCGCCAATGCCAACCGGGCAATCTTGGCTTTCTTCAGCGCGGCAAAGCCGCGCGCGGCCTGGAGCGACAGATCCGCCCGGCCCATGTCGCCGATGCTCGGACCCAAAGAAGCCAGGTCCAGCGCGGCCTGATAGGCCACTGCCGCCCGCGCCGGATCTTGCTCCTGGAACTGCCGGGCCAGCAGCAGCCAGCCCCCGCTGCGCAGGTTGTCCGGCATGAGCATACTGTTGGCAAGGGTCGCATAAGCCGTTTCAATCTCCCCGGCGTCGAGTGCGGCGCGGATCACACGGTCGTCCGCCTCACCAGCCAGCGTCAGAGACGCCAGATCCGGGGCCACAGCCTCGGTCTTCACCCCTGCCAGGGGATTTGTCCAGGGCTCGTTCGCTGCCGGCTGCCGCGCAAGCGCGAAATAGACGACCAACAACGCCACACCAGCCAGCGCCAGCACGATCATGCCCGCTGCCAGCCCGATGAGAGGCCAGTTAGTGGAACGAAGTCTGTTCATGCGTCCTTGAGGGTGATGATCACAGATTAAACCACAGGCAAAGTATAGCACACACTCGCCCGCAGACGAGAATTGGAGGGACAAACCATCTGAAGCTGCGCAAGCGTAGCACACCGACCGGAAGCCATCTCTCCCCCATTCTGACCTCCGATGCGGGGTCAACCCTTTGAGAGTGCCGCACCCCTTGGGTGCCTTTCAAGTTCGGGGCGGGTCGTCACGCTGCACCTGCCGGTGGGTGCAGGTGTTGCGAACGGAGTGAAGCAATCCCTGACTTGCGGATGAGATTGCTTCGCCGAAGGTGCGGGCCCTCGCACTGACTGCCCCAAGAATAAAACGCACCCCACCCCTTCACTTGTTTGCTAAATTTCCCTCTTTATGCTAGACTGTGGCTTGCTTTTTGGCGGCTATCCACCTTGCCCGAGGCTCCTTGGCGCGCTTGGCCACGCGCCACCCCGCGGGCGACGAATTACCCGGTGAGTGTGGGCGAAATACGTCCTCGCCCCATCCAACAAAACTGTCCGAATTTCTCTGGAGCGGTCTCTGGCCGCGCTCCGGCTATGGCAAGGCTTCCCTGCAGGGCGTGCACCGGCATGGCTCCCGCATTGGTCTGCGGGGCGCGTACAGGGGCAAGGGGTACAAAGACCGGCCACAGCAGAAGGTTCGAGGCGGAATTTTCCACCGGGCAGCACATTACGCTCAGGAGTGCATAAGAATACTATGGCATCGACTGGAACAACCGGTCAACCCCGCATGGTACGTTGGGCCGACGGCAAACGCAGCAAATACGTCGTCGGCTTCGTGGTGATCCCCCTGTTGATCATCGCCGTCCTGCTGCTGCCGCCCATCTCCGCGGCAACGCGCATCGCCGACCTCGGCACGTCACCGATCAGCGAGGCTGGCGGCACGATCGCCGACCCGGACGGCACACAAGTCGTCTTCATGCCGGGCACGGTGGCATCGCCGTTTCGGGCGACTGTCAGTTCGGTCCCGCGCGTGAGCTTCCTGGAAGGCAGCGCCGGCAAGGACCTGCTGGAGGCGGCCAAGTCCATCCCGCCCGCCCTGGTCGCCAAGAGCCCGTTCTACGCGCTCAAGCTCCACGGCGAGGCCCCGGCGCAATCCACCTGGATCATGCCGATCCCCAACGACAGCGAGCCCTACGAGACGCTGGACGTTTACACCTGGGAGCCCCAATCCCAAACCTGGCAGTGGCTGCCGCACAACATCATCCGCGAGGATGACACGGTCGAATCCGCCTCCAACGCGGTGCCCCTTTCGGCCATGGTGATGCAGACCAACCCGAGCCCCGCGCTGGTCGCGGTCGATGTGGCGCAGGCGAAGGATTTGCCCGCTGAGGGCCAGGGCGCAGTGGCTCAGGTGCAGCCTACCGGCCTCTACCTGGGCAGCAACGGCGCCATCGACGGCGCGTTGGACGCGACCTTCGATCAAGCTGCCGGCGCTTACGCCGTGATGCCGGTGATCCGCAACTACGAAGGCCCTATCGTGCGCTCCGATCTGCTGGCCAACATGCTGGTGGACAACACGCAGCGCACCACGCACATCGACAATCTGGTTAACCTGGCCGTCGGCAACCTCTATAAAGGGATCGACATCGACTATCGCGGCCTGGACAAGAATCTGCGCGGCGAGTTCAACCAGTTTATCAAGGAACTGGCTGAAAAGCTTGACGCCCAGGGCAAAGAACTGAATGTGCGCGTCGAGCCGGCCGTGCAGGTTGCGGAAGACCGCTGGGAGACCGGACCTTACGACTGGCAGACCCTGGGCCTGTTGGCCGACACGGTGAAGATCCCCGCGCCGCAAGACCCGAACGCCTACGTTCCGGACGGACAGTTGGACGCTCTGGTCCGCTACGCCGTCGGCCAGATCAACCGCAGCAAACTGCAGGTGATTCTCGGCGGCCAGAGCATGGAACAGGCAGGCAACTACCTGCTGCCCAAGAGCTACACCGACGCGCTCCAGCCGTTATTGGGCCGCGTGGCTGCCGACCAGTCGGTGGTCGAGCCGGGCCAGCCGTTGAACCTGGCGTTGGTCTCGAGCAAGCCCACCAGCGGCCTGGTGTACGACCCCAACATCGGGACCTACGTCTACCGTTATCAGGACGACCAGGGCAATGCCCGCACAGTCTGGCTGGAGAACGCCGCCAGCCTGAGCCACAAGCTGGACCTCCTGAAGAAGTACAACCTGCAGGGCTTCACCCTGGAAAGGTTGCCCGCCGATGGTCTGGATACCGACCTCTGGTCCCTGATGAAGAACTACCAGCAGGGCCGCGTCCAGCCGATCGAAAACAACTTTGTGGTGGAGTGGACGGTCAAGGGCAGCGACGGCCAGACCGTCAGCGAGACGCGCCCCCTGGCTGATTCCAAGGTGGCGTTTGCGGCGCCCAACGCCGCCGGTGCCCTCCAGGTCGAGGCGGTGATCAAGGATCGCGGTCAGGTGATCGCGCGCCAGAACAGCGACCCGATCGCCGTGGCCACCTACACGCCGGTGCCGACACCGACACCGATGCCCACGCCCACCCCGGATTTTGTTGAGGTGACGGCCAAGTCCAGCGCCAACGTGCGCTCCGGCCCGGGCACCGCCTATGCCAAGGCCGGCACGCTGAACGCCGGCGCGACCTATCGTGTCACCGGCCAGAGCGAGACGCCCGGCTGGTGGCAGATTTCGTTTGACGGCAAGGAGGCCTGGGTCTCGACGGATGTGGTGGACGTGAACGGCCCGACCGAGATCGTGGCGGTGGTCCAGGTGGCGCCGCCGCCCACCGCGGTGCCCGTCGCGGCGAAACCGGCAGCGGCAAAACCGGCGGCCGCGGCCAGCGGACCCAGCTACCCGGCCGCGCCGGGCAATTTCGGTTACGGCGTGCAGATCGACCCGTGGGGCAACCGCCCGGCGGCCGTTGCGGCAATCAAGAACATGGGCTTCAACTGGGTGAAGGTTCAGATCCCCTGGAAGACATTTGAGGGATCGCAAGGCCAGCGGAGCTACGCCGATGATATCGTCAACGAGCTCGCTGGAGCCGGCCTGAACATCCTCGCCAGCATCGTGAAGGCGCCGGATTGGGCCCGCCCCGGCAACACCGACCGCAGCGTCGAAGGGCCACCCGCCGACCCGCAGACCTATGCCGATTACGTCGGTGCGTTTGCGGCAAACAACAAGGGCAAGGTCAAGGCCATCGAGGTGTGGAACGAGCAGAACCTCTGGTACGAGTGGGGACACGAACCGTTGGATCCTGGCCGTTACGTCGATCTGCTCTGCCGCGCCTATCGGTCGATCAAGGCCGCCGATCCGGGCATGATTGTCCTCGCAGGCGCGCCGACCCCCACCGGCGTTAACGATGGCTCGACGGCCATCGATGACGTGGCCTACTTGCAACGCATGTACGCCGCGGGCGCCAAGAACTGCCTCGACGGCGTGGGTGCGCATCCCAGTGGGTACAACAATCCGCCCGATGCCAAGTTCGGGTACAACAACCCGGCCGAGCCGAGCTTCAAGAACCATCCGAGCTTCTTCTTCCGAGACACCATGGAGCGCTATCGGGCCGTGATGGTGGCGAACGGCGACGCCGGCAAGCGCGTGTGGCCCACTGAGTTCGGTTGGGCGTCGTCGGGCAGTCCGCACCCCGGCTACGAGTATGCCACGCAGAATACCGAGTCAGAACAGGCCGACTTCATCGTCCGCGCCTACCAGATGGGAAAAAGCTGGGGCTGGGTGGGGCCGATGTTCCTGTGGAACCTGGACTACAACGTGACGCAGCCCAGCACCGAATTGGCGGCATTTGGTATCACGGGGCGCGCCGCCCAGGGTGCCCTGGGCGGCATGCCTAAGTAATCCCCGGGAGCGGCGCCTGGCTTAAAGCGTCGCTCCCGTCATTTGCTGACCTTATCCTATCTTCGGAGTGCCCGCAATGATGCAACATCGCACCCCACGCCAGAGCCTTGTGGCCGCGTTCGCCATGATCCTGGCATTCATCCTATTCACCCTGGCGCCCGGCCTTCCGGCGGCCAGCGCCCAAACGGCCCAGCCCCAGGCTACCATCGTGGCCGATCTGCTGAATGTGCGCAGCGGCCCGGGCACAGTTTACCCCGTGGTTGGCCAGGCGAAGGCCGGACAAACATATCCTGTCTCCGGGAAGAGCACAGACGGTAAGTGGCTCGTCATTGACCTGGGCGGCAAGCAGGGCTGGGTCCTGGGCCAGCACGTGAAGCCCAGCGGCGCCCTCGCTGGGCTCGCCGTCGTGAAGGCGCCTGCAGTGCCCAAAGCGGCCGCCAAGGCTGCCGCCGCACCCCGATCGACGCCGCCGGGGTTTTTCGGCTACGGCATTCAGATCGACCCGTGGGGGGACCGCGGCGCGGCCATCGGCGCGACCCAGGGGTTGGGCTTCAACTGGGTGAAGTTCCAATTGCCCTGGAAGGATTTCGAGGGCGCTGGTCCCGGCGCGCGCAACTGGCCCGATGACATCGTCGGGGAACTGAACGGCAACGGGCTGAACATCCTGGCCAGCATCGTCAAGGCGCCGAACTGGGCCCGACCGGGCAACACCAACCTTGCAGTGGAAGGCCCGCCGGCCGACCCTGGCGCCTACGCCAGCTTCGTCGGCGAATTCGCGGGTCGTTATTGCGGCCGCGTGCAGGCCATCGAAGTCTGGAACGAACAAAACCTGTGGTACGAGTGGGGCGGCGAGACGCTGGACGCTGGACGATACGTGCGGTTGCTGGCGGCCGCGTATCGAGCGATTAAGGCGGCGTGCCCCGGCATGATCGTGGTCAGCGGTGCGCCAACACCCACGGGCGCTGCGCCACCGGCAGCCATCCGGGACACGACCTATCTTGAACAGATGTACCGCGCCGGGCTGCGGAACTACAGCGATGCCATCGGCGTCCATCCCAGTGGCTACGGCAACCCGCCGGATGTCCGCTTTCAAGATTGGCAGGCCGGCAAGTACGGGCAGGCCTCGCACGTCGCCGACCCGTCCTTCTACTTCCGCAACACGATGGAGCAGTACCGGAACATCATGGTGAAGTACGGCGACGCCAACAAGCGCCTCTGGCCCACGGAATTCGGCTGGGCATCTTCGGGGAGCCCGGTGGCCGGCTATGAGTATGCCGCCTACAACTCCGAACAGGCTCAGGGCGAATACATCAAGCGCGCCTACGAGATCATGCGGAGTTGGGGCTGGGTCGGCGTGCCCTTCCTGTGGAACTTGAACTACAACAAATCGCAGCCGGGCTCTGAACTGGCCGCCTTCGGTATCATGGACCGGCCTGCCTATGGTATTCTCCAGGGGATGCCCAAATAGAGAACTGATCGATAGACTCTGACAGACACGGAGATGCGCGTTCATGAACCGATCTCACCTGATAATCAAGACCGCCTGGCCCTGGCTCCTGATCGTCGTCGTTTTGATGCTGGGCGCCACGATGGCATCCTGCAAGTCCGCGGCCCCGGCCGCCACACCGACGCCCACCAAAACGCCGCGGCCGGCGGCCGCGAGCGCCACGGCGACGCCGGAAGCGACCCAGGTCCCGGCCACGGCCACCGTCGCGCCGCAAGCGGAGCCGACTGTTGTGCCCACGGCTGTTCCGAGCGCGGCAGTGACGGCGAGCCCCGCGCCGCCCCAGGGAAAACCATCACCCACCGCTCGGCCACCGGCCCCTACGCCGGTTGTCAAGGCGAACGATCCGATGGCCTCGCCGGACTATGGCGTGCAGGCCTTTCTGTGGTGGAAGCCGGAAGTTGCCGATCGTGACCTGCAACTGGTCAAGGACGCGGGCTTCAGTTGGGTCAAGCAACTGGTCTCGTGGCAGGATGTGGAAGGCGCAGGCAAAGGGCAGTACGACTGGACCAACCTGGACCGGATCGTCGAACAGGCCGAGCAGCATGGGCTGAAGCTCGCCGTGCGCGTCAGCCAGGATCCCGACCGGCCTTTCTGGGCGGGCAACCCGCCGGAGAACGCCGGGCACTTCGCCGACTTCCTGGCGGCCATGGCCAGCCGTTACCAGGGCCGCATCCAGGCCTACCAGGTGTGGAACGAGCCGAACCTGGCGCGCGAGTGGGGCGGCCGGCGGCCCGATCCGGCCGGCTATGCGCGCCTGCTCAAGATCGCCTACAGCGCCATCAAGGGTGTCGATAAGAATGCGACCGTGATCACGGCAGGCATGGCGCCTACCGGCACCGATACCGAAATTGCTATGCCCGACATCAAGTTCTACGACCAGATGTACCAGGCGATGAAAGGCGATAGTGACGGGTACTTCGACATGTTGGGCGTCCATGCCGCAGGCTACGCCGCCCCACCTGAGGTCAGCCCCGACGAAACCGCGGCCAACAAGGCGCAGTACGGCGGCGAGCGCTTCTTTGCGTTCCGACATGTGGAAGATGTGCGCAAAGTCATGGAGCGCTACGGTGACCAGGACAAGCGCGTCGCCATCCTGGAATTCGGCTGGACCACCGACAATCGGCCCGATTCGCCGTACTACTGGCACGGCGCCGGTGCGGGGATCGATGAAGCGACCAAGGGCCAATACATGAAACGGGCTTACCAGTATGCTGCGGAACACTGGCAGCCCTGGATTGCCTTGATGAGCGCGATCTCCATACCGGACGTCGGCTGGACCAAGGACACCGAGCAGTACTACTGGTCCATCATCGGCCCCGGTTACCCGGACCTGTATCTGCGTGACGCGTACGTTATCCTATGTGCCTATCTCAACGGTTTGAACGGCAGGCTATGCAAGTACGCCCCAGCTCCGTGATTGTTCGATTTATGGGCGCGGCATCATGAAAGGACAGTGGTTGGCAAGGAGCTTGCTTTGGCTGGCACTCCTGATCTTCGCCATCGAGGCTTACCTCCTGATCTTCTACCGACAAATCAATCTGGACGAAGGCTGGTACCTTTGGGCCAGCAAGTTAGTGTATGAAGGCAAAGTTCCGTATCGGGACTTTGCCTTCCCTCAAAGTCCGCTCCTGCCCTATATCTACGGCTTCTTCCAAAGGTTGTGGGGCGAGGGCCTGCTCCAGGGGCGACTTACCACCTTGCTGATTACTTTCCTCAACCTGGCACTCTGGGTTCGCCTCACGAAACGCTTAGGTAACAATCGGACCGTGGTGATCTTTCTGTGGCTATTGATCAGCACCTTGTTCGTAGGCGCCTACCACTTCGCTTACATCGCTCCCTATGCGCTGACTGCCTTCTTCCTTACGTTAAGCATCAGCGTGGCGCTCAGTGATCTGCCCGAAATGCGACGCAACGCACTGGCCGTGCTCTTTTGGGGGCTGGCTGTCGGGACGCGGCTATCGGTCGCCGTAGCCATCGCGCCCTTGGGCCTCTATCTGATCTTCAACAGCCATCGACGCTGGCGCTCGGCTATTGTCATCGGGTTGACTGCCGCGCTAACGCTGGGAGCAGTATTCGGGCCCTTCCTGCTGACGGGGCATGATGTCATCATCTACGACCTCTTTGGGTTCCACACTGACCGGATGCTCTGGGAATGGCAGAGGCACGCAATGCGCCAGAGTGCAGTGAACTTGGTGAACGAGTTCCCAGTACCTCTGGTGCTGGGGGGTATCGGCTTGGTGATCTCGGCCGGCACGCTGCTACGCGCAAGGGATCGGCGCTCGGCGTTCGCGCGGCAGCTTCCAGGTCTCCTTCTAGGCGCAGTAGTCGCCTTGCTGATCGTCGCCCAGTTGGCCCCGCGCACAACAGACAGTTACTACAACACACTCCAGATGCCACTGCTGCTGATCTTGGACAGCCTGGTGATCGGCTGGGTCTGGCAGGCGCTATGGAACCGACACCGGCTACGTCAGGTCGGCTACATAGTATTTGCTGGTATCATTGCGGTAAATTTTGTTCTGCAAGGAGCGACTGTGCAACGGCGCAACTTCGTCACGGTTCCGCTGCGCAACCAGATCGAACTCGCCAAAGATGCAGCGCGCTTCTTGCAGGAAACAACCCCGGCAGGAAGCCAGTTATTGACCTTCGACACCTATCTGGCGCTTGAGGCGAAACGCAGGATTCCACCCGGACTGGAGATGTCCATCTTCGGCTACCGCCCTACGTGGATAGCCCAGCAGGCGCGCCGGTACAAGGTCGTGAACAACGAGCTATTGCTGGAGATTATGCGGGGAGACGTGGGAGCGGCCGTCTTCTCTGAGTTCGACTTGAATTTGCTTTATGGCGAACGCGACCTGCTGCTGGAGACGCTGTCCCGGAACTTCCGTTGGGTAAAGACCGTTCCAGGTCTTGGACCTCTTCGAGATGATCTAAGGATCTTCTTGCCCCCTCAGTATGACGCGCCCAACCCGCAACACCCGCTCCATATTCAGTTGGAAGATGGGAAAACGTTGCTGGGTTACGATCTGGTCGAAACAGCCAGGCGCGGGGAGCCGATCAGGCTTACCCTCTATTGGAGGGCAGCCGCTGACCAGCGACGGTCGTACACCGTCTTTACACACATCCTGGATGCTGATCGCAAGCTGGTAGGAGGCTGGGATAACATCCCATGCCGGGGAACCTGCCCAACAACAACCTGGCATCCGGACGAAGTGTTGCGGGACGAATACACGATTCCCACCGGACGGGATTGGCCGAGCGGAGAATACAACATAGAAGTTGGCATGTA
>Ga0315283_10004311_pt1 | contig 12365 bp, 7 predicted proteins | sample YL17G09_0_MG_FD_204541 | JGI IMG/M metagenome (GOLD analysis project Ga0315283, IMG submission 204541) | Sediment microbial communities from Yellowstone Lake, YNP, Wyoming, USA - YL17G09_0 | ecosystem: Environmental > Aquatic > Freshwater > Lake > Sediment | place: USA: Wyoming | collected...
AGATGGAGAAGCCGGCATTGCAAAACGCGGAGATGGCGTGAAAAAACGCGGAAAACAATGCCGGTAAAGCAGGGGCTTGGCGCCATAGGAGAGCCAGGAAGATAAATAAAATTCCCGCCAGTTCAATGCTTACAGTAATCAGTAATATCTGAAAGAATTTCTTTTTAAATTCGATGCCCAGATCCTGTTGGAAGAAGGCGTCGTGCAAGGCCGCCTGGGACGCCAGAGACAGGCGCCGGCCCAGCATGAGATAAGCCAGGGAGGCAAAGGTCATGATGCCCAGACCGCCTATCTGGATAAGGGCAACGATCACCGTTTGGCCAAACAGGGTGAAAGCCGTGCCGGTGTCAATTACCACCAGGCCGGTGACGCAGACCGCCGAGGTCGAAGTAAACAGCGCGTCGACAAATCCCACCTCACCTTTGGTTTGGGACCACGGCAGTAGGAGGGCCAGGGTTCCAGCCAGAATAACTCCCGCAAAGCCCCCGATCAACAGGGTCTGGGGCATTTTGCCATAGGGCAGCAGGCGTCTGAAAAAGGGCTCTCTCGCCATCTCAATATTTATGTTAAGAGAGGTATATTTGGGACATAGGAAATTTCTCACTTTGCCTATAAGATATTTACCACAAATATGAAAACTCTCTCTCAAAAAAGTAACCATAACCAAACTATGCTTGGAATTTTTTCCACTCAAGCGATAAATATAGACCCTGGCAAGTTAGCTGCGGGATAAGGTGCGGCAGATGTTTATGCTCAAAGGTGGTATGCAGTTAAGTCTGCAGCATAATCTCGGATTAAAGCCGAGCGGTCTTTAAATAGAGCCGCCCGGCTAATTCAGCATAAAGACCCTGTAAGGCAGGAACCGAAACCTTAAAAATCTACATATGCCCCCCGCATCATGCCCCGCAGGTGACCGGTTTCATTAATGGAAGCAATGTACCAGGTCTTCCCCACCCTTCGGTTGTCTTCCACCAGATGAAAGCGATTGATGGCAGTAGTGTCCTGGGCGATGCGCCAGAAGTTTGAGTTGTCCAGGCCGATGAACGCGGCGATCAGGACTTTGTTCACCGCCCGGTGGGTCATAAGCAGCACCGTCTGGTCCGGGTGGCGCTGAACCACCTCTTCCACCGCTGCCAGAGCGCGAGTGCGCAACACCGCCAGGGGTTCTCCGTTGGGAAAACAAACAGTGTGGGGAGCTGTTTCCCATTGGTGATAGAGATCGGCATACTTAACTTTGACCTCTTTCAAGGGGATTCCTTCCCAGTCCCCATAGCTCAGATCAGCGAGGCAGGACAGGTCCAACACTTCCAGGTCGTGGTGGCGGGCGATGGCTATCGCGGTGTCCCTGGCCCGAGAAAGAGGGGAAGTGTAGGCGGCATGGATGGTTTGATCCTTGCCTATCCGGTTTGTTGCCAATTCAGTGAATCGAAGGCAATTTGCCTGAATGGACCCCCGAGGCTTTCCGAGGGTTACGCTCACGAACCGTTGGTGTTTGATGGAGACCCCGAAAGAACCGAAGCTCACCTCCCGATGATCCACATCGTTTCCTCAAACCTCAAAACATGGTTGCTTGGGACGCATTCCTGCGTTAGCCACCGTCACTTGCAGGCTTACCTCAACGAATTTGTGTTCCGGTTCAATCGGCGCTTCTACCCGATGAAGACCTTCAACTCCGCCTTAGAGCTGGCAGCCCATGCCTCAGCGCCTACGTACAAACCGCTCTATAGCGGTAATTGTATTCACCCGACGGCGGGATTGGCAACAAACCGGATAGGCAAGGTTTGATCTTTCAACCAATGCCCTACTGCCCAGGCTTCTTCCCTGCCGAGGTCATCCAGTGAAATATCTTTTGAGCCCTGAAAGATTTTGTCTTTGTCCCAAGGAGTATTGCCGTTGTTTGCCAAGATAATCTGGGTCATCATTATCCTCCCGATGGACTACCAATGCGCATCTTACTATGATGGGTCAAGTGGGCCCGTATTCCTCCTTATTTTTATATTTCCCAATAGTTAGCTGTTTTGCTAATGAAAGACAAAGGCCTGCCGGGTTGACAGTCTCCACCAGGCAGGCCTTATTATTCTCGACCGATTATGTTTCGCTGCTTGGCCAGGCTTCCCCTGGCCTGCTTATCCTTTCTTCTGAGGACTTTTTACCATTTGTCCTATTTTATCAGGTTCTTTGGCCCGAAACAACAAAATCCAGGTATCAATAAGCGATCAACAGATAGACCATGGCAATGGTGACGGTGATCATCATGGGCCACCAGCAGGCCTTCATGTATTCCAGGAAGGAGATGTGGTAGCCCGCCTTTTCCGCCAGGCCCACGGTGACCACGTTGGCGCTGGCCCCGATCATGGTGCCGTTCCCCCCGAGACAGGCCCCCAGGGACAGGGACCACCAGAGCACGCCGGACTCCGCCCCGGGAATGGTCTGGTTCAGGAAGGCGATGATGGGCAGCATGGTGGCGGTGAAGGGAATATTGTCAATGAAGGCCGAGGCAATGGCGCTCACCCACAGGACGAGGATGATGGCCACGGTGAGATTGCCCCCGGAGAGGTCTTTGACGAAGTTGGCGATTATCTGAATCAGGCCCGTTTCTTCGGCCCCGGCGATGACCATGAACAGGCCGATGAAGAAGACCAGGGTGGGCCACTCCACCTCTTTTTCCAGGAGTTCCACGATGTCCTCCCCGGAGAGGGCCACCAGCACCAGGGAGCCGATCAGGGCCGCAATGGCTACCGGCATGTGCAGGAACCCGTGGACGGCAAAGAGCAGGATGGTGAACCCCAGCAGGATGAGGCCCTGGTTCATCAGCTTCTTGTTGGTGATTTTGTACTGCTCCTTTAAAAATGCGATGGTGCGGGGCACATCCTTGACATCGGCCTTGAGGTATTCTTTCTTGTTCCACCATACTAAGAACAAGGAGGAGGCTATCAGGCAGATGGAGCAGATGAGGGCCAGGTTCTGCACGAACTGGCCGAAGGTCAGCCCGGCATAGGAGCCGATGAGGATGTTGGGCGGGTCGCCGATCAAGGTGGCGGTGCCGCCGACGTTAGAGGCGAAGGCCTCGGGGACCAGAAGGGTCAAGGGGTTGATCTTCAGGGTCACCGCGATTTCGATGGTCACCGGCAGCACCAGGAGCATGGTGGTGACGTTGTCCAGAAAGGCCGAAATGACCGCGGTCACTATCTGGAGGACGAAGGACAGGACAAAGACATTGCCTTTGGCCATGGCATAGGCCTTAAAGGCCAGGAATTGAAACATCCCGGTCTTTTTCATCACCCCCACGAAGATCATCATGCCCATAAGCAAGAAGATGACGTTCAGGTCGATGGCCCCCATGGCGTCGTCAAAGGAGATGATGTAAAAAGACTTGTCGAAGGTGCCCAGGGTGTAGGTGACAAACAGGATAATGGCGGCCCCCAGGAAGGCCACCAGGGTGCGGTGCATCAACTCAAACGAGATGACCACATAGACCAGCAGCAGGACGAGGGCGGCGATCCAGAAGCCCGGGGTAGTGGTGCGGTTCAGGGTGAGGTTCTGGGCCGCCTGGAAGAGTTTGTTGCCCTGGGCGTCGACGCCGGCCTCCACGACCTTCACCGGGGTGGCCGGGATGGGCTTCCAGGAGGGCTTGGCGGCCTTGACCTCCACCTTGGCGCCGGGCAGGGTCCCCGGCGGCAAAATAAAATCCGCCACAAATCCGCCGGGTTTGCCGGTGACAACTTCAACGTCCTTGCCCGTAGGCTTAACGTGCTGGCCGTTCACCAGCACCTCTACTTCCACTTCCTTGAGGCCCTTGCCCATGGGGTTGGTGACCCGCCCGGAGATGGCCAGGTGGTCGCCCACCGGGGCCGGGGCGGCAACAACCGCCGAGGCTGCCAACAATCCGGCGATTAACAGGAAGATCAGGATATTTAGAAAGGAAACCATCCTATGGCGCATTTTCAATCCCCTTTAAGCATCGCGTGATTTTTCTCTTCTCGTTCCCAAGTTCCCGTTCTCGTTCTCGTTTCCAAGTTTAACTTGGGAACGAGAACGATCATTCATCACTTGGGCAGCAGCACCGGCATACCCATCATGGGCCAGATGAAGTAGCAGAACACCGCCAGAAAGGCCATGAGGACGACGCTGGGAATCCAGCCGTAAACAAAGAACTCCCCGGCCGTGAACTGCTTGCTCTCATAGGCAATGGCATTGGGGGCCGCTCCGATGAGCAGGTTGAAGGGCATGCCCGCGGTGGCGAGCGATGCGAAGAAGATAACTTCCGGGGCCACGCCCAGATACCGGGCGATGACCAGGGACACCGGCAGGGTGATGGCGATGGCCGCCACGTTCATGATGAAGTTGGTCATGCACAGGACAAAGAAGGCGATGGCCAGGACGAACACCAGCCAGGGGGACTTCTGGAACCAGCTGACCCAGCTTACGGCCATCCATTCCGCCGCCTTGGTGTCATAGAGACAGTAGCCGATGGACATGGCCCCGCCGAACAGCAAGATGATGTTCCAGGGAATGGTCTCCATGTCTTCCACGCTGAGGGTGCGGGTGAGGAAGAAGAGCACGGTGGCGACGATCATGATGGCCGCCCGGTCCATGTTCTTAAAGAAGGGGATGGGGGAGAAGGATTTCATCATGAACAGGGCCAGGACCACGATCACCATGAAGATGACAAATTTTTCCTTGCTGTTCATGGGTCCCAGCTCTTTCCCCAGGTTGGCCACCCGATCCCGCAACCCGTCGATGGTGGACCTCTCGGGTTTAAAGAAAGTGATCACAATGAGCCAGATGCAGAACACCATGAGCGCTCCCAGGGGGAGCATGTACCAGATGAGCTGAAAGAAGCCGATTTCCGTGCCGCCGGTGAACTTCTGGAACATGCCGGCGCCGGCCACCGCCCGGGCCGACCCCAGGAAGGTGATGACCGAGCCCGCGCCCGCGGTCCAGGCCATGCCGATGAACAGGCCCTTACCGAACCGGGTGGGCTGGTCGGACTCGCTGTATAAGGAATGGATGGCCACCAGCAGCGGGAAGATGGCCGCGGCCACCGCAGTGTGGGCCATGAGCAGGGTCATGCCGGCGATGATGATGAAGGTGCCTAACAGGATAAAATTGGTTTTCTCGCCGACGATGTTCAACATCTTGTAGGCCATGCGCTTGGTGAGCCCGGAGACCGCGAAGGCCGTGCCCATAACCACGGAGCCGAAAATGAACCACACGGATGGGTCAAAGAAGTCTTTCAGGGCCGCATCCGCGGTGCGAATCATAAAGATGGTCTGGAACAGGCCGATGGCGATGGCGGTGGCGCCGATGGGCATCACCTCAAAGATCCACCAGACCGCGGCCATGAGAAAGAGGCCCAGGGCCATCCGGCCTTGGGGCGGCAGGGGAAAGTGCTTGCCGGAGGGATCCACCGCGTCCGCAAACTCCGGCATGAAATAGAACAGGAAAAACAGGGCCAGGCCCAGGAGTATGAAGACGATGCGCCGCCAGTCGATGACGTCCATTTTGGGCGCCAGGGTGATCTCTTCGGGCATCTCCGGCAGACCGGCACCTACGGGCATTTTCTTAATATCTTCCGCCATGACAATTAGCTCCTTCTATGCTTTGGAAGTCCGAGACCAGGCTCAATCGCCCAGTACCATGTCGGAGATCTCTTTAAAGAGATCGCTCAGGCGAATCATGCCGGCCACTTTGCTCTCCTGGATCACCGGCATCACGCCCACGCCTTCCTTGATCATTAAGAAGAGGGCCTTGGCAATGGGGTCGCTGCCCTGCACGGTGATTTTGATGGGGCTCATGACTTCACTCACGGGTTTTTGCGAGGCCTCCCGCATACCGGGACCGAAAAGATCGCCCATTAACACGGTGAGGTTGGGGTCGGATTTGACCAGCGCGGTCTCATGCATGAAGCGCGGCTCCAGCCCCTTAATAATATCCCGCAGGGTCAACATGCCCATGAGCTGGTACTTTTCATCAAAAACCAGGACCGCCCGGGGCTCAAAGGAGCCTTCAAATTTTATGGCCGCCTCCCGCACAATGGCCATGGCCTGGCGGAGGGTGAACCAGTAGGGGATGTGGGGATAATCTTCCAGGGGAATCATTAACTCTTTAACTTTTTTAGTTTCTGACATGGAAACCTCCAATCAATTGAGCTTTCAGAAAGGATTTTAATTGAGATTCCTGAAGGCCAGCCGGGAGCCAGATTGCTTCTTTGGGAAACAGAACCGTTGCAGGCCGGGGCTTGGAGCCTTGAATCTCTACATTGTCCATGCTTAGGGGACAGTGGACATCACCAAGAAAAATAGCATGGGGGGATATTAAATTGCAGTTAAGATTTGGGGCGGGGCCGTTAATTTTTTGTTAAGAAGGGACGTTTTGAGCCTGAAGGGAAAAAGGGGGAGCGTTGGTCGTTAACTTTGAAACCGCTTAGTTGATCCAATTTTAATGCATGTGTAGATTCCCATTGCGACTTGACCAGGGATGGCCTTCTGGTCCTGGAAAGAAAATTATGAATCTCAAAATCACCCAAAAGTCCGCGAATTCATCCAATCTTTCAATATCATATCATAGACCAGTGCTCTGCCCGGGTAGAGAGATCCTCGGTGACCTGCCCCCCGATCAATAGGGTCTGGGGCAGGAGGCATCTGAAAATGCGAGCACTCGCCATTTTAATGAAAGATTAACAAAATATCATTTTAGGCATATGAAATTTCAAACTTTGAACATATTATATTTACCACAAATGCAGAAACCAGGAAAACCACAATCTGCTTCTTTAGAAAAACAACTGCACGGATGAAGCGAGGTTCCCGCTTTGAAAATCATCATCATTGGCGCCGGTGAGGTAGGCTATCACTTTGCCGAGTGGCTGGCCCAGGAAAAAAAGGAAGTGGTGGTCATCGACATCAACCCGGAAGCCCTCAATAGGGTGAGCGATCACCTAGATGTGCAAGTCCTGTTAGGCTCCGGCTCCAACCCCAGGGTTCTGGAAGAGTCGGGCCTGAAGAATGCCGACACCATCCTGGCAGTCACCGATAGCGACGAAGTCAACCTCATCGCCTGCTTCTTCGCCAACGTCATCGCCCCCAACATCCAGAAAGTCACCCTCATCCGCAACCCGGACTACATGTACTACCGGGAGGCCCTCACCCGGAACATTCTTAACATCGACCTGGTCATCAACCCCGAGATGGAAGTGGTCAATTCCATCCTGCGCATCATGAGCGCCCCGGACGTGGAGGAGGTCAATGACTTTGTGGGCGGACGCATCAAGATGCTGGGAAAAATTCTCCCCGCCGAAAGTCCCTTGAACGGCTTGAAGCTCATGGAACTCCCAGACAAGATCGAGCGCAACCGCATGATTATCGCCGCCCTGGTACGTGATGAGGAACTCATCATCCCCAAGGGCAAAGACACCTTGCGGGCTGGCGATCTCGTCTATTTCGTCTGTCAGACCCAGGACATAGAGAAAATCCTGCGGCTCTTCGGTAAGCAGACTACCCCCCTGAAAAATATCCTGGTGGTAGGCGGCGGCAATATCGGCTTCCCCCTGGCCAAGAAACTGGAATCCCGGCGCTTAAACGTCAAGCTCATCGAAAAAGACCCTCAGCGTTGTCAAATGCTCTCCGCCAAGCTCAACCGCACCATTGTGCTCCAGGGTTTGGCCACCGATCAGAAGTTCCTGGAGCAGGAAAACATCGGTCACATGGACATGGTGGTGGCGGTGACCTGGGACGAGGAGATGAACATCCTCTCGTGTCTCCTGGCCAAACAATTGGGCGCCAAAAAGACCATCGCCCGGATCAACAAGGTGCAGTATATGCCCCTGGTCCAGACCATCGGTATCGACCACATCGTCAGCCCCCGGCTTTCGGCCATCAACGCTCTCTTCCCGTATATGCGCCGGGGCAAGGTCATCTCTAGTGTCTCCATCCGGGGCAAGGCCGCCGAAGTCCTGGAAGCCGAGGCTTTGGCCACATCTGCCATTGTTGGCAAGCCCCTCAAGGATCTGCAGTTTCCCAAAGCAGCCCTGTTCTTGTGCATTTTTCGGGGCGACGAAGTCATAATTCCCAGCGGGGATACGGTCATTGAGCCAGGAGACCGGTTGCTGATTCTCTCCACCGGTGCGGTCATCCCCCTGGTGGAACAGGCCCTCATGGCCAAACGGTGAGCCTCCCATGATCCGCTGGTCTGTCATGCTCCATATCCTGGGTGCCCTGATCGTCTGCATCGGCCTGTGCATGCTCGTCCCCCTGGGCTTCTCCTGCTATTATTGGGACGGCAGCGCCCTGCCGCTCATCACTTCGGCAGCCATCACCGTGGGCGTGGGCCTTTTCCTCTACCTGATCTTCCGGCGAGGCCGGGTCAAAGGCGTCATCAGTCACCGGGAGGGCATGGCCATCACCACCCTGGGGTGGGTGGCGGCCAGCGTCTTCGGCGGACTGCCCTTTTATTTCTCCGGCGTCCTCCCCCATCCGGTGGACTGCATCTTCGAAACCATCTCGGGCTTCACCACCACCGGGGCTTCGGTTATCAGGGACGTGGAAATCGTGGCCCCGGGCATCCTCTTCTGGCGCAGCCTGACCCACTGGCTGGGCGGCCTGGGCATCGTTGTCCTGGGGCTGGCCATCCTCCCCTTCCTGGGGGTGGGCGGCATGCAGCTCTACAAGGCCGAGGTGCCGGGGCCGATGGTGGACAAGCTCAAACCCCGCCTCAAAGACACTGCCATGATCCTCTGGAAGGTTTACGTGGCCTTCACAGTGGCCGAAACCATCCTCCTGATGCTGGGGGGCATGAATCTCCTGGACGCCCTCTGTCACACTTTCGGCACCCTGGCCACCGGCGGCTTCTCCACCAAGAACGCCTCCATCGGCTACTACCAGAGCGTTTATATCGATGTGGTGGTGACCATCTTCATGCTCCTGGGGGGCATCAACTTCGCCCTGCACTTCCAGCTCTTCCGGGGAAAACCCCTGGCCATGTGGCGGGACCCGGAGTTCCGCTTTTTCATGGGATTTTTGCTGCTCCTCACCCTTATTATCTCGGTGAACTGCTTCAGAACCTATGAGTCCTTTTGGAAAGCGTTGCAATACGCTTCCTTCACCGTGGTGTCCATCACTACCACCACGGGTTTTGCCACCGGAAATTTCGAACTTTGGCCGCCCCTGTCCCTTTGCCTCCTCCTCCTGTGCATGGTGGTGGGGGCATCCGTAGGCTCCACCGGTGGCGCGGTCAAGTGCATGCGCATCATGGTGGTAATCAAGCATGGCTACAGGGAGCTCATCCGTCTCATCCACCCCCGGGCGGTGGTGCGCCTGAAGCTGGGCGACCAAGTCGTGCCCCCCGAAATTTTTGCCAGCATCGCCGGCTTTATCTTTCTCTACCTGGGCCTGGCTGCGGTCTCCATGTTCCTGGTGGCCGCAGCGGGCGTGGACCTGGTCACCACCATCTCCTCCGTCCTGGCCTGCCTCGGCAATGTGGGTCCGGGTCTGGGGAAGGTGGGCCCCATGGACAACTACGCCGGCTTGCCGGAGTTCGTCAAATGGATCCTCTCCCTGGACATGCTCCTGGGACGCCTAGAAATCTATACAGTAATTATCTTGCTGGTGCCCAGGTTCTATAAGAAATAATTGGATTGCCTTTGGGGTTGCCCATTGTGATCAGAATAAATTGAAGTTCGAATAGGATTTGCTGCCTGCTTCTATGTGGGTTTCTATGTGGGTTCCTCTTGTCAAGCCTTTTTTCCTTCAGGTAGTTAAAGCTCACATCCCTGAACCCGAGGTCATCCATTCGCCGTCAGCCTGCTTAGCCAACATGAGGAGATTTTGATTAAGATTCAATCAGGTACAGTTTCACTTACTGCCCTCTTTCCGTTACTTTGGGTCCTGTCAAAATACTTTGATACCCAAACCATATATGCTCTTTGTTGGCCGGCCTCGCCGCTTTCTCTATCGTTTTTCGGCTCCCGTTGTCCCCACGCCCGGGGGGGTGAAGTTCCATGGTTATCGCGCCCAGAGCGCAGACGCACCATCAGCGTCAACAGCCCTGGGGGGTACAGGCGCCGGGAATCACCTCATTCTTACACCTCATCCGCGGTCACCGCTACTGCGAACGGAACACCCAGCATCTCGAAGTGCTTCTTTCCGCATCTCACCTTGTCGGCCTCGCTGGTCCGCAGCTTCATAAAGTCCTTTGTCCCCTTGGTTTCACGAACCAGATAGAGCGCCTGGCCGTCGTGCTTGAGAATTGCCCAGTCTGGGTTGTACGTGCCGACCGGTGTATCTATCACGAACCAGCCGGGGAGCTTTACAAAGAGCTTGATGTCTTCCCTCTCGTCCAAACGTTTAGCAAACTCTCGCTCCACTTCAGAGTCATACTGCACATACTCGTAGACTGACTTGTTCACCTGGAGGGCCGTCAGGTAATTAATTAGCTCTTCGTTCTTGAAAAGCAGCATCTCCCATTCGGCTTCCGAACCTGTGCCATCAATCCGCTCATACTTGATGCCGTCCACCAGAAGGCGGTGCAGCTCATGTTTAAGGATGGTAGTCACGGCGTCCATGAAGCGCTGTGGGTTGTTGAAGAACTCGTCGAGCCGGCCGGACGCCTTTAGGATGCGCACCAGGGTGGAACGGGTGAGCTCAGTCTCGTTCTGCAGGTAGGCCAGCAGGTCCGGCACCGCCCGGGAAGAATATTTCACCTGCTCCTCTGCAGCACCCACGGCCGTCGTAACGACACCGCCTTTGGTAACACCAATCTGACCTGTAGTGACCTGGATCTTGGGAACCTCAATCCTCTCCATCCGCTTTATTTCATCTACAGCACGGTCAACCAGTTTGTCGGTTTCAAACTCCACCCTATAAGTTGTCCTGGGTTTGATGCAATCCCAGAGTGCTTGGAACTCCGGGCTGAGCGTGACCTCCTTCTTGAGCCGGTTGGGCTTCTCATCCCGTTCCCGGCGGATGTGCCGCTCGATCTGGTAGGCCGACAGCAGGTCGATCACGGCCGGCGCCAACTCCCGCTGGGTTTCGGGCAGTTCCAGCTTGAAGTCCGGACGATTGGGATCGAAGGCCGGCTGGATACGCCCCTCCGCATCAAGCATTTTCTGTTCTACCAACGCCGCGAAGACGGCCTCGGCCCAATCGCGGCCTATAGGTTGCTCATTGCCGTCCACCACCCGGGTGAGCTTTGCCAGAGCGGTGAGGGGCACTTTGCCGAAGGTTACGCCGCAGTCTTCCTCGTACTCGGTCTGCAGCGCCCGGGCGAAGTCCTCGTAGCTCTCATTGGCCATCACATAGAGCTTATTCACCGATTCATCAAATACACGCAGCCCATTCTGGTCCACGGGCAGACGCAAGCCTCGCCCGATCTCCTGCCTCTTTTTGATCGTGCTTTTCGTCTCGTTGAGGGTGCAAATCTGGAAAATGTTAGGGTTATCCCAGCCCTCACGCAGCGCCGAATGGCTGAAGATGAAGCGCAGCGGCTCATCCATCGACAGCAGGCGCTCCTTCTCCTTCATGATCAGGTTGTAGACCTCGTCATCGGCCTGAGTATCGCCCCGTGTGTCTTTGAGCACACCTCTCTTGTCCTGGGCGAAGTAGCCGTTATGGAGCTTATCCATCGGCTCCTTGAGCCACTCCAGCATACGAAAGCGCTCTTCTTTTGCCAATTCAGCCAGCTCCGCCTCGAACGCCTGGGCGAATTTACCCTTCTCCGGCAGCCCGCCTCCGTTGTAAGCGCGGTAATTAGCCACCCGGTCGATGAAAAATAGCGAGAGCACCTTAATGCCGCGGTCCCGCACCTGTAGTTCCTTTTCCAGGTGCCGCTTGATGGTGTGCTTGATCTGGGCCCGCCACACGTCCTCCCGCATCCCGCCGATTTCTTCGCCCAGTCGCAGGGTGCGGCCGTTGTTGAACCGGATGAACTCGACGCCGGGCTCGGCGTTGATTTCCACCACCGAGAAGCCCTGGGCATAGCAGGCCCGCTCATTGGAGCGGACGAAAAGGTCGTCACCATTTTTGACGGTGACTCCCTTCTCTTTAGGTCCCTCTGCCATTTGTACATGGATGCGTAGTTTGGCCTTGATGCCCTTTTTATAGTCGATGTGCTCGACCCGGACGAAAGCGTCGTTGGCCGCGCCCTTGGCCGCGGCGCTGGCCACCACGATCTGCTTGACCAGCTTCAGCTCGAAGGCCCGCACCGGGTCCAGCCGGTAGACCAGGTTGTAGGGATTGCGGTGCGTGGCAGAGTACCGCAGGGTGCAGAGTGGGTTGAGCGCCTTGATCGCCTCCTGGGCCTTGTCGGTGGAATCCACACTCTGCGGCTCGTCGATGATAACGATGGGCCGCGCCGCCTGCACAAACTCA
>Ga0315283_10004312_pt1 | contig 12365 bp, 9 predicted proteins | sample YL17G09_0_MG_FD_204541 | JGI IMG/M metagenome (GOLD analysis project Ga0315283, IMG submission 204541) | Sediment microbial communities from Yellowstone Lake, YNP, Wyoming, USA - YL17G09_0 | ecosystem: Environmental > Aquatic > Freshwater > Lake > Sediment | place: USA: Wyoming | collected...
TGCACCGCATTGAGCAGCTCGCGATCGAGGTCGGTGAGTTCACTCATGGATGTCATGGTCGCACGCGACTCGTGCCGAAGCACACTCAGGGCCCGAGGGACGCGTCCACCAATGTGCGCTCGCCGAGTCTCACCGCGACGCGGGTGCGTTCGTCGCCGCGCCACACGGTCAGCGTCACCGGGTCACCGGGGCGGCGCCGGGCCACGGTCGCGATCAGGTCGGCTACGTCGGCGACCCGGTTGTCGCCAAGCGCCGACACGACGTCACCCACGAGCAGCCCGGCGGCCTCGGCGGGACCGTCGGTGGCGACGCGCAAGATCTGGGCCCCGCCGCCGGCGCGCTCCACTGCGTCGGCCGCCGAAACTCCGAGCCAGCCGTGGCGCGCATGGCCGGTCTCGCTGAGCTGCTCGGCAACGTCCCGAGCGACGTCGATGGGGAGCGCGTGTCCAGGGGCCGAGCGGCTGAGGATCGCGACGACGCCACCACTCTCGTCGAGAAGTGCCCCACCCCCAGCGGTCGGGCTCGGGTCGACGTCGGTGCCGAGCAGTCCGGGGAGCAGTGTCCCATCGGCGCCCGCGACCAGCTCGCCGATGCCACTGACGACACCTTGACTGGCCCAGCGACGCTCGCCGCCGGCTGCCCCGACCGCCAGGACCCACGAGCCGACCGTCAGATCGTCGGCCGTCCCGAGGCGCGCGGCGGGCACTCGGGCGTTCTCGACTCGCAGCACCGTGAGATCGCTCGCGGCATCGCTGCCGACGGCGGTCGCGGCGAGCACCCTCCCATCGGCGGTGGTCACGTTCAGGGTGTCGGCCCTGACGACGAGGCTCGCGTTGGTGAGCACCCGATCACCCCCGATCGCGATCCCCGAGCCCGTGCTGCTGCCGGCAGCGCTCGTCGCCCGGACCGCCATCACGCTGGCGCCGACGGTGGCGACGAGGCTCGCCGTGCGGTCGGTGCCGGCCAGTGCCGCGAACGCGGGGGCAAGCGCCGAGGACCCCACCGGGGGGGATCCGTCGCCGTCGAGCACCCCGCTCGCACCGACGACGACCAGCGTGGCCACCACGCCGCAGATCGCGGCAATCACGGCCCGGCTCCAGTCGCGGCGCTCGCGTGCGGTTGCCGGACGGGTCGTGGTGACGACGCCTCGATCACCGAGCCGATCATCCAGCCGCTCAGGCGGCGGATCAGCCGGCAGCTCGCTCGGGTGGAACCAGACCCGGTCGAGCTGGTGCGGCGGCAGTCCGCTCCCGCCCTCCTCGTCCAGCTCGTCAGGCATGCATCTGAGTGTAAGGAGCGCCACCCCTCGCGCGACCGCGCCCCCGATCGGCCGAGTCGCGGGCCCGAACGCTCGGTCAGAACCGGCGGGTTGAGCGACCTGGCCCTGGCCGGCCTCTGGGCCATTCCCGGCAGCGCGCCACTACCATTGGCGCTGTGCTCGAGGCGCCCGCGACGCCGAACTGGGTCGCACTCACTCCTGATCCATTGCCCGTGACCGAGGTCATGGCTTGGGCGACAACGTCCGCTTCCGGCGCGGTCGTGACTTTCCTCGGTGTCGTGCGCGACCACTCCGATGGTCGACCGGGCGTCACGGGCCTCACCTACGAGGCCTACGAGGAGGAGGCCGGCCGCCGGCTTGGTGAGGTCGCCCAGGAGCTTCGTCGCCGCTGGCCCGAAGTCGACCGAGTCGCACTCCTCCACCGCACGGGTGCGCTCACCCTGTCGGAGGCGTCGGTCGCCGTGGTCATCTCGTCACCACACCGCCCAGACGCCTTCGATGCCGCGCGGTACGCCATCGACACCCTCAAAGAGACGGTGCCGGTGTGGAAGCAGGAGCACTGGGTGGGGGGCGACGACTGGGGTCAGAGCGCCCACGACGTGCGTCCCGTGCGCGAGCCGGCGTCGGTGGAGCGGTAGGCGCCAGTGTCACGCGATCTCGCGATCGACCTGGGTACCGCGAACACCCTGGTGTACGCGCGGGGCCAGGGGATCATCCTCAACGAGCCCACGGTCATCGCGCTCAACAGCCGCACCCAGGAGGTGCTGGCGATGGGTCACGAAGCGTGGCACATGATTGGCCGGACGCCGGGCCACATCGTGGCCGTGCGCCCCTTGCGGGGCGGCGCGATCACCGACTTCGAGGTCACACAGCGCCTGATCCGGCTGATCTTCGCCCGGGCCGGCATCACCCGGCTCCAGCGGGCCCGGGTGCTCGTGTGCGTGCCATCCGCCATCACCCACGTCGAGCAACGCGCCGTCCTCGAGGCGACACGTCGGGCCGGCGCGGCGCAGACGTACCTCATCGAGCAACCGATGGCGGCGGCGATCGGTGCCTCACTCCCGATCCACGAACCGCTCGGGAACATGGTCATCGACATCGGCGGCGGTACGAGTGAGATGGCCGTCATCTCCCTCGGCGGGATCGTCGCGTTGCAGGCGGTGCGCGTCGGTGGCTTCGACATCGACCACGCGATCCAGGCCTACTTGCGTCGCGACCATGGGGTCGCGGTCGGTGAGCGCACGGCAGAGGAGATCAAGCTCGCGATCGGCTCGGCGTTCCCGACCGACGACGAGTTCAAGGTCGAGGTCCGGGGCCGGGATCTCATGAGCGGGTTGCCCCGCACGATCGTGCTCGAGCCCGAAGAGATCCGCGTGGCGATCGACGAGCCGGTGCAGGCGATCCTCGATGCGACCAAGCAGGCGCTGGCCGAGACTCCACCCGAGCTCTCTCAGGACCTGCTCGAGATGGGGATCCACCTCGTCGGCGGCTCGGCGCTCCTCAAGGGGCTCGACAAGCGCGTTGAGCACGAGACTGGTGTGCCCGTGCGCCTCAGCGACCACGCGCTCGAGACGGTCGTGCTCGGTGCCGGCCGCTGCCTCGAGTCCTTCGACCGCCTGCGAGAGATGTTCATGGACCGCCCGCGTGGCTCCTCTCAGCGCTCAGGCGGCAATTAGGGGCGTGTCGACTCATCCCGCGTGAGGTCTTCCGCAGCCTGACGCACCTGCCAGTCGCGATCGGCGCGTGCTCCAGCCAGCGCGGCCTCCACTTCGTCGCCTTCGAACGGTGCAAGCGCGAGCACGGCCCGACGTCGGATCGTCGCCTTGTCGCGGCAACCGGCGAGGATCGCGGGAAGGCCGGCCTCGTCGCCGAGCGCGCCGAGTGCGGCGACCGCGGCCTCGCGAGCCAGCGGGTCGTCGTGGCCGATCGCCACGTCCGCGAGCCGGTGCAGCGCGCCGCCGGCGATCGCGGCCTCCCCGAGCTCCCCGAGCGCCCACGCGGCCGCGTCGACCACGGTCACATCATCGTCGGCCAGGAGCTGCACGAGGGGTGTGACGAGGGGCGCAGGCCGGCTGTGGCTTGCGAGCATCGGGGCAACCTCGGCGGCGCGCCGCCGGACCGCGGGCTCGGCGTCGCCGACGGCGCGACCCCAGGCGTCAAGGGCGCGGTTCGCAGTTCCCACGCGCACGAGCGCGCCGAGCGCGGCGGCTCGGGCCCGCGGGTCGGGATCGTCGCTCACGGCATCGGCGAGGCGGGCCTCGATCGCTCCCGACGGCGCGTCTTCGAACGCAACCGCGGCGAACGCTGCGGCCCGGGCCACGGCGTCGTCGTAAATCTCCATCCCCGCCCTCTTCCTGCCCCCCACGACTTCCTGCCCCCACGATCGCAGCACTCCGGGGCGGGGGGACACTGCTTCTCCGATCTCGGCCTCGAGGATCGCACGTTTCGTGCCGAAGCCACTGGTGTGAGGGGCTTGGGGACCTGGCTGCGAGCGGCGGTCGGGCTCGTGCTCGTGGCGGCATCGACGGGAGCCGGCGTCGTCGCCCTCGGACCCCGCACCAGTGCTCTCGACCGGCCTCTGTTCGAAGGCGTCTGGCTCACCGTGATCGACCGCGGACCCGCGCATTGGCCCGGGACCGCGGAGCCGGGCGGCTGGGGCAACGTCGTTGTCGCGGCACATCGCACGACGCACGGTGGCCCGTTCGGGCGCATCGGCGAGTTGGTATCGGGCAACGAGATCATGCTGCGCGACACGCATGGCACCTTCACCTACGTCGTGACCGGCAGCGAGGTCGTGACACCCCTCGACATGTGGATCATCGACCAGCACCCCGGGCGCACGATCACGCTGTTCGCGTGCCACCCGATCGGGAGCGCGGCCGAGCGCCTGGTGGTCCACGGAGAGCTCGTCAGCGCCCACGAAGTCTGACGGCAACCGCCCGCTCTCGGTGCTGTGCACCGGGCCGCCTGGCCTCTGGTCTCAGACGCTCGCGTTCACGAGGGCGGCGAGGGCGGCCATGGCGATCGCGACGACTGTCGCGGCGCCGAGCCCGACGAGCATGATGAGCGCGACCCACCGGGTGACGGCCCATCCGCCCCGGAGGGCCCGGACGCCCGCCCGGGATTCCTCGTAGAGGGCCGGGTCGTCGGCCCGAGTGGCCCGCCGGTCGTCGGGGCGCGCCCCGGCGTCACCCGATCGCGTGGCAGGCTGACGTTGGCGGCTCATCGTCTTCTCCGAACGAATTGGGTGATCGGCCGGAAGTCAGCGAACGGCCGTTGCCTTCGTACTGTACGCGCCACCCAACCGGAGTCACGATGAATCCCGACACCGATCCGCCCGACACCGATCGAGTCGAGCGTTCGGTCGACGCCGGTGCGGTTCCCTCTCGCCGGCGCCGGCGTTGGCCCGCCATCCTGGGAACGGTCGCGCTGGGGGTCATCGCGGTGATCGTGACGGCCATGGCGATCGTTCGCGTCCCGTACGTGATTCTCTCCCCGGGCGAGGCCACGGCGCTCGACGACGACGTCGTGACGATCTCGGGCGCCCCGACCTACGCGCACCGTGGTGACTTGGTGTATCTCACCGTCCGCGTGACGAACGACGACCCGAACCTCTGGCGTTACGTGCTCGCGAAGCTCGACGACGACGTGAGCGTGGAGGAGCGCGAGGACGTCATCGGTTGCGCCGGCTACGAGGAGAGTGCCCGGCTGAACCAGGATCTCATGGCTCAGTCTCAGGACATCGCGAAGCAGGTCGCGCTGCAGCGACTCGGCTACCAGGTGACGGAGTCGGGCGGACGAGTCGTGATCGTCGATGTCGAGTGTGGCGGGCCGTCGGAAGGTCGTCTCCAGCTGGCCGACGTCATCACGGCGGTCGACGGGACACCCGTCGTGCGAAACGACGACGTGCGCCCGCTCGTCCTGGAACACAAGCCCGGGGAGACCGTGTACTTCTCCGTGCGCCGGGGCGACGACACGCGCGAGGTCGCAGTGCGCCTCGGACGCCGCGATGGTCTCGGATTCGTCGGCATCGCGACCCAGACGTTCACCGACGTGGCGTTTCCGGTCGCCATCACGATCGATACCGATCGGGTGAGTGGCCCATCGGCAGGCCTGGCCTTTACGCTCGCGATCATCGACGACATGACTCCCGGCGATCTCACCGGCGGGAAGCGCGTGGCGATCACCGGGTCGATCCAGCCGGACGGCACCGTCGGCATCGTGGGTGGGGTCGAACAGAAGGCGGTCACCGCGCGCCGCAACGGAGCGCGGCTCATGCTCGTCCCGGTCGGCGAGGCCAAGACTGCTCGCGAGCACGCCGAGGGCATGAAGGTGGTCGCGGTGCGGACGGTCGACGACGCGTTGGCTGCGCTCGCGGCCAACGGGGGCGATCCGGTCCCGGCGGCAGGGACGCCGACCGGCCAATAGCATCGGCCACGATGGTGCACGGCGCGAACGATGAGCCCAGCTCCGACGACCCGAGCGTGACCGAGCCCGGCGATCCGCCGACCAGTTCGGCCACCGAGCTGGAGCAGCGCGCCGCGGAGGTGCTTCTGGCGGCGGAGGCGACTGCGGCCGCGACCGGTCGGGCAATGGTGGCGGAGGCGCGCGGCGTGCGACGACGCATGCTCGAGGACGCAGAGCAGCGTCGGCGCCAACTCGTGATCGAGCTCGAACGTGTTCGCGGCATGCTCGATGACGCCATCGCGGCGCTCGGTGCCGACGCGGCGCCGGTCGGTCTCGACGACGAACCGAATCCCGACGCTCTCGCGCGTCCGGTGGCCGATCAGGCCACGGACCGCCTGGTGGAGCAGGACGATGGGCGGGTCGGCGCCTTGTTCGCCCGACTGCGATCGGATCCCGAGCCGGCTCGCCCCGAGTCGCCGCGACCGGCGCGGGCGCCCATACCGAAGGAATCGCCCGCACCCGTGACGGCGTCGCACACCGTCGAGCCCGAGCCCGAGCCCGAATCGGAGCCGGAGCCGGAGCCGGAGCGGGAGGATCCCGACACCGTGGCGCGCCGGCGTCGGTCGGCGGTACTCGATCCGCTGGTCCCCGATGTCGTCCGGGCGTCGAAGCGGCTCCTTCAGGACGAGCAGAACACCCTGCTCGACGCCGTACGCCGCGCACGGGGGCGGCCCGAGCCGGGGCGTCTGCTCCCGGATCTCGAGCACCAGCGCGACGCGTGGGTCGAGCTGCTCGGTCCCGGTGTGGACGGTGCCTACCTCGGCGGACGGGCCGCGGTGGGCAAGACGGGTCGGGTCACGAGCGCGCCGTCGCGGGTCGTCGCCGAGCTCGTCGGGCTCATCGTCAGGCCGCTGCGGGAGCGCCTGACCCTGACCATCGAGAGCATCGTCGCCGATGGCCCCTACGAGTCGCCGGCCGAGCTGCAGCGCGTCGCCGGCTCCGCGATCGGCGCCCGATACCGCGAGTGGAGGAGCGCCGACCTCGAGACGAGGGTCGTCGACGTGCTCTCCGCGGCCTATTCCCGCGGTTCATACGACGGCGCCGGACCGGCGACGCCCTTGCGTTGGGTTCCCGACGAGCCCGGCCGTTGTCCCGACTGTGACGACAACTCGCTCGAGCCGACGGCCAAGGGTGGCGTGTTCCCAACCGGGCAGACCCACCCGCCGGCCCACCCCGGGTGTCGCTGCCTGGTCGTGCTCGCGGGGTAGGAGCCAGCCGGGATGAGCGACCGGGGTCTCGAAGCAGCCGAGCGTCTCCGGAGGAGCGCTGTCGGGCATCCCGATGCCGAGGATGCCCGACCAGGAATTAGGCTCATCGGCGATGCGCGTCCCCACGGCCGAGCGCCGGAGTTTTCGTCTGCGCGGGTGGCTCATCGCGCTGGGCGTGGTCCTGGTCGTGTTGCTGTTCAGCCTGCGCGGCCTCGCCGGGTTCTTCACCGACTACCTGTGGTTCGACTCGCTCTCCCAGGGTGACACCTTCGGCCGCCTGCTGACCGCCCGCGTCATCCCGGCGCTCGTCTTCACCGTCATCTTCTTCGCGATCCTCCTCGCCAACCTCGTGATCGCGGACCGGTTGGCACCCAAGCTCCGGCCGATGAGCGCGCCGACCCCCGAAGACGAGCTGGTGAGTCGTTACCAGCAGACGACGGCGCGCTACCGGGGTCGCATCCGCGTCGGTATCGCCCTGTTCTTCGCATTGATCGCCGGCATCGGCGTCTCGTCGCAGTGGCGGCAGTGGATCCTGTTCACCCACCGGGTCGACTTCGGAAAGACGGATCCGCAGTTCCACAAGGACATCGGCTTCTACGTCTTCCAGTTGCCGTTCATCCGGTTCATGATCGACTGGCTCTTCGCGGGTTTCGTGATCGTGCTGCTCGTGACGGCGGTCGCGCACTACCTCAACGGTGGCATCCGTTTCCAGAGCCCGCTCCAGCGGGTGACACCGCAGGTGAAGGCGCACCTCTCGGTGATCGTCGCGGTGATGGCGCTCGTCAAGACCGCGGGGTACTACTACTCCCGGTTCGAGCTCAACCTCTCGACGCGCGGCGTCGTCGACGGTGCGAGCTACACCGACGTCAAGGCTCAGCTCCCCGCCCTGAACTTCTTGATCTTCGTCTCGGTCATCGCGGCGGCGCTGTTCATCTGGAACATCTGGCGGCGCGGTTGGGTGCTGCCCGTGATCGCGGTCGGGTTGTGGGCGTTCGTCGCGCTCGTGGTGGGTACCATCTACCCCGCGGCAATTCAGAACTTCAAGGTGACGCCCAACGAGTACGCAACCGAGCGTCCGTATATCCGCCGTAACATCGAAGCGACACGCGACGCGTTCAACCTGACGGGCGTGGGCGTCAAGGACTTCGCGTACACCGAGGACCTCAAGGCCGAGACCGTGCAGGCCAACCTGCCCACGATCAACAACGCGCGCTTGTGGGATCCCGGGGTCATCCGTTCCACCTATCAGACGCTCCAGGCGCTCCAGACCTACTACCGGATCAACGATGTCGACGTCGATCGCTACGACATCAACGGTCAGACGACCCAGGTCCTGATCTCGGCCCGCGAGCTCAACAGCTCGGAGCTCCCCAGCCAGTCGTGGGTCAACGAGCACATCGTCTACACCCACGGTATCGGAGCGGTTGCCGCGCCGAGCAACATAGCGAACTCCGACGGCTCGCCGGCCTTCGTCTTGAGCGACGTCCCACCCCAGGGGGAGGCGCTGCCCCTGTCGAACCGGGGCGCGCAGGTGTACCTCGGCGAGGGCCTCGACGGATACGTGATCACGGAGGCCAAGCAGAAGGAGTTCAACTTCGCGCAGCAAGGCGCGCGCGACAACTACACCCGCTACAAGGGCAAAGATGGCGTTCGGCTGTCGAGCTTCGTGCGCAAGGCCGCGTTTGCATTGAAGTTCGGGCAGCTCGATCCGTTGATCTCAGGCCAGGTCACCGACGAATCGAAGATCCTGTTCAATCGTGACATCCGGGCGCGCGTCGAGAAGCTTGCACCGTTCCTCCAGTTCGACGCCGACCCGTACCCGGTCATCGTCGGCGGGAAGACCACCTGGATCCTCGACGGCTACACGACATCGGATCAGTACCCGTATGGGCAGCTGTTCAGTGGGTCCGGTGGGCTCGCCGGTGACGTCAACTACGTACGCAACTCGGTGAAGGCGACCGTTGATGCCTATGAGGGCACGGTCAAGTTCTACGTGATCGACCCCAGCGACCCGATCATCCGGTCCTACGAGCAGGCGTTCCCCGACCTGTTCTCGAAGTTCGACGAGATGCCGGACGCGCTTCGGTTGCACCTGCGTTTCCCGGAAGACCTCTTCAAGTTGCAGTCGAGCGTGTTCGCGACGTACCACGTGACAGAAGCACGGCGCTTCTACTCGGGCAACGAACGCTGGCTGCTCTCCCCCGATCCGAGTGCCGTGGTGGGGTCGGTCCCCGCGGCCGCATCGGGCAATCGCCAGTCGGGCCGCGCCCCCCAGATCACGGCGCAGACCCAGCGCCAGGATCCCTACTACCTCTTCATCCGGCTCCCGGGCGACGATCGCGAGAGCTTCCTGATCCTCCAGCCGTTTGTGCCGGTGTCGAAGGACAATCAACAGACGCGTCTGGTGTCGTTCATGACGGCCAAGTCCGACCCGCGCGACTACGGCAAGATGGAAGCGTTCGTGATGCCTCAGGGTCAGCAGGTGCTCGGCCCCGTGCAGGTCGCGGCCAACATCAACAAGGACACCGCGATCTCGCGTGAGATCACGCTGCTCGACCAGCGCGGCTCGCGCGTGATCAGCGGGAACGTGCAATTGATCCCGGTCGGCGATTCGATCGTCTACGTGCAGCCGATCTTCACGATCGCAGCGCAGGGCCCGAACCCGTTCCCGCAGTTCCAGTTCGTCACGGTGCTCGTACAGGGCAAGTCGCCGGTGAAGGCCGCGACCGTGAATGAGGCGTTGCTCCAGCTCTTCGGGGCGGAAGGGGCGACCCCAACGACCCCGACGAGCCCCACGACCCCGTCCGACCAGACCGTCACCCAGCTCCTCGACCAGGCGGCCGCGAAGTTCACCGCGGCCACCGAAGCGCTGCGCTCGGGCGATCTTGGGACCTACCAGAAACTGGTCAACGAGGCCCGCGATCTGGTCGCCCAGGCGCAATCCCAGCTCAACGGCGACGCCACGACCCCCTCGACCAGCCCGTCGACGACCCCTTCGACGACGGCGACCACGAAACCGGCCTCGTCGGCCCTGCAGGCCTCCAAGCGCTGAGGATCCTCCCCCTCGCCGAGGGACTCGAGAACCTCTCGGCAACGGGATTGAGAATGGCCGGGGGAATTGTTACTATCGCCGTAGTGGAAATACCTCCGGCGGATCCCCTCCCGTCGGCAAGCACCCGCATGGGAGCGCCCGTATGGCCGTGAGCGACATCGATCTCGGGAAGTACAAGCTCGGTTGGCACGACTCGACCGATAACTACGTCTACAAGCCCAAGAAGGGCCTCAACGCCGACGTGGTGCGCGACATCTCCGGGCACAAGGAAGAGCCCGCGTGGATGACGAAGTTCCGTCTCAACGCGCTGCAGCGCTTCGAGGCCAAGCCGATGCTCGAGTGGTTCTCCAAGAACATGCCCGACATCGACTTCGACGACATCTACTACTACCTCAAGCCCACCGAAGGGCAGGTCTCCGAGTGGGACGAGCTGCCCGACGAGATGCAGGCGACCTACGAGAAGCTCGGCATCCCAGAGGCCGAGCGCAAGTTCCTCGCCGGCGTCACCGCGCAGTACGACTCCGAGACCGTGTACCACCGCAACCGAGACGACCTCGAGAAGACGGGCGTCATCTTCACGGACATGGACACCGCGGTTCGCGAGTACCCCGAGATCGTCCAGAAGTACTTCGCTACCGTCATTCCTCCGGGTGACAACAAGTTCGCCGCGCTCAACTCGGCCGCGTGGAGCGGCGGGTCGTTCATCTACGTTCCGCCCGGTGTGCACTGCGAGATGCCGCTCCAGGCGTACTTCCGCATCAACTCGAACAACGCCGGTCAGTTCGAGCGCACGCTGATCATCGCCGACGAGGGTTCCTCGGTGCACTACGTCGAGGGTTGCTCGGCACCGGTGTACTCGACCGACTCGCTGCACTCCGCGGTGGTCGAGCTGATCGCGAAGCCGGGCGCGCGTATTCGTTACACGACCATCCAGAACTGGTCGCCGAACGTGTACAACCTCGTGACCAAGCGGGCGCGGGCCGAGACCGAGGCGACGGTCGAGTGGATCGACGGCAACCTCGGGTCCAAGCTCACGATGAAGTACCCGGCCGTGGTCATGACGGGCCCGAAAGCGCACGGCGAGGTGCTCTCGGTCGCGTACGCGGGTCCCGGCCAGCACCAGGACGCGGGAGCGAAGATGACCCACGCCGCGCCCGAGACCACGTCGATCATCGACTCGAAGTCGATCTCCAAGGACGGCGGCCGTACCACCTACCGCGGCCTGGTGAAGGTCGAGGAAGGCGCGTACGGGTGCAAGAGTCACGTGCGTTGCGACGCGCTCATCCTCGACGAGGAGAGCCGTTCCGACACCTATCCGTACATGGAGATCGACGAGAAGGATGCGCGCGTCGGGCACGAGGCGACCGTCTCGAAGGTCGGTGACGATCAGCTCTTCTACCTCATGTCTCGCGGGCTCACCGAGCAGCAGGCCACTGCGATGATCGTGAACGGCTTCATCGAACCGATCACGAAGACCCTCCCGATGGAGTACGCGGTCGAGCTGAGCCGACTCATCGAGCTGAACATGGAGGGTGCCGTCGGCTGACGGCGGTTCCCGCCGCGCGACGCGCGATCCCATGACCTCCACGTTCACTGCCGACGCCGCACGGGCGATCCCGGGTCCTGACTGGCTTGCGGCGCGCCGCCTCGACGCGGCGGAGCGCCTCGGCGAGGTGCAATGGCCAACGGCAGCCGAGGAGATCTGGCGTTACAGCCGGGTCGACGAACTCGACCTCGACCGGTACCGACCGGTCGCACCCGAAGATCTCGGTCCGCCAGGAGTCGAATCGGCCCCGGGTGGTGGCCCGTTCGCGGCCGAGGTCGGTGAGCATGCCGCGCTGGTTGTCGTGCGCAACGGCCGGGTCGTGCATCACGAGCTCGACCCCGCGCTCGAGGAGAAGGGTGTCAGCGTCTGCGGTCTCGCCATGTCCACCGAGGAGGAGGTGCGCGATGCGCTGGGCACCTGCTCGGACGCGTCGCCCGACGCGTTCACCGTGCTCCACGACGCGTTTCTGGCCGGGGGCGCCTGCATTCGTGTTCCCGACGGGGTCGTCGTCGATCGGCCGGTCGTCGTGCTGCACTGGGCAGATGGTGAGGGGCTCGCCAGCTTCCCGCACACGTTGCTCGTCGCCGGCGAGAGCTCCGAGGTCACGCTCGTCGAGCGGTCGGGCTCACCCGACTTCCCTCTTGGCGGGCCGGGCCACCTCGTTGATGCCGTCGTCGAGCTGCTCGTCGGCGACAACGCCAAGGTTCGCTACGTCACGGTGCAGGAGCACGGTCCGCGCACCTGGCAGATCGCGCTCCAGCGCGCCCACCTCGGGCGCGACGCGTCGCTGCGCTCGTCGGCGGTGGCCTTGGG
>Ga0315283_10004313_pt1 | contig 12364 bp, 13 predicted proteins | sample YL17G09_0_MG_FD_204541 | JGI IMG/M metagenome (GOLD analysis project Ga0315283, IMG submission 204541) | Sediment microbial communities from Yellowstone Lake, YNP, Wyoming, USA - YL17G09_0 | ecosystem: Environmental > Aquatic > Freshwater > Lake > Sediment | place: USA: Wyoming | collected...
TCGAGAGCAATTTTCCGAACTTTCTTGATGGTCTCTACATCGAGACTGAATGTTATATTAGGCATAAAACATCTCCTTTCGGTCGCCGATTCCCATCCCTCCATAATATGGTTTACCCTTATTATGGGTGGATTCCATTGTAAAGTCAAGCAGGATTTCGAACTCGCCCACCTTTTACTTTTCTTTCGGAGCGTTTCCCTGATGACAGGCCAAGCTGGACGGAAATCAAAACAACATCAACCATCAAGGCCTTGAAAAACTTTTCATTGGATTCCGCGCCCAAAGGCAAACCATTGCCGCTGGTGTGCGAGACCCTTGAACATATCTTTGCCTGGGACAGCAAAATTAACGCTTTTCTAATTACCCTTGTCTGTACGCCCGGATCAACCAGGCTATAGACAAATTTATTCCCAAGCTGTTCGGCAACCGAAAGCAAGATTTTTTTCAGCAGCCTGGCATCGATCTTCCCCCCGTATTTGTGAAAATCATCCCGATAGGTGGCCAGCAGGTCATGCTGGATTTTAATGCAGGACTGCAGGTCTTTGCTCTCCAACCAGGTTTGGACGGTCTCGGGCATCCCGCCGATAAGGCTATATTGTTGATAAAGATCCTGGCACCTGGCATGAAGCGTTTGAGGCATTGCCTTTTCCGGAGTAGAGGAGATCATTTTCTGATAAAGGGCCTCGTTTGTCTATTCCACGCCATCCGGCCACCCATTCCACGAGCATCCGGCCACCTAATCCATGATTATCCGGCCGGCTAGTCCCCGCTCATCCGGCCAGTTGCCGGAGCGAAGCGACGCGGGTAAAAATATGGTTACTCCAAAACCCGCACCACAATTCAACGATGATTTTAGTTTTCGCATCGAGTCTCCTTTCAAGGGCATTTTATGGGCGTTGTGGATCAGGCGATCCAGGATGGCATTGGCCAGGGTGGGATCCCCGATCTGGGCGTGCCATTTATCCACCGGGAGTTGCGCGGCCATGAGAGTGGAACGGAGACCGTGACGATCTTCGAGGAGTTCCAGGAGGTCCCGGCGCTGTTCGTCGGCCAGGGGGGTATTCCCCAGTCATCCAAAGCGATCAGATCGGTTTTCGCCAAGGCGGCCAGGAGCTTGGGATAACGCCCATCCCCTTTGGCGATCTGAAGGTCCTGGAAGAGACGGGGAAGACGGAGATAGCGAACCGTGTAGCCTTCTCGACAGGCTTTATGGGCCAGGGCGCAGGCCAGGAAGGTTTTCCCGCATCCCGTGGGACCGGTGATGAGGATATTGTGGTGTTGAGCGATCCAGTGGCAGGAACTCAACTGGGCGATCAAGGATTTATCCAGGCCGCGGGGATGGCGGAAGTCGACATCCTCCAGGGCCGCCTGTTGGCGCAACCGGGCCTGACGGAGACGGGTTTTCATTCGGCGGTTCTCCCCTTCAGTCATTTCCCGATCGACCAGCAGTCCCAGGCGTTCCTCGAAGCTGAGGGAGTCGATCTCGGGGAGTCGTTGTTGATCTTCAAAGGCCCGGGCCATACCGGCCAGCCGCAGGGCCTGGAGTTTTTCGAGCGTGGGATGAGTTAGCATATCGTTTCTCCTTACTGGTAGTATTGAGACCCGCGCAGGTTGTCGTGTTCTACCACCGGGGCGGGCGGGGCGGCCACCGGCAAAGGTCTCCGGTCCAAGCCGTTTTTGAGGATGGATTCCACGGTGCGGTACCCGAGGCCGCCAAGGGCCAGGGACCGGCCGGAAGCTTTCTCCAGTCGGTTGGCGCCGTAGGCTTTACCCAGTCGCAGGATACCCAGGCAGTTACGGAAACCCTGCTGGGGATGGGTTCGGGCGCCGAGGATGGTTTCCACCAGGCGGGCAGTTAAGGGGCCGGTTTCGGCGGCCCAGCGGATCAACCGTTGGGGCGTCCATTCGAGGTATCGCTGATGGGCCTGGGGCATATGCTCTTTGAGCGTGGTGAACCCGCCTTTCCGGTAGGAGCGGATATGGGAAGCCACCCGGCGGCTTCGGAAGAAGGCCTCTATCGTGTGTTGCGTGAACCGGATATCGAGTTGCTTTTTGACCAGTGGATAGGGCACCGAGTAGTAATGGCCGTCGACCTCGACAGGGTAGTCGATATGGACCCGGGCCTTTTTCCACTCGGCAAAGACGTAGGGCTGGGCCGGGAGCGGCCGGAGCGCCGGTTTATCCAGGGCTTCGAATTGGGAAAGCCGGGAGCCGGGCAGTTTCTGGAAAGCGTGGGCATTGAACCATTCCAGCAGCTCCCGGATGGCCCGGTTGAGTTGGCTCAGGCTGAAGAAGGTGATTTTTCGGAGCCGGGCCAGTATCCAGCGTTTAACTAAGAGCACACCCGCTTCCGCTTTGGCCTTGTCCTTGGCCCGGTATTTCCGAGCGGGGATAACGGCACAGCCGTAATGGGTGGCCAGGTCCTGGTAGGTGGGATTAATGTACGGGCCGTAACGACAGGCCTTGCTGACCCCACTTTTGAGATTATCCGGGACCAGGATTTCGCTCACCCCTCCGAAGAAGGTGAAGGCCCGAAGGTGGGAGCCGATCCAATCCGGCAGTTGTAGTGTCCAGGTGGCCTCGGCATAGGTGTAACTGCTGGCCCCCAGAACGGCCAGGAAGATCTGGGCCTCCCGGATCTCCCCGGTGGTCGCCTTGATCACCGGGACCGTTTGCCCGGCATAATCGAGAAAGGTTTTCTCTCCGGCCCGATGGTGTTGGCGCATGACCAGGTCGAGTTTCCCGGCCCACTGGTTGTAGTGCTCGCAGAACCAACTATACTGAAAGCCGTCAGGGTTGACCTGCCGATGTTCCTCCCAGAGGAGAAACAGGGTCATCCCTTTGCGTCGGAGTTCCTGATGGATCTCCGACCAGTTGGGCAGGGGGCGCAGGGCCAGGGGCATGAACGGTAGCAGCGGAAACAGCTTCCGTTCCAGTTCGGCCTAATCCAGGCCTTCGGGCAAGGGCCAGCTCAAACCAGCGGCCGTGGCCTGGCGCAGATATTCGCCTACGGTGGCCCGACCAATAGAACAGCTCCGGGCAATGGCTCGGTTGGTTAATCCTTGCTCCAGTTTTAAACGGAGGACTTCCTTGATCTTGCGCATCGATAACCTCTCCATAAGTCCCTGGGCCTCCTCTGAACGAGTTTTTAAGGCCCAAGGTATCAAGAGTTATCCCGCGTCGCTATTTCCTTTCTTCCGGGGTGACCGGATGGCCGTGGAATGGCCGGCCGGATAATCATGGATTGGGTGGCCGCATCCTCGTGGATTGGGTGGCCGGATGGCGTGGAATAGGCAAAAGCCAAATAGTTAGGGTTTTGCCGAGTTTACCCATTACTCTTAAGCATATAAACAAGTTTTTTGTTGCCACCCGATAATTCTTGAGCTACTGTAAATCTCACTTTTTATAAGTATTTGGTAGATTGTCAGAGATACCCACGCAAAAAGAAAGGAGTTCCCATGCCAGCTTTTATCATGCATACCAAATTTGCGCTAGATCCGCTCCGTTCCGTGCAATCTCAAGAAGAATTGGAGGGTCAGACCATGGATCGTATCCGTTCCCAATTGCCACAGGTGACGTGGACAAATGTTGCCGTCATAGGGCATTATGAGTATTTGGAAACTTTTTGCGCTCCTGATATGGACACTGCCCTTGAGGTTGCCGCTATCGTACGCTCATTTGCACATGCCCACACAGAGGTTTGGACAGGAACCTGAAATCCCAAACTGTCTAAGGGACCCGGGAGTAATGTACTTGGATACCAGAATAGCGATTATCGGGGCCGGAATATCAGGCCTGTCCGCTGGGTTTCGATTGAAAGAAGCCGGATTCAACCCCATTATCTTTGAAAAGGAACCTTATACTGGTGGGAGGATGAGTTCGGAAAAAGTCGACGGTTTCATAATAGACAAAGGGGCCTATACTTTCCCTGAATTTTACAAAAATCTGAAGCGGTTTGTCGACACGTTGGGAATGGGAAAATCCCTGACACAGACTCCTGGATCCACTTCAACTTTCAGTAGCGGCAAGCATTATCCGATTGAAATCGGCTCTCCAGCCGATTTTTTGAAGCAGCAGCTTCTTTCATTAAAAAGCAAAAAAGACCTGATAACGCTCTATTTATATGCACAGTCCTTGGGTAAAGCATTGAATTTGAACGAACCGACCCCAAAGACATTTCAACTGGAAAACGAATCTGCAACAGAATTCTTGATGGAGAAATACGATGATGAGGAGATCCTTGAAAAGATCGCCTATCCTATTTTTTCAGAAATGTTTTTAGGTGTTCCTGAAAACAATTCAAAACTCTCTTTCCTCGTTACCTTGAAAAACCTTACGAAATTCAAGATTTTCGCATTCAATGAAGGGATGGGTTCACTGGCAGACCGCCTGACAAAAGAACTGGATGTGAGACTGAACACGCAGGTGATCAAGATCAGGTCGATGGGGAACAAAGGACCTTACGAGGTTGACGTTGCCGGTGTGCAATCAACTTCACTTGTTTTTGATGCAATTATCGTTGCTATTCCTTCGACCCGCATACTGGATATTTTCAGTCAATTTCCGAGTACAGTCAAAGAATATGTCAAAGCGATTCAATACGCTCCATCCATTGTTGTTGCTCTGGCTTTGGACAGACGGTATCCCCAAGCATCCATGATTATCAACTTGCTTCGGAAGGATTTCAGTGTGCTTGGGAATGTGATCTTTGACCACCATAAGAGTCTAAATCGTGTTCCCGAGGGCAAAGGCCTTGTTACTGCTATTCTCTGTGAGAAAGCCAGTCGGGCCCTTTTTGAAAAACCAAAAGAAAAGGTGATTGACCAAGTCCTCCAAGAAATGGACACCCTATTCCCAAGCCTTACAGACAATCTTATTTTTTCTAAAGTTTACCGATGGCCCTGTGGAGCACTTCAGATGGGAACAGGTATGTTGTCAAGACAGTATTCAGTTCGGAAAGAACTGGCGGAATCCCTCGACAATCTCTATCTGGCAGGTGATGGGCTATATAGATCAAGCCTTGAAGTGAGCTTCAATACGGGCATGAGTGCGGCAAATCGAATTATTGCGAGGGTACAATCTAGCTCCAATTGATCCGTAAAGGCCTTTTACTTCCTGGACGCACGTTTTGAGTTATTTTCCTGCCTTTAGTAATCCCTCAGGTTTAAGAAATAACACCAACATAAGAATAGTAAACACCACCACATCGCTAAGATAAGAAGCCATGAATCCTGCGCTCAATGATTCGGCCAAACCCATGATGATTCCTCCTAATAAAGCGCCCCATATATTACCAAGCCCTCCAATAACAGCACCTGCGATACCCTTGATGGCGAGGGGAACACCTTTCTGGTATTGCATGAGGGAAATGGGGGAAATCAGAATCCCCCCTATGGCACCTATCCCAGCAGACATGGCAAAACTGAGCATTCCCATCCTGTTCACATTAATCCCCATCAGCATGGAGGCTTCGTAGCTCTCGGCGCAGGCCGCGCTTGCCTTACCCCAGATGGTCTTATCGAAAAAGAATTTCAGAATGGCGGTTATTATAATGGCGGCGGCAAATACCGGGAGAACCTGAGAGTTGATTGAGGCTCCGAAGAGGTCGATGGATCCGGTACTTACGAACGCCGGTAATGTGTAATCATCAGTGCCCCAGATCAAATAGGCTACTCCTTGGAGAAACATGGATCCTGCAATGGTGATGAGAATCATCCTGACGGGTTCAGCCCTTCCAAGAACTCTAATGGCACCCAAATGAAACAACATTCCGGTAGTAGTCAACGCTAAGATCCCGACGATTAGTGCAATCCCAAGCGAGGAACCGAAAACCGAGGTCATTGTAATGGCGACCATCCCCCCAAGCATCAGGAATTCGCCCTGTGCAAAATTGAGCACGGTGGTCACTCTGTAGATAAAGGAAAACCCTATACCTACCATAGCGTAAATGGACCCCATGGTAAGACCAGATATTATGAATTGAGTATAGAGGGAAAAGGTATTCAAGGTTTGCCTCCTCTAGGGTTCACTCAAAAATAATTTCGCGGAATTGACGCTCAGAGTTGGGTCAGATTAGGTCGCCGCGATTGAACAAAATGTGAATTTATTTTTGAGTGAGCCCTTAGTTCCACGTCCCTCCAAAATTTTAGGATGGGCGCTATACGGTAAAGTCTGTAAGTGGCTGTTTAGATCTCCATCTTCGTGTGAAATTATCTATTCCGACTCTGAGATCCAAGGTCAAGTTCGGTTCTTACCAAAAGGAAGGTCCGAAAGGACCTTCCTTTTGGTTATTAGGTTAGAATGCCGGCACCCACACACCTCCCTCAATTTTCATGACTGAAGCCTGGTCTACGCCGATACCCCGGTGATCCAGATCGCTGAATATGTAGTTCGCCTGTATACCTTCGAGTTTATGACTCTCAATATAATCCCTTATCTTCTCGCCATCCGTCCCAACAGCCTTCATGGCATTAAGAAACATCAGGGCGCTATCATAACCAAGCGGTGCAAACATCATGCTTCTTGGCTTTTTGCCGTATGTCGCCTCATATTTCTTCACAAAATCAAGAATCCGGCTTTTTTGTGGATTGCTATCCTTCAGGTAGTCCACATAATTGGAAATGGCACCTACTGTATAAACATTCCCTGTGTTTTCCCCGAGAAGCTTTACGAATTGTTCTGAAAGGTTCGCATCGGAAGTCATCATTGGAACATCCTTCATGCCCACTTGATCCCTGTTCTTGACAAGGATAGTTGCTGGGCCTCCCGAGGACATGGTCCCAATACTGTCCGCACCCGCCGCTTTGATCTTGGACATCTGGGTCGTGAAATCGGTTCCCTTGTCGTCAAATTTCTCTTTCGCCACAATTTCTAAACCATACTTCTTCGCCCATTTTTCATACATAGCGGCAGACGAGTCTCCCATCTGGTCAAGAGGTTCAATGTTCCCAAGTTTCTTGTAACCATTTTTCTTAAGCCATATGGTTTTAACCTCATTCTGTTTGGGAGTTCCTATACTCATGGCCCAGGTGTAACATTTTTTTCCTTCTTTCTTGTATTCAGGGAGAATCGCAGCGTTGATCTCTATACCCCCGGAAACGGCAGCGTGGGGGATTTTATATTTTTCCGCTAATGGCATTACCGTCTGGGTTTCTTGCGTAGTCACCGGTCCACAGATTGCTGCCACTTTGTCTTGTTTGATTAACTTTTCAAACAACGTCCTCGCAATATCCGGGTTTGTTTTTGTGTCATAAACCACCAGTTCAATTTTCTTCCCGTTGATGCCACCTTTTGCATTGACTTCATCGACAGCCAATTTCGCACCGTTGACACAGTCTTCACCGATCCAACCTATCCGGCCCGTCATGCTGTAGGCAGCCCCTAACTTGATGGTATCTGCGGCAAGAACTATGCTTCCGAAGAAAACAAAGGCCAACAAGCAAACTGTTAACGTGAAAAATCTCTTTTTCATAATCCCCTCCTATTTTTTGTGATTTCCGTTTCTTCTAAACACTCCCTACGTTCACAAAAACATATCACCTCCTTTGTCGAAAGAATTAAGCTCCCATATAGGCCTTGATCACTTTTTCATCGTTTAAAAGAGCACTGCTCTCGCCTTTCATAACTACCGATCCCGTCTCCAGGATATACCCTCTGGTCGAGATTTCCATGGCAGCCCTGACATTTTGTTCAACAAGCAAGATTGGAAGCCCTTCCCCATGAAGCTTTTTGACGACTTCGAACATCGTGTTAACGACAAGCGGCGCAAGGCCAAGGGATGGTTCATCGAGCATGAGCATTTTGGGCTTCCCCATCAACCCTCTTCCTATGGCCAACATCTGCTGTTCCCCTCCTGAAAGAGTTCCCGCTTTTTGATTTATCCGGCTTTTCAGTCGAGGAAAAAGATCGTAAACATTGTTCAGGTCTTTTTTCAGTTCCGTTTTCTTGGACTTGAAATAGTGGCTAAACGCACCCAGGAGAAGATTGTCTTCAACCGAGAGCTCTTTGATGATCAATCGACCCTCTGGGATTTGAATGATTCCCTCACGGGTTACCTTCATGGGTCCGAGCCTTGTGAAATCTTCTCCCCGGAAGATCTTGTTCCCTTTCCAAATGGGGATGATTCCTGATATGGCCCGCATAAGGGTGGTTTTACCAGCCCCATTGGCGCCCACAACAGAAACAATTTCGCCGGCGTCAACCTTGATGGATACATCTTTAAGCACCTGTAGTTTCCCATACCCGGTTGTAATGTTTTTCAACTCAAGCAAGGCCTTTCTCCTTCCCGAGATAAACCTCAATCACTTTTTCGTTCTTTAAAATATGCTGGGGTGCGCCTTCAGCGATCTTTGTTCCAAAATTCAGAACCATTATCTGATCGGAAATGCTCATTATTAGTTTCATGTTATGTTCGACAATTATCTGTGTAATTTTTTGCTCCTTTGTCTTGAATATGATTTCCTTCAGGTTGTCCATTTCGAGATCGTTGAGTCCTGCGCCTGGTTCGTCCAAAAGCAAAAGTCTTGGTTTTGCCGCAAGGGCACGTGCAATTTCGAGCAGTTTTTGCTCTCCCAAGGCGAGAGACTCCACATCATCGTTATCTTTGCCTTCAAGTCCCACATAGGCCAACATTTCTCTGGCAAACCCTTCGATGGTACGCTCTTCACGCCTGCTCGCTCTCAAGCCAAAAATAGCTCGCCTATATCTCGGCGACACCCATCCATGACAGCCCACAGCGACATTTTCGAGAACCGTCAGATTTTTAAATAGACGACCATTCTGGAATGTTCGGGCAACGCCTTTTACCGATATGGTGTGAGGAGGATCATTACTAATCGCTTTATTCTCGAAGAAAACTTCTCCTTCATAATCCCTGTCAAACCCTGATATGAGGTTAAACAACGTCGTCTTGCCTGCGCCATTGGGTCCGATAATAGAAAAAATTACCCCGCTTTCCACATCGAAATCCACATTCCACAGAGCTTGAAGACCCCCAAAATATTTTGAAATCGACCGGCCCTTCAAAACGGAATCATCCATCTTACTAATCTCCAGCTAAACCTTTTTTCCCAAGGTCCAATCAAAAACGATCTGAAGCGAGCAAAGTTGAAATTTGGTTCTTGGCTTCTTCACCTATTACCTCAATTTCAGCAATTTGTTCAAGCCACCCACAATACCGCTCGGCAGAAATATGAGAATGAGCATAAATGCAAAACCTTCCAAGGCCAGCTCCATCCTCTCCAAATGGCCCAGGAATTCCGGTAGGGCAAAAAGGATCAATGCCCCGATAATGCCTCCATAAATACTGCCTGCTCCCCCAAGGAAAAGCATGAGGAGGAGTTTCACTGAAAGCATAATGTTGAAACTATTTGGCGAAATAACAGCTCCGTAATGGGCGTAGAGACTCCCCGCCAATGCAGCCAGAGCGGCACTGAAAATAAATGCCTGAATTTTGGTTTTGGACACATTGACTCCCATACATGCAGCAGCTTCTTCATCGGTGTGAACCGCTTTCATACTTCTCCCAATCGCTGTTTTGCCGATGCGAAGGCAAACAATGACCAAAAGGAAAACGATAGTCCATACGAGATAATAGTAACTTCGATCAGTATCAAAGCTGTAACCCAAGATGCTTAATGGTGGTATGCCAGAGATACCGGAAGAACCCCCGAAATACTGTGTCCGAATGAGGGCTTCCACAATAAAGCCAAACCCCATGGTGGCAATAGCTAAATAATATCCTTTTAATCTTAAAGTGGGTATTCCAACGACGAAGGCGATTAGGCAGGTAATGAAAATTCCCCCGGCAATGGCAAGCAACGAAGGCCAGCCAAACCAGGTTGTTGCAATGGCCGTGGCATAAGCGCCAATGGCAAAAAGTCCATTATGCCCCAAGGAAATCTGTCCACAATAACCCAATAGCAGATCATATCCCACCACAATGAGTCCGTAGATTCCTGCATAGATGAGCACTGTGATCCAGTAGGAATCGGGAAATGCCAACGGAAAAATCATTATACCGGCGATCAATATGGGCAATATAGTGAAATATGAACGCAATTTAACTTAACTCCCTTCTCTCTTAATAACCTTCATAGCATCTCTGTTCACGGAGATATCACATACAGTGAAGGATCAATCCCCAGATATTTCTTGAGCGCATAGGCGTCAACTTAAGGCGGATAGTTTTTCTAAAAAGTTTTTTCGTTTGAGGCCTTTTTCATAGGCACAGAGCCTTTGAATGATTTCCGGGACCGGGGCCTCATTCATTAGAAAGGTTTGAGCCGACAAAAGCAAGGAGGCCAAAATGGCCGACAATACCGCCAGTTTCAACAAACTGATCCGAGGATTATCTCGGCCCATGAATTGAAGATGGACTTTTTCTAAAAAAGCATGGAAAAATATTATATACAGCAATTTGGCATACAAACAGGATAAAATTAGGGGTTCGGACCCCCCCTGCGGGATATCGGTAAGGTTAAAATGGGACTTCCAGGCCTTGAAAATGATCTCAATACGCCAACGTAAGGCATAGACCTGGGCCACGGTGGGGGTATCCCAAACCGTAACCGGTACGTTCAAAATAAACAATTGCCAGCCCAGTAGTTGCAGGGTTTCTTCTGAAGGGCGGCAACGGCGATCGCGATTCTTTTTAGCCTTTCTCCGTCGTTCTTTAGCCACGGCCTCCGGGACCGGTAGGGCCTCCAAACGGACCGGGATTTTTTCTCGTTGCCCCAGGAGAACCTCTTGGTCGAGGATGGCGTTTTTCCGCACCAAGGAGAGTAAGGGTAAGGCTTGCTGGGTGTGGGGATCAAAAATCTTTACCTTACTGCGCAGACGGGACAGGAAGAAAATCCCTTGTTGATTAATTTGGTTAAATACGGGGAGCACAAAATACCCTAAATCCCGGAGGACCAGATCCCCCGGGCGGGCTACCTCCAAGATATCCGGAGAGGCGGCCTGATCATTGCGCTGGAAGCCCGAAAAACCGAAGTGCAACATCTGATCGCTGAGCAATTCATAAAGGGCTTGTATTTTCAGGGTAGCTTTTTTGAGGTCTAGATGATTGCGTCCACTGGGGAAGGTCTGAGCCAAATGGTCCGGGAGGGGGATATAGGTAATGTCTTGGATCAGCACCCGGGTAAAGGAGGCAAACAAGCCCTGTTGGCGAGCCTGCTGACCGCCACTCCGGAGGCTGATGGCCGGACCCAACAGGAGCTGCAAAAACGTAACGCAGCGGGTATTGACCCGTTTGGCGAGACCTTGTTTAGAAACCAGTCCGCCGCCGACCAAACCCAAAAGCATGGCCAAGAGATTGAAAGACAATTTAGACAACGCACCGGCCGCACACAGGGCCTTGATAAAATCGCGGACGTGGATATTCTTCGGCAGGCGTTTTTGGAACCCAGAAAGACGGGCGACTTCTTCGCAGGGAAGTTGCCTTAGTTGACTGTCAAAGGGCTGGGCCTGTAACAGATGCTGGGCAACTTGGGTCTCTGGGTATGTGGACCTCCAAAAAGAATTTTTATTTAAAACTGGGGGCCAGTTTAATAGGAACTTTTTAATATTACAAGGAAAAAGTAGCTTCTCGGGCAAGATAAATACAAAACAAGTTGTTGAGTTGAATGACTCGTTCAGCATTATCTGTTTGCCAGGGGTCGGTATGTTTCATCCCCTATTTTTAAGTTGACGCCTATGCGCTAAAGCGGGACTATGGCCGGTTGCTGGAGAAAAACCATAATGACAATTGCTGCCCATCATTTCTTTTGAATCAATTCCACCAAGACCCCAAAAGTGCTTTTCGGATGAAGAAACGCAACCAGATCCTCATGGGCGTTGACGTAAGGCATTTCATTGATGAGCCTGACGCCCTTTCTCTTCAGTCGGTCCAGTTCGGGCTGGATATCATCTACCTCAAAGGCGATATGATGAATTCCCTGACCTTTCTTTTCGATAAATTTGGCTATCTGGCCGTCGATTGTCGTGGACTGGAGGAGCTCCATATCGGTCCCTTCAAGCGAAATAAAGGAAAAGAGCAGTTCGCCGAAACATTCCCGCTCCAAAACAGATAGGGCGAATTTTTCTCTGAAAAAAACCCTTGCTTTCTCAAGGTCTTCAACGGCTAGACCGATGTGGCTGATCTTTTTTATCATTGTCGATTTCTTATCTTTTCCCTGGGGCTTACCTTGTATTAATAGACAACCATGGCTGGATAATCTTCAACAACCCGTTGCGAAAAGTAAATTAAATAATTAATTACATTTTACAATAAAGATGTCAAGAAAAAAAGATGCTGCCGTATTTTCTATTGCTGCAACCATAATAATTTGATATTTATTGCTATATTTCATATGTTTATATTCTA
>Ga0315283_10004315_pt1 | contig 12361 bp, 10 predicted proteins | sample YL17G09_0_MG_FD_204541 | JGI IMG/M metagenome (GOLD analysis project Ga0315283, IMG submission 204541) | Sediment microbial communities from Yellowstone Lake, YNP, Wyoming, USA - YL17G09_0 | ecosystem: Environmental > Aquatic > Freshwater > Lake > Sediment | place: USA: Wyoming | collected...
GGCGGTCGATGCCCTGAAGCACCTCGACCGCATCGGCAAACTGCGGCAGCAGTTTCGGGTGGGAGAACGAGGTGACTTCGAGCTTCCTGAACCCGGAGGCGATGATCCGGTTGATCATCTCGATCTTGGCGTCGGTCGACACCAGCAGGGGCATGGACTGCAGGCCGTCGCGGGCCCAGCACTCGCAGGCGGTGACGGAAGGCGGGAGGCTCATAGGGCTATCGCTCGCTCCAGATGCGCGCGCGGGCGGCCTCGACGGTGAACGCGTGCGCCTTGAACGTGGCGGCGACGCTGCCGAGGTGGCCGCCGAGCAGGAAGTCGACGCCGAGCGGATGGCGCCCCGCCGTGGCGATCAGCGCGTCGACGTCGGCGGGCGTCGGGACGAAAGGCTCGGCGTGCGGCGCGGCTGCCGCTGGAGGCGGCGTCGATGCGCCCGCGATGCGGCGCTCCTGGACGAATGGAGGGGGCGGCAGGCCCTTCTTCACGGCCGCGAATGCCTCGAGCGCCCGCTCCAGGTCCGCGCGGGTGTGCGCGGCCGAAATCTGCGTCCGAATCCGCGCCTCGCCCTTCGGCACCACCGGGTACGAGAAGCCGATGACGTAGACGCCATGCGCGAGCAGCGCATCGGCCGTGCGCACGGCCAGCGCCGCATCGCCGATCATGATCGGGCAGATCGGGTGTGTGCCCGGCAGCACCGAGTACCCGATCGACGCCAGGCCCTCGCGGAAGAACCGCGTGTTCGCCTCCAGCGTGTCGCGCAGGTCGGTCGACGCGGTGAGCATCTCGAGCACCTTCAGCGTGGCGCCCGCGATGCTGGGGCACAGCGTGTTCGAGAACAGGTACGGGCGCGAGCGCTGCCGCAGCAGGTCGATGATCTCGCGCCGGCCGCTCGTGTAGCCGCCGCTGGCGCCGCCCAGCGCCTTGCCGAGGGTGCCCGTGAGGATGTCCACGCGGTTCATCACGCCGTGGTACTCGTGCGTGCCGCGGCCGTGCGGGCCCATGAACCCGACCGCGTGCGAGTCGTCGACCATCACCAGCGCGTGGTAGCGTTCCGCGAGATCGCAGACGCCCGGGAGGTTGGCGATCGACCCGTCCATCGAGAACACCCCGTCGGTCGCGACCATGCGGAAGCGGGCGCCGGAAGCGGCCTTCAACTTCGCCTCGAGATCCTCCATGCTGCCGTTCACGTATCGCTGCCGGTGCGCCCGGCACAGGCGGATGCCGTCGATGATGCTCGCGTGATTCAGCGCGTCGCTGATGATCGCGTCGTGCTCGTTCAGGAGCGTCTCGAACAAGCCGCCGTTCGCGTCAAAGCACGACGAGTAGAGGATGGTGTCCTCGGTGCCGAGAAATTCGCTCAGCTTCGCCTCGAGGCGCTTGTGCACCGACTGCGTGCCGCAGATGAAGCGCACGCTGGCCATCCCGTAGCCCCATTCATCCAGCGCCGCCCGCGCGGCCGCCTTCACCTCCGGGTGCTGAGCGAGGCCCAGGTAGTTGTTGGCGCAGAAGTTGAGCACCGGCTGGCCGTCGGCCACCCGGATGGTGGTGCCCTGCGGGGTGACGATGACGCGCTCGTGCTTGTAGGTGCCGGCGGAGCGGATATCGGCGAGTTGGTGGGCGACGTGGTCCTGGAACGATCCGAACATATCCCCGCATCGTACCGGAAAGCGGCGGGGCATGCACGCCGGGCCGTTTCACCGCGGCGGCCGGCACATCGCCCGGTGCGAAGAACTCCGCCTGCAGGTACCGGCTGCCCACGCCGTTGAAGCGGGGCAACTCCTCCTCCTCTCCGTTGGTGGCCCCGGTGTACAACCACCACGAACTGCCGCGCGCGGTTGATCCCATCGTGCCCCGAAAGATGGTGTCGTCGCGGTTATCGCTCGAGTTCTCGCGGATCGATCACCACGTGCTTGATGCGCTCGCGGTTCCACGTGTAGGTGACGTGCACGAGTCCGTCGGAGGTCTGGATCACCGCCGGGTAGGCGTACCCGTTCGGCATGGGCTGGTCTTCGAGCGTGAGGGCCATGTGCCAGTTTGCGCCGTCGGAGGACAGCGCGACGTTCAACGGGTACCGCGGTCCCTTGGTCGGCGTGGCAGCGGGCGGTGCCGAGTGGTTGTAGACCACGAGGTGGCGGCCGTCCTTCAGCGTGATGGCATCGGTGCCGGAGTTGGGGTTCGGCAGGCCGCTCGGTGCGAGGGCGCTCCAACTGCGGCCGTCATCCGCCGACCACGTGGTGGCCAGCACGCCGTTGCGCGTGCGGAGCAGCGCCTGCAGGCGGCCGTCGCGGTGGAACAGCACGCTGCCCTGGATCGCTTCGAGGCCCTGCGGCCCCTTCTCGATCGGGCCGACGAACTGCCACGTACGTCCGGCGTCCCGGCTCAACTCGACGTGCGCGCGCCAGCCCGTCGGTGTGCCTTCCGTGCTCGACATCGAGAGCCAGGTGCCGTCCTTGAGGATCACCGGCTTGTTCTTGATCGGGCCCAGCAGCGGGGAAGGCAGTCGCGTCGCCTCGCCCCAGGTCCGCCCGCCATCGGTGGACGTCTTCACCATTCCCCACCAGGCGCTGGGCGACGGCCCGACCTTGTAGAAGAGGATCAGTGGCCCGTTCGGCGGCGCGAACAACACGGGGTTCCAGGTCGGATACCTGGTGCCATCCGGTTGCGTCCCGGCCGCGACCTCCACGGCATCGAGCCAGCGGGTGCCGTCATGGCGCGCCAGCCAGATGCCGACGTCGGGCGCACCCTCGCGGGTCCCGCCGAACCAGGCCGCGACCAGGCGTGCGGGCGCTGCTTCGGCGATGGTCGACGCATGGCATTGCGGATAGGGCGCCTTGTCGTTCAGGAACTCGGTCAGCCTGATCGCCGAAGGCGGTGCCGCCGCGGGCGCGGCGAGCATCGACGCCGCCAGGGCCACTGCCGCGCAGAGGGTACGGGCCATCGGCGTTGCGAGAGTACGAAGCCTGTGCAGGTTCATGACTGAAGGTCCTCCGGGCGGCTGGCCGCCGCGCGGCGTCCGAGGGCGAGGCCGACGGCGATCACGACGGCGGTGCCGAAGACGATGACGAGGAACTCGTGGAACGGGCTGCGCAGGCCGGAAGGGAACGCCGACCACCTGGGCGACAGCGTCATCCATACGATCACCGCGACGCCGGCCGCGACGCCGGCGGCCGCCGACCGGTTCGTGGCGCGTCGCGACACGAAGCCGAGCAGGAACACGCCGAGGGTCCCGCCGCCGAAGATGCCCGCCAGCGTCCACCAGGCGTCCAGCGCGCTTCGGACGCTGGTCATCGCGATCGCAGCCGCCGTGCCGGCCAGCCCCCACACGACTGTCGTCACGCGCAGGACGCGCATCGACCGCCGCTCGTCTGCATGCGGATTGAGGAAGCGGCGGTAGTAGTCGGTCAGCAGGACCGTGGCCGACGAGTTGAGGCACGTGGAGATGGTGCTCATCGCGGCCGCGAAAATCGCGGCGATGACGAGGCCGGACACCCCCGGCGGCAGTGCCGACACGATGAACCACGGGAAGACCGAGTCGACCCGCGAGGGGTCGCGCAGCGGGGACGGCAGCATGTCTGCGTGCGCGAAGTAGAAGGCGAAGAGCGCGGTGCCGATGAACAAGAACAGGGCCGACAGCGGCAGGTAAGTGAGTCCGCCCAGCCAGACGCTCCGACGCGCGTCCCGGTCGGACTTCGACGCGAGGTATCGCTGGACGTAGTTCTGGTCGATGCCGAAGTTCTGGAGGTTGATCGCGATCCCGTAGACGAGCACCACCCAGAAGGTCGACTCACCCAGGCCGGGGCCGAAGCTGCCGAGCGAGAATTTGTCGTGCGCCGCCGCGATGCCGATCAGTTGCCCGGGCCCCTCTGGCAGCGCGAAGAGCATGACCGCCGCGCAGACGACGGCGCCGACCACGAGGACGATGGTCTGAACGGCGTCGGTGTAGATGACGGCAACGATGCCGCCCGCGAGCGAGTAGATCGTCACCGAGACGCCGGTGAGGAGGATGACGCCGCGCACGTCCCATCCGAGCAGCGCACTCATCGGCAGCGCCATGAGGTACATCACCGTACCCATGCGCGCCAACTGCGTCAGGAGATAACAGCAACTGGCGTAGGTGCGGGCCCACGGGCCGAATCGGGCTTCCAGGTGGTGATAGGCGGACACGTGCCCGGTCCGCCGGTAGAACGGCAGAAACCAGCGCACGGCGATCCAGGTGGCCAGCGGAAGGCTGAGGCTGAAGACGAACGGGTTCCAGTTGGTCGCGTACGCCTTGGCGGGCAGCGCGAGAAACGTGATGCTGCTGACGTAGGTGCCGAGGATCGACAGCCCCGTCAGCCATCCCGGCAGGTTGCGGTCCGCGGCCGTGAAACCCTCGACCGAGCGGCTGCGCCGCGAGACGGCGAAGCCCACCCCCATCGTGAGGATGAAGTAGCCGGCGAGCACGAGCAGGTCGAGCGCGGACGCATGGGTACGCACGATGACGCCGCGCATTGTAACCCGTGCGCCGTCCGTGCGGCCCATCGCGAGCATCGGGCAGGCTATGGCGCGGCTCGCGCTCTGGTGTGGCGAATGGCTCGGTCCGCCGAGCGAGCCGTTGGGGGGACCACGCGCGTTCTCACGTCGCGGGCATTCCGACCGGCTTCAACGGCGTCGGTAAGGAGTCGCATCAGCTTGTCCATCGACTTCTCCTGGACTTGGCCCCATTCCCACCTCTTGACGCTGGCGATGCCCACGCCAAGGTAGTCGGCGAACCCTTGCTGAGACATGTCCAGTCGTTTCCGCGCCGCGCGAATCTCTCCGCTGGTCAGCAGACCCTGCTGGTGTCGGTACGCGTCGGCGACGGCGCGTCCGTAATCGGCCATCTGGTCGACCCGAACCGCCTGGTACGCGCATCGGCTGCAACGCACCCCTGGCGTGCGGATACGAAGTTGGACGCCTTTGAATTCGTCCTTCTGCCAGATCGGCCGTTCGCGCAGCCGTCCCTCACACATCGGGCATTCCATGGCGTCTACCTAGACAGTCGATCGATGGAGACTCACGATCCACACGCTGCCCTTGTCATTGATCGCCAGCTTCAGATACATCTGCTCTCCCATGAAACTCGAGTGCCAGTCGAACGGGAACAACTCTGCGCCGAGGCATTCGCGTTCGATGGCTCGCTCCGGCGGTGTTCGGCCGTTGTAGTGCTCCGGCCCAACCTCCGCGAACACGGTCGCCAGGCCGCCTGAGATCTGGTCAGGCGAACACCAGTCCAACGCTGCCAACTCTCTCCGAAATCTCGGCAGAACCGCAACGAAGACGCGACCGAGTCGCAACTGTTCTCGCGCGTGAGCCAGCTTGGCCTCGAGCTCCGCTCGATCGGGACGCTTCACTCGCAGATTCATGCGCCCCATTCGTGTTGTGCGGGGATCCTGTCGGAGCGCCCGCAGCGAGTGCCACGCAAAACAGTATCACATGATACCGCAATGTGCAGCCGATCATCTCCGGGAGTGCGATCTCCGGGGCAGGCGAAATCTGTGTGATGATCTGACATCGGGCCACACTCCTCGGCGTGGGGACGCCGTGGCTACTGCAATGCCGATGCCGACATGAGCGGCCTAGGAATTGTGCGAATCGACTGTGGGTACGCGTGACCTGATGGCAGTTTCTGCCATCGACATCGCTCTGGAGCATCGCGGGAATTGCAACCGGCGGCCCACGTTGGCCGACGTGCCGCGTTTGGCGGTTGGGGCGGCGTGCGGGTCCGACCCGACGGCTTCGCCCAACGTGGAGCCCGTGGCCTGGGCCCGGCTACCGACCAAACGACGAAAGGGCGCCGGTGCGGGCGCCCTTTCACCGAATCCGTTGCACAACGACTAGCGAAAGTTGGTCGGGGCGACTGGATTCGAACCAGCGACCCCCTGCGCCCAAGGCAGGTGCGCTACCGGGCTGCGCTACGCCCCGACCCGACCAACATCTGATCTTACTCCACTCTATCGCTGCGCGAGCGACGCGAGATCGATCACGTAGCGATAGCGGACGTCGCTCTTGATCACCCGCTCGTATGCCTCGTTAACCTGCTGAATCGGGATGACCTCGATGTCGCTGACGATGTGGTGCTGACCGCAGAAATCCAGCATCTCCTGGGTCTCGCGGATCCCGCCAATCAACGAGCCGCTGAGGCTGCGGCGATGCAGCACCAGAGGGAACGCCGAGACGGGCACCGCGGTCTCCGGCACGCCGACCTGCACCATCGTACCGTCGAGCTTCAACAGGCCCAGGTACTGGTTCCAGTCGATCCCGTCCGAGACGGTGTTGATCATGAGGTCGAAGCGCGAGGCGAGCTGCTTGAACGTCTCAGGATCCGATGTCGCCCGGACGTCGTCTGCGCCCATGCGCCGCGCGTCCGCTTCCTTGCGGAGCGACTGGCTCAGGACAGTGACGTGCGCCCCGAGCGCGTGGGCGAACTTGACGGCCATGTGCCCGAGCCCGCCCAGACCCACGACCGCGACCTTCTGGCCAGGCCCGGCGTGCCAGTGCCGCAGCGGCGAGTACACCGTGATGCCCGCGCAGAGCAGCGGCGCGGCGGCGTCGAGCGGCAGGCTGTCGGGAATCCTGAGGACGTAGTCCTGGTTGACGACGATGCGCTCGGAGTAACCGCCCTGGGTCAGGGTCACGCCGTCACGTTCCTTCCCGTTGTAGGTGAAGGTGACGCCCGCCTCGCAGTACTGGTCGATCCCGGTCTTGCAGGGTTCGCACGTGCGGCACGAGTCCACGAAGCAGCCGACACCCACCCGGTCGCCGATCTTGTAACGCGTGACGCCGGAGCCGATCTTCGCGACGAGGCCGGCGATCTCGTGGCCGGGCACCATCGGGTAGAGCGACGGCCCCCACCCCGACCGCGCCTGGTGGATGTCGGAGTGGCAGATGCCGCAGTACCTGATGTCGATGAGCACGTCGTGCGCCCCGGGATCGCGCCGGTCGAAACCGAACGGCGCGAGCGGAGACACGGCGTCCTGAACCGCGTAGCCTTTGGTTGGGATCATCTTTCTATGATAGCGGATACGTAATTGGGGTCAGAGACGAATCTCCAAACAACCGGAGAGATTCGACTCTGACCCCAATTACCGTTTGGCGGGATTCGAAACGATGACCGGCGCAGATATGCGTTCCGTCTTGCCCGGCAGGCACATGCGACCGTCGCAGGCCTGGAAGCTGACCTCGAAGTCGACAGCGCCTGCGCCGGTCTTCGCCTTGGCCCCAATCGCGAGGGGCACGCGGAACGTCGCCGCCTCCTTGTAGTACGCGGTGACCTGGGAGAAGGCGTCGTCGAACTCGCGCTCGGGCTCGGGGCTGACCATAGCGCCGGCGGTCTCGGCGGGACCGCCCGCCACCAGATCGATGCGCAGGGGGCGCGGGCCGTCCGGCAACTCCTGCGGCGCGTACACGTGCCAGCCCTCCTCGAGCTTCGCGGTGACCAGCGCGGTGAGCTTGTCTCCGGGCGCGCGCGCGTCGGCCTGCGGATCGAGCGTCACCGACCAGATGACCTGCCGGGGCGGCCCCTGCGCGGCGGGGGAGTGGCCGAGCGTCACCGCCAGGGTCACTGTGAGGCACACGAGCAGACGCGTGTTGGTGGATTTCATGAGGCTTGAATACTCCCGAGATGGTACATGATTAGGGCCTGTCAGCGAACAATGGAAGCAGCGGTTGTTTGCCTACAGGCCCTTATGGCGGGCCCACACGCTCGAGATGTTCTGGTTGTGTATTGTTACTGGAGAGACTCATGAAGACCGTTCTCGCCGCCTGCGCGACCTTCGTCGTCCTGACCCTGCTGGTGTCGGCGCAGGCTCCGGCGCCCTCGGACCAGCCGACCACCGCGTCGGGCTGCCTGACCGCCACCCGCGCCTTCCAGCAGGCCCGGATGAAGGAAGCCGGCACGCCGCTGGCGCGCGAGAAGTACGACGCGGTCCTGCGGGACAAGACCGAGTTTGCGAAGGCCTGTATTGCGAAGCTGCCGCTGGACTCACTGCCCCCGGCGGAACTGCTCCCGCTGGCGAATCTCTACTCGGAGGCCGGTCAACCGGATCTGGCCACGACAACGATGCAGAAAGCGCTCGACGTCAGCCGCGCCGTTCCCGAGGACCACGCGAAGGTCCTGGTGGCTGCCGTCCGCGCGATGATGCGCCAGCCGGTGTCCGAGAGCCGCAACGCCGCGGCGGAGAAGCTGGTCGGCCAGGTCGAGGCGCTGCCCGCCACTTTCGTCCGCGAGCGCCTCGAGGCGCACGGGACACTCAACAGCTACTACCGGGCCGACGACATCGACGCCGGCATCATCACGCACTCGACGCGGATCATCGAGTTGAACAAGGCCCTCACGCCCGAGCAGCGCGTGCCGCCGATGTCCAACATGCTCGTCGCCGCGTACGAGAACCTCGCTGAGGCGCTGGCCGGCCAGGAGCAGAACGCCAAGGCCCTGGATATTCTGCGCCGCGCTTCGGTCGAACTGGCCGGGGTCCCGGGCGTCGCTGAGCGCCTGACGCCTACCGTCGAACGGTATCAACTGGTCGGCATGCCGGGCGCCGCCATCCAGGCGCCGACGTGGCTGAACGCACCGGCCGGCACCACGAAGATCGACATGAAGGGCTCAGTCACCTGGGTGCAGTTCACGGCGCACTGGTGCGGGCCGTGCCGCGAGAGCTACCCGGCGGTGGGGCGCATGCTCCAGAAGTTCGGCTCGAAGGGCTTCCGGGTTGTTATGGCGACCCAGTTCTACGGGTACTTCGAGAGCCGGCGGAACCTGGCGCCCGCCGACGAACTGGCGGCCATTACCGAGTACTTCCCGAAGCACGGCATCACCGTGCCGATCGCGGTGGCCGACAACATCCCGCCGGTCACCGAGAACGGGAAGACCGTTCGCGCGATCAACGTCAACGACGCCAGCTACAAAGTCAGCGGGATCCCCCAGATTCAGCTCATCGACAAGAAGGGCAACATCCGGCTCATCATGATCGGCTTCGACGAGGCCAACGAGGCGAAGATGGCGGCCCTGATCGAGCGCCTCCTCAAAGAGTGATCACATGGGGTCAGACTCGATCAGTCGCCGATGACAACTCGAGTTGTCGCTGAGGGACTGATCGAGTCTGACCCCAACCGATCGAGTCTGACCCCAACCAATCGAGTCTGACCCCATCGGCGAGGCGAACCGATCCGGGACGGCGTCCGTCTAACCGTCTCGGAGGGTTCATGCGTCGAGTCGCTGGAAGTGTCTGTGCGGGCGCGTTGCTGCTGATCGCGCTGTCGGTTCGAGCCCAGGCCCAGACGCTGCCTCCCGCCGCCCAACCGCCAGCCCAGACCGCTCAGCCTGCCGCCCAGCCGACCACTCCGTCGCCCCCCGCGAAACAGACCTTCACCGTGACGCGGGCGACCTCGCCCATCAAGGTGGACGGCGTGCTCGACGAGGAGGCCTGGAAGTCGGCGGCGGTCGTCCCGGTGAACAACGAGTGGCTGCCGGGCGACAACATCCCGGCCCCGGTCCAGACGCAGTGCCTGGTCACCTACGACGCGCGCAACCTCTACGTGGCGTTCCGGGCGCTGGACCCGAAGCCGGGCGACATCCGCGCCCACTTCATGGATCGCGACGACACCGACACGCTCATCCAGGACGACCACATCGGCCTGATGATCGACACGTTCAACGACGAACGCCGCGCCTTCCAGTTCCGCGTCAATCCGCTCGGCGTCCAGGCGGACGCCATCTTCAGCGAGCAGGACGGCGTCGAGGATTTCTCCTGGGACATGATCTGGGCGTCGATCGGCCGCATCACGTCCGACGGCTACGTCGTCGAAATCGCGTTGCCCCTGAAGCAACTGCGGTTCCCCGCGGGTACGAGCGTGCAGACGTGGGGCTTCGAGGCGTTCCGCTCGTGGCCGCGCAACGTGCGGCACCGGATCACGTCGCAGCGGCGCGATCGGAACAAGGGCTGCATTCTCTGCGAGGAGAACAAGATCACCGGCATGGAGGGCCTCGCGCAGGGGCGCAACGCCGAACTCGACCCGACCGCGACCTTCAGCCGGACCGACGAGCTGGCCTCGCCTGCGGACAGTGCGCTCACCAGCGGCGACCCGAAGGCCGAGTTCGGCCTGACCGGACGCTGGAACGTGACGTCGAGCATGACGCTCAACGGCACCGTCAACCCGGACTTCTCCCAGGTCGAGGCCGACGTCGCCCAACTCGACGTGAACCAGCGCTTCGCCCTCTACTATCCGGAGAAGCGGCCGTTCTTCCTCGAAGGCATCGACTACTTCACCACGCCCATCCAGGCCGTGTTCACGCGGACCGTGGCCGACCCGTACTTCGGCGCGAAGCTGACCGGCAAGCAGGGCGGCAACGCCATGGGGCTGTTTGTCACCCGCGACCGGATCAACAACCTGCTCATCCCGTCGAACGCGGGCTCGGCGAGCACGTCGCTCGACGACGATGTGACGACGGTGGTCGGGCGGTACCGGCGAGACTTCGGACCGTCATCGACGATCGGCGCGCTCTACGCCGGCCGCGAGGGCGACGGCTACCACAACCGCCAGATCGGCGCGGACATCTTCTGGCGGCCGAACCAGTCCGGGGCGCTTCGCGTGCAGTACATCCGGAGCGACACCCAGTATCCGGCGTCGGTTGCCGGCCCCTACGGGCAGCCGTCGGAGGCGTTCGGGGGCAACGCCGCGTGGGTCGACTACCAGCACGTGACGACGAAGTGGGCCGTGTTCGGCAGTTACGACGCGTACGACTCGGGCTTCCGGAGCGACACCGGCTACGTGCCGCGCGTCGACTACCGCGCGTTCATGGGGCAGGGGCAGCGGCGCTTCTTTCGCGGTGCCGGCTCGTGGTTCAATCGCATCGACGTGGGGATGCGCGGCTGGCGGATGATGACCGACGACTGGTCCATGACCGATCAGACCGTAGCGGGATTCGTGAACTACATGGGACCGTACCAGACGCAGGTCCAGTTCAACCTGCCGTACGACGAAGTCGTCTACGAGGGGCAGCGCTACGACAACTTCCGGCCGAATGTCTACTTCGGGATCAAGCCGTCGGGGCGCACCGCGTTCAGCGTGAATGCGCAGTTCGGCGATGGCGTGGACTACGCGAACAACCGGAAGGCGACAGGCGTCGTACAGATCGGCCCGGCGCTCGAGTATCGCCCCGTGAAGCGGGTGAGCCTGCAGCTCAGCTACAACCTCAACCAGCTCGACGTGGACGGGCAGCGTCTCTATCGGGCCAACCTGACGCAGTTCAAGCTCATCTACCACCTCAGCGTCCGGGCGTTCGTGCGGGCCATCCTGCAGTACACGGACATCTCGCGCGACACGGACCTCTACACGTTCGTGACGCCCGAACGGACGCGCCGGCTGTTCTCGCAGTATCTGTTCTCGTACAAGCTCAACCCGCAGACGGTGCTGTTCGCCGGGTACTCGGACAACTCGGCGAACGTGAACCGCGTGGACCTGGCGCAGACCGATCGCACGTTCTTCGTGAAGCTGGGGTATGCGTGGGCGTTCTGAGGCGGGGACCTCTCGCCCCGGCATGGCGTCATAATACGCGTATGACCCGAGCAGTCGTTCTCCTCTTTGCCATGACCATCGCGTCCGCTGCCTCGGCGGCCGCGGCCGACCAGGCCCAGCCGGCGTCCAAGCGCCTGGCCATCGGCGACGCGTTCCCGCGCCTCGAGGCCGAGTTCCTCACGGGCCGCAAGGCCGTACTGCCGGATGCGGCCAAGGGCAAGGTGGCCTTCATCCTGATGGGCTTCACCTACGACTCGCGCTATTCGGTAGAGAAGTGGGCCGAGCGGTTCAAGGCCGACGTCAAGCCCGGGCCGGACGTGACCTGGTTCGAGATCCCGGTCATTGGCGGGATGGCGCGCATGGCGAGCTGGTTCATCAACTCCGGCATGCGCAAGGGCACCCCGAAGGAGTACCACGAGAACGTCATCACCGTGTACGGCGGCGTCGACCGCTGGAAGACGGCGATGGGCTTCTCCGACCAGGCCGCCAACGACGGCTACCTGGCCGTGCTCGATCGCGAGGGCCGCGTCCAATGGCTGCATCACGGCCCGGCCAGCAATGAGGCCGTGGCCGAATTGAAGGCCGTGATCGCCCGGCTCACCACCGCCTTCGGCGAGTAGCCCCCACGTGTTACACTCCCGGCCTGGAGGGAGTTCGGGGTCAGAGTCGAAACTCTCGTCGGCCCGGAGTTTCGAGTCTGACCCCAAACTCGTGGCCCGCCCTCAGGGAGTTTCCGCGTGTTGTTGCTGAGAAACGTCGACACCTTCACCCCGGCACCGGCCGGCCGCACCGACATCCTGATCGCCGGCGGGCGGATCATCCGCGT
>Ga0315283_10004316_pt1 | contig 12359 bp, 11 predicted proteins | sample YL17G09_0_MG_FD_204541 | JGI IMG/M metagenome (GOLD analysis project Ga0315283, IMG submission 204541) | Sediment microbial communities from Yellowstone Lake, YNP, Wyoming, USA - YL17G09_0 | ecosystem: Environmental > Aquatic > Freshwater > Lake > Sediment | place: USA: Wyoming | collected...
GCAAACAACTTTCAATATTTTTTTTTGTAAAGTTGATTTTTATGATTTTTTTCATAATGTTTTGAACCTTTTATCTTTAACCTTTTATCTTTTGTCTTTATTGAGGTTTATAAATATTACAGCCTCGAACGCATGGATCACCGCGAGATGATAAGTGCTGATCCATTGGGTTTTCTAAAAAGTGCCGGAGTTAAAGTGATATTTGACGAAGCACAGAATCTGCCCGAACTTTTTAGCTATATACAGGTAGTTTCTGACGAGCGGAATATTCCCGGGCAATATATTTTATCAGGCTCACAGAGCTTTTTGATCAACGATCGAATCCCGCAATCATTAGCTGGAAGAGTAAATATCAACCAATTGCTTCCTTTTGATATAACTGAACTGGATGCTCTTAAAAATCTCTCCATTGAACAAGCTATTCTGAATGGTTTTTATCCCAGATTGTACGATTATAATATCTCTCCAGAGGACTTTTATCCATCCTATTTACAAACCTATATTGAAAGAGATATAAGGACATTAAAAGCAGTTGAAAACCTGCAAACATTTTCAAGGTTTTTAAGTTTATGTGCTGGTCGGATCGGGCAGATACTAAACCTGAGTTCATTGGCCAATGATGCCGGGATTGCTGTAAATACTGCAAAATCGTGGTTATCACTGCTTGAATCAGGTTATATTATTTATCTGTTACAACCATATTATAAAAACTTTACTAAACGGCTGATAAAATCGCCGAAGCTATATTTCTATGATATCGGAGTAGCATCATCTTTGCTAAAACTGTCAACACCCGGGATGGTATATTCTCACTACCTGTATGGAGCACTGTTCGAGAATCTGATTATCAGCGAAATAGTTAAATGCCATTACCATAGCGGGAAACGCCCTTCGGTTTATTATTGGCGTGAAAGCAATGGGATGGAGATTGATTGCATTGTAGAGAGGGGATATAACGACGTTATAGTCCTCGAAATAAAGGGTGGCCAAACCTTTACTAAAGATTTCCTGAAAAATCTGAAAAATTTCCCGCAAAGTGATAATACCATTAATACCAATAAGATGCTTTTGTACGCGGGAGATAGCGCCTTCCGTATTTCCGGTATTCAGGTTACCAACTGGAAAGAATTACCATCCGTGATGGAGCAGTTGATATAGATCCGATGAGAAAACCTTCGGGGTCTTCAAGACCTGGAAGTTTTAAAAATCATCATTGAAGCGGTGAAATTACTTCCAGTACTTCTGGTAGATCCATTCCTAAGTTCTTGATGTGAGCCAACACAGGAACACCATTTTTGTTCCAGCCACGGCGCGCGTACACGGCATCCAATAGCTGCTCGTAACGGTCCTCGCGGTATGCACGGGTAGCAACCATCTTTTCTTCGAGTGTCATATTGGAAGGATCGAGATGCACAAGTTCAGCCAATTGCTTGTCGTACCGCTCCTGGCGCGAAAGGTATTCTTCCCGGGTTACAGGACCAGCGGCACGGTAAGGTTGTGCATCGTGCATGCGCAGCCCATAGCCGCGGCGGATATTGAAGATACGCTGGAAGTTGTATACCCTTTCGCTTTGGGTGATGATATCTGCCTTGTTGATATTCTTTCCGGTAACGGCATTAAAAATTGCCACATAGTTGTCTACATGTTCCGGTACTTTTGCCGGCTCACCTGAAGCACTGTTACTTTCCGGTTCCACATCATTCCATGGTAGCTTGCATAATCCCTGCAGTCCGAACCATGTCCGGAACATTGGGAAATAGTGGAGTGCTTCTGCTTTCTTATCAAAAGTGGGGATCTGGTTATTCACCATATCCATGAAAATGAGCCAGGCTTCATCGTGCTGCGGACCTTTGTTGGTCATGGCGTATCCACCTTGTTGTGCCAGCGATTCCTTCGATACGTATTGCGAATATTCAAGGCCTTTATTCTCCATGCCTATGTCCTGCATAAATTTTAGGTCGCCCCAGCCATTGGCAGCAAAAAGTTCTTTCATTTTACGCACACCTAATCCGGCAATTTTGCCGAATCCTTCGCCGCGGGCAACCATATGCAATAAATCCATTGCCGAATCGGAATTACCGAAATTCAGCTTAATACCACCGGTGCGTTCCTCGTTTAAAATACCATTTTCGTAACACTCCATCATGAAACCCAGGATTGTTCCCCATGAGATGGTGCAGATGCCATAAGTATCACAATAGAAGTTCGACTCAATTGTAAAATCGGGATTAAATATACCTGCAATAGAACCTAATGATGAGGTTGATTCATATTCAGGTCCGTCAACAATCACCTTCGATCCTTTGTAAGGGCCGCTGCGGAGTTCGTAATTATCAACACCTTTAGAGCAGGCCATGTTGCATCCGATCCAGCAACCGTCGGGAATTCCTTGTGTAAAGAATGACTTCCACACGTCGCCGCTGATTTTAATGGCATCGGGGTGGCTGCCAAACTTAAAGTTGTTCACGGGAAGCAGATCATAATCATTCATCACAAGTGTGAGGTGGGCCGTGCCTTTGCTGCGCATTTCGCATTGTTGATCATCGAGTTCGCGCATCTCTTTGTTAAAGGTGCGGCCACGTTCCATTATTGCAGCTACATCCACTACATTGTTGCGTGTACCTGTAACGCCTTTGGTATGTGCCACCAGTGCCCTGATTTTTTTGTCGCGAAGCACAGTGCCTATGCCGCCGCGTCCGGCTTGTTTGAGGCGTACTACCTTACGGCGTGTATCATAAAAACTGAAGTTCAGCATCCCGATGAGCGAATTGCCGGCAGCGCTACCGGCAGAAACAACCGACACATTCATTTTGTCTTTATCGCTGACGGCGAATGTTTCAGTGAGGTATTCAGCCAGCAGGTGGCTGTCAGGTGGTGCATCGCCGGATTCAAATATTTGCACCAATTCCCGTGTTTCGTCTATCAGAATGATTACATCTGTTTCAGCTTTGCCCTGTATTTCGAGGGAATCAAAACCGGCAAATTTGAGAAAAGGACCGAAATATCCGCCAACATTGCTGTCGATTACGATATCAGTCTGCGGGGATATGGTCACCACGATAGATTTACCGGTACCGGAATATTGTGTGATGCCGCAAATGGGGCCCGTATTGATTACAATTTCATTGTCAGGATCGTTCCAGCGGGTGTCGGGCCTGGTGGCATCCCACAACAAGCGAAGGCCAAATCCTTTACCTCCGGTAAATTTCTCTATCATCTCCGGAGATACCGGTTTTTCCATTATGGTTCCATCGCCAACATTCACATACAATGTACGGTTGTTATATCCCTTGTCGATAGGCGCCCAAGTGTACTTAAATGTTTTCAGCAGTTTGTGGGTGGCTGCAAATTCTTCGAAGTTCATGCTGGTTTGAGGTTTTAGATTTCTATTATTTCGTTCACAAAAGTAGAGAAATTGATTTAGCGTGCAAGCAAATATACTTAAAATTGCAATATGAAAGTAGCTGCATATCGTCTTTCCCGGGGATTTTCTATCATCAGCAAGTGCGTCGTATATATGCTATAATAAAAGTATGCTATCTTTGTTCTGGGTTTATCTTAAAATTGTTTTCCGGTTCCGTTATGACTTTTGATGAAATTCGCCATAAGCTTAAATACAAAACAGTTGGAATCGCCGGTTGTGGCGGGCTAGGGTCTAATTGTGCCATTGCATTGGCCAGGGTTGGGATTGGAGCACTCACAATTGCAGATTTCGATCTTATTATCGAAAACAATCTAAACCGCCAGTACTTTTTCTACGACCAGATCGGGCAATTGAAGGTTTTTGCGCTAAAAAAGAACATCCAGATGGTGAATCCCAGGGTAAAAGTCAGGGCTTTTGATATCCGTCTTTGCCAGTCAGATATCATAGAGATTTACCGCACCTGCGATGTAATTGTGGAGGCTTTCGACAAGCCGGAAATGAAACAAATGATCATCGAAACCGTTCTCAACCACATGCCCGATAAGCATTTGGTAGTAGGAGTGGGGATGGCAGGCTGGGGTGATAACAATCTGATACACACGCGCCGGTCGGATAGATTGACTATTTGTGGCGACGAAAAAAAAGAAGTATCCGAACAACTACCACCATTGGCGCCCAGGGTTGGTATTGTTGCCAATATGCAGGCGAATGCCGTCCTCGAAATACTACTTGGCGTAAATGAATAATGACTTCTTTCACGAATGACCTATGAAGATTTTACTCAACAACCGCGAAGAAACATTTCCGGTCGATTCACTCACGATAGTTGACTTGCTTGAAGCGAAAAAATTCAGTTTCAAAATGCTGGTCATTAAAATAAACGGGCAGTTGGTAAAAAAAGGCGAATACGAAACAGCAATAGTGCACGATGGCGACAACGTGTTGGTGCTTCACCTTATTTCCGGGGGCTGATCGCATCTTCGATTTAAATACTTTCAGAAAGCCGAGAACAAGCAAAAACTTGCATGCTTAAAAGATGAAGATTATTACAGAAGAATTGAGAAGTTATCCCAGAATATGGATAAACTGCAAATGGAAAGCATCTGAAGGCAAGAAATATCTTACAGATGCGGCAAAAATTGTCAACAGTCAACTTCTAACTTTTCACGTCCTATCGTAATACTACCAGCAGCAAGCCTGTAATAAAGGCTGCATTCCACCAGAGATAAGCGCAAAGCGAATACACATGCAATGGTTTTGGAACCATGGTTTCGGGGCTATTCCTGCGCGAAAAGCGCCTGATCAGAAATGTGTCGATCAGCATACCTGTTAAGGAAGAATAACCCAGTAACCCATGGAGGGTAAAAGGGCCATGGCTGGATCCAATGATCATGAACGTTGTTGCAATCACATCCAGAATAACTCCTGTCAGCAGAAACCTTAATACAACGCGTGTTACCAATCTTTTCTTTTGCTCAGTAATAATCGCAACACTGTAAGATGCCAGTGCGAAGATGACGATTGTAGCACCGATTTTGGAGAATATGTTCATAAAAAAGGGTAGTTATATTTAGACTGTTTATAATTTATTCAATTTCAGGACTTTAGAGTAAGACAGGTCCGAAAGACTTTAACCTCTATAACCTCCGGTGCAGCCGGAGGCAACATGACAGAAGCAAATAAGAACCCCGACGGGAGTCAACTGACTTTTTAAAGAAATTTGTACATTCTTTGAGTTTCATAATTATTGTTCAATTAATTTCCCGGATGCCGCGGTTTGGCGAAGCGGGTAATTGACAATTAACTTTAGTTTTGTTAACTTTAAGTTTTTAGTTTTTAGTTAAATCACCTCCGCTACCACAAAGGCGCTTCCTCCTATAACTATAAGATCATTTTCAACTGCTGCCTGCCGCGCGGCTTCCAGCGCTTGCTGCACAGTTGAATGAGCAGTGCCACTTAATCCCAGGGATTCCGCCTGCGCTGCAAGATACCCGGCATTCAGGCCACGCGGAATGTCGGCCTTGCAGAAATAATAGGTTGCATCTTTTGGTAGCAGCATTAGCATGGCGGTTACATCCTTGTCGTTAACAACGCCAATAACAAAATGAAGATGATCGTATTGCACCATCTGGAGTTGCTCTGTCAACGCTCGGATACCGGCAGCATTATGCCCGATATCAGCGATCGTAAGCGGATTCAGTGATAGCGTCTGCCATCGTCCCATGAGCCGTGTATTCCGGATTACATGCCTGATGCCGTCGTGAAGTTGATCTTCAGTGATGCTGAAATGCTTTTGCCGCAGCACTTCCACTGCCTGCATCACAGTGAGAATATTTTTAAGCTGATACAATGCAGCCAGAGGCGAGATTAACCTGACATGCTCCTGGCTTTCTTTCCGGAGGATACTTACTAGCATCAACGGAACACGATGGTGTGTTAAAGTCCTGGAAGAAATACTGAAGTTCTGATCCGCCTGAAAAAAAGTTGTTTTCGCCTTTTTCGCAAATTGCCTGAAAACAGGGAGCGTTTCTGGCTGTGTCTCCCCAATTACCACCGGAATACCTTGCTTGATGATGCCGGCTTTTTCACTGGCGATTGCTTTCAGCGTATCGCCGAGGAATTGCGTATGATCAAATCCTATGTTGGTGATGATGCTGAGTTCGGGCGTAATTACATTTGTGGAATCGAGCCGGCCACCCATGCCGGTTTCCATTACAGCAATATCAACTTTTTCTTCCGAGAACCACCAGGCAGCAAGGGCAAAAGTAATTTCGAAGAACGAAGGCCCAAGTGTGTCAAACGCATCTTTATGCTGATTAATAAACCGGCTTATCGTCGATCGCGGGATTTTTTTTCCGTTTATAGTTATCCTTTCCCGGAAGTCCTTGAAATGAGGTGAAGTGAAAAGTCCGGTTTTGATGCCAGTTTCCATCAACACTGAAGCCAGCATGTGCGATGTGGATCCTTTTCCGTTGGTGCCGGCCACATGGATGCTTCTGAATTTTTGTTCCGGATGCTTAAGCAAACTACACAGCGCTATGGTGTTGTCCAGGTTGGCTTTGTAAGCTGCTGCTCCAATCCTGTGAAACATGGGCAGCTGAGCGTAAAAGTAGTCGAGCGTTTGCTTATATGTCATAGCCATCGATGCCGGATTGAGCAATGACGAAAAAAGGGATGCAGAAACAATTTTTCCATCAAAATCAATTCGGCACTATTTCGATTTAACGAATTTATAGGTAATTGTGCCTTTTTGCTCCTCAGCAGCATCAGATTTTGCAGTGAATGTAGAGCGCCTGGCAGCCTCTTCGGCCATCTTCCAGAGTTTTTGATCTGATGTGCTGGTGCCTTTACCGCCAGCGAGTGCTTTGATAACTTTTCCTTCTTTGTTTACCCAGATGGTAACCACTACTTTACCCTGGTCTTCAGAATTATAGGAAGGTTTCAGGAGGCTTTTCGGATTGCGGCCTTCAAGCGAATAATTATCAATACCACCTCCGGTTCCACTACCGGAGCCGCTGCCATTTCCGCTACCACTGCCGGTTCCGGAGCCGGAGCCCGACCCGCTTCCTGTGCCAGTTCCGCTGCCCGACCCACTTCCGCTCCCATTTCCCTTGTAGCTATTCGATTGTGCAGTGCCGTTAGGATTTCCCTGGTCTCCCGGTTTGCCGGTAGCTCCCTGGTTATTTCCGGGCTTTTCCGATTTCCCTTTGTACAAAGCTTGCTGATTCACAACTGGCTCGGGTTCTTTCTTTACCTTTTTTGCAACAACACCAGGATTCGATTTCAGGTTTGTTTCTTCGCCGCTTTCGTTGGCTAATATATCTTCCTGAGATGTTTTGGCATTTGTTTTGACTTCTTTATCAGCCATAACGGCTGTAGGCGTTTGGGTTTTCGGGGGTGCTGTAAACTTGGGCATGGCAATTTCCTCATACTGAATATCGCCTCTGCCATCATCCGAATTTCCCAGGTTCACTTCAATGCCCAGTCCATAGCCTCCGCCACCACCTGCAAAGGGAGGGATGGGGGTGCGAAGCAAAGCGAGGCTCAGCAACAGGAAAAGCAATGCGTGAAATGCGATCGTTCCTATTATTCCATACGCCTGGTTGGAATTACCTGTTTTCTGATCAGCCGTTTGAGCCATTGGGCGATTTGGTTGCGAGTATCATTTTTACTTTCAGCTTATTCCCAATCTGGAGGACATCTACCAGGTCCTGCACCGACAGTGTATTGTCGCAGCGCAAAATAACGGTGGCATCAGCAGATAAATTGATTTTTGTCAATAACTGGCTTTCCAGGTCCTCATACGCAACTTGTTTATTATCAATAAAATACCGGAGGTCTTTCGTTACAGAAAGCGAAATCTCTTTGCGATGCATAGCCTGGTTGTGCTGAGCCTTTGGGAGCGTGAGCTTGATGACATTAGGATTTAGCAGCGTAGACATGATCAGGAAAAACAACATCAGGAAGAACATGATGTCATTCATCGACGATGTCATAACTTCAGCTACGATTCTGTTTTTTCGTTTTAAGTTCATTTTGCAGGTTCTTGCAGGAGGTCCATGAATTCCATTGCATTTTGTTCCAGCCGTTGGACAACCTTTTCGATCATAATATTAAGCCAGTGGTAGCACACGAAAGCAATGATGCCAACCATCAGCCCGGCGGCACTTGCTACCATTTTTGTATAAAGACCCGCGGATACACTCGTGATACTCACATCACCGGCAAGAGATATATCATGAAAAATCTTGATAACACCGATGATTGTTCCGATGAATCCGAACATTGGGGCAATACCGGCTATAATGGCCAGGATTATCAGGTTTTTTTCAAGTTTGTAAACTTCAAATTTTCCAACAATCTCAATCGATTCTTCGATCTCTTTCATCGGCCGGCTTATACGCTTTATGCCTTTTTCAATCATCCGGGAGATTGGACGATTCGAATTCTTGCAAAACGCCAGCGCAGAGTCTATGCGGCCCTGGTAAATAAAATCGCGGATATTGTTCATGAAATTGATGTCCTGGCGCGATGCAATGCGCACAACAACATATCGCTCGATGAAAATGTAAACTGTAATCACCGAAAGCAATCCTATTGGCAGCATTATCCATCCGCCTTTCTCAACAAGTTCCAGGATTGAGAAAGAAACTTCGGATGGCTGGGGCCCTGCAAGCGGAAGTTGATTGACAGCACGGTTTAATGTGTCGGTAATAATATTTGCAGCTTGATTTACCTGCAAAAGAATGGCTGAGATCATATAGGTATTCTTTAGATTTTAAAGGTAATCATTCTCCATATGGCTATATCTTAGGCTAAGCCATACTTTTAAACAGAAGATTGTTAATATAACTACAAAAGCACCTTTTTATTTTCCGGGGTGGAAATTCAGTTCCGGTGATTCTCCGTAGATCACAAAGTGCTATCATGCAATGAATTAGCACAAATCAGGGGATACGTTTCAGACGGTCGTCGTGGGCAAGAGCAACATTAAGAGGTACTTTTTCTACCAGAACACTGCTGGTATCCAACCCATATGACCTAACATCAGATATGCCCAACCCTTTCAATACGGAATAAGTATCCATTATAAATTGGTTAAACGACTTGAATTCGAAGTCATAATTCTGAATGCGGTTGATGATGATAAACCGGAAATCGGCTGGAATCTCGTGTGCTCTCAGAGATTCATAATTACTTATGGAGTTCAGTTCTCCGTTCTGTACTAGTTCATCCAGCACTTGCCGGAAATATAGGTTAATACGTGGGTTAACTTTAAATCCAATCCTGAATTCCACACGCGTAAGTACTCCGGGAATAATCTTTTCAACATGATATTCAAGCGTATGCGGGTTGTCCACAATATGAATATGGAGAAACCAATACATATCTGCCCGTTTGGGTTGCTTGTAAATGATAGAATACATCACTTTCGATTCGATCTCTGTATTGCGGTCGGCACGCGTAAGGTACACCAGGTTGGTGGCAAATTTCGGGACGCTTTTATCCTTGCTCAATGCCGTGAGTACTTTGGAATAGGTATTGATCAATTCGAAGCGTGTGAAACTTTTCTTTATTTCGCGGGCTCGGAACCAAACAAACATGATAAAGAAGATTAGTCCGGCCATCAGTACCGCAAACCAACCGCCATTCGGGAATTTATGCAGGTTGGCCACTAAAAATGCTCCTTCAATAAAGAGATATGTTAAATAGAACATGACTATATAAATTTCTTTCACACGCACTCTGATAAGGTAAAAAGTCATCAGGAATGAAGTCATCAGCATAGTGATCGTAATGGATAAGCCATAAGCAGCTACCATATTTGAGGACTCCCGGAAGAAAATAACAACGAAAATACAAGCAAGCATCAGCGACCAGTTTACACTGCCGATGTACATCTGTCCTTTTAAGTTGGTTGGGTAGCTGATTCTTACTCTAGGCCAAAAATTCAGTTGAATGGCTTCACTAATGATGGTATACGATCCGCTGATCAGTGACTGGCTGGCAATAACTGCTGCTAAGGTCGAAATAACAATACCTGTAGTTAGAAACCAGTGAGGCATTATATTGAAAAAAGGGTTCGTCAGGGCATGTAGCTTAGTTGTATTCATGAGTATCCATGCGCCCTGCCCGAGATAGTTCAGTATGAGCATTGCTTTTACAAAAATCCAGCTCATTCGGATGTTTGCCAGTCCGCAGTGCCCCAGATCGGAATACAAAGCTTCGGCCCCGGTGGTACACAGAAATACCGCTCCCAACAAGAGGAACCCATGCGGGTATAATGCCAGTAATTTGTAAGCATAGTAAGGATTGAAGGCTCTGAAAACTTGCGGATACTGAACAATATACTGCAAGCCTAATACGCCCAGCATCAGGAACCAGATCAACATGATCGGACCAAAAGATTTGCCGAGGAAACTGGTTCCGAATCGTTGAATGGTAAATAACATGACAATAATAACAAGTGCAATCGGGAGCACAGAAATGTCGGGATTGTGGAGCCTCAATCCTTCAACTGCCGAAACAACTGTAATGGAAGGTGTTATGATTCCATCTGCCAGCAAGGCACTTCCACCAATAATAGCTACGAGGTATAACCAGCGTCTTTTCTTACGGATGAGGGCATACAAAGCAAAAATTCCACCTTCACCATTGTTGTCGGCCCGCAATGTAATGAGCACATATTTTACGGTAGTTTGCAGGGTAAGCGTCCAGATGATACAGGAAATAGCCCCCAGGATGAAATCAAGATCAGGAGCACCATTTGCACCCATGATGATGGCTTTCATCACGTAGAGCGGTGAAGTGCCGATATCACCGTAAACAATGCCTAAGGTTATGATGAGCCCGGTTGCGCTTAATTCGGTTTTATACCGGGAAAGGGGTGTTTTCATTCGGGAAAAATAACCGGCAAAAATACGGTTATTTTTTATAATTCCGACTTTTGTATATGTATATCTTTTCGTTCAGAAGATCATTCTGCCGCTCCGTTTTCTTTCACCGGAGATGCTGACACCTGGGGAGCGGTGATTTCAATTGGTGATACTCTGATGGTTTTGTGAGGTTTATGAGGATTCCATCCTGCGATTGAAAGCATTACAAAAAACGAAATGATATAAGCTGCTGTAACATGCCATCCGCTCTTTACATACTTTACCACCGATCTGGCTTCGGGGTACATGTTCGACAACGCAACGCCGGCTGATGAACCAAACCAGATCATTGACCCTCCAAAACCAACAGTATACGCCAGGATACCCCAGTCGTATCCGCCTTGTTCCAGGCAGAGTTTGGTGAGCGGAATATTATCGAATACAGCTGAAATAAAGCCAAGTGCAAATGCGGTATGCCACGAAGCTTTTGGAAGCTCTTCAACAGGCATAAGCGAGGCACAGGTTACAAGCGCCAGCAGGAAAATGCTGCCTTGAACGGCTTTTGGGAGTTCGCCCCATGGTGTTTTGGTGAATGTTGCGCCGATAAGCAACGCTACCCAAACGCCGACAGCCGGAAAGCCGAGGGTCCAGTTGGTAATAATGGCTCCAACCAACATCATCAGCACAATGATAAGTTTATTCCAATCAATTTTTATCCCTACAGATGCATTTTGTTGAATAGGCTGGTATTTATGCTGCTGCTTGGAAGCTATGATGCCGAAAATGAAAATGGCCACGATAGAGCCGATAAAAGCATGTGTTACATCCAATGGATTCACCCCGTCAATCCACATAAGTGTTGTTGTGGTGTCGCCTACCACACTTCCGGCGCCTCCGGCATTACTGGCAGCTATTATAGCTGCCAGGTAACCAATATGCACCCTGCCTTTATATACTACAAAAGCTATGGCCCCGCCAATCATCGCCGCAGCAATATTATCCAGGAAAGAGGAAATTACCATGATGAGAAATAACAGCACAAAACCTCCCTTCCAATCGTTGGGGAGGAAATTGGGAAGGATGTCCGGCACGCCCGATTCTTCAAAATTCTTTGCCAATATGGCAAACCCAAAGAGCAATCCGCCAAGGTTAAGCAAAGTCCGCCATTCACCTTCCTGTGTGGCGGAGCCAATCAGATGTTCTGTCATGGAAAAGTCGGGAAGGAATATATACCTGGTAATTACGATCGCAGATAGCCCGATGAGCGCCACATGCATGGTACGGTGATGAAACACGGCTACTCCCAGCAACGTGAGTGCAAAAAGGATAAATTCGGCCCTGATTCCAAAAACAACCGGAGGATGTCCGCTACCTGCAGCAAACGATAAAGCTGGTGCCAACAGCAGGACAATCATAAGCAGCAGTGTATTGATAATTAAGCGGTGGTGTTTCATTGGCCGGGGTTTTGGAGTGAATAATGGTGTTGTTATTTAAAAAGTAAAGTAAATGATGGTGATGTAAATACCGGCGATTATTGATATAGTTATCATCCTGCTGAT
>Ga0315283_10004317_pt1 | contig 12359 bp, 14 predicted proteins | sample YL17G09_0_MG_FD_204541 | JGI IMG/M metagenome (GOLD analysis project Ga0315283, IMG submission 204541) | Sediment microbial communities from Yellowstone Lake, YNP, Wyoming, USA - YL17G09_0 | ecosystem: Environmental > Aquatic > Freshwater > Lake > Sediment | place: USA: Wyoming | collected...
CTCCCGGTTCCAACCAAGAAAACCAATCCTTTATTACCTTGGAAGATGGATCAGCATCCTTAACCATTTCATTTGTTATACCTGTTAGATCCGTGATATTTTTTGGGATTGAATATCCTGGATTGGCAAATCTAGAAAAGGTATCTATTTTTGTTCCTGTGTGATCAACTTTTACAGAACCAAGTTCTATAATGTGACATCTGTCGTGATAAAGCCCTGTAGTTTCGACATCAAAAGAAATAATTAATGGATATGATTGTTCACTCATAATCGGACCCCAATTTGGTTTTGTATTTTTTCAACTTCTGTTATGAAGATGTTTTACTTTACAATTTTCTTGAATCTATTGCCCAGGATAACATTGCCTGTTTGATTTTTGGCTTGCATTTGATATCCTTTTCTTTACAACTTGATTCTATCATCTGTTTGAATCGTTTATTAAAGGCAACCCAACGGTTAATCTGTCTACGATCTATATTAGATATTCTTCGCCCCAAATAAAATCTCATGTACCATTGTAGCCATCCACGTGGATCTTCTGGATCTTTCGGAGCATCTTCATCTGTGTCTCGCCAATCTTCCAATCCAGGATATTCAAATACCTTGAATTCATTTGTGTTCTTTATAGGACGAAGTACAGATAGTTTGTTAGTAGCAAGTGCAGACAAAAACCACTCTCGAGGAAACTCCCTAAAGGAATCATTAAATTTCTTTCCACCCCAAACACCCATAGACAATATTTCAGACGGAGTGAGTTCTGGTTTGAACATTGGATATCCAGTCCAAACTCCCACTTTCTTTACTAGCTTATATGTGTATTCAGATTGGTCTTTATAACTGACCGTGATTTCTAAACCAGGTCTATATTTTAGGAGTCTTCTTCCTACTCTCTTAACCAAAGCTGACAAAACGGCTTTACTTTTTACATCTTGTTCTGTCTCAGGTTCTTCTTCTGGAACAACTTCGTCAGGAGACTCTTGTTCAAGCAAACGTAACAAGAGATCTTTAACCATTTAAGGAATCTTTCAAAAGTTCAAATAACACAGCATCTTCTTTACGAAGTTTCTTCAAGGTGATAGCAAGTCTTGCTCTTTTGGCAGTTTTACTATTGCCTTTGGCTTTAGACTTTAACCAATCTTTCTTAATATTACCTTTAGCATTGACTTCACCGGCCGCCTTAGCTGTTGCTTTTAACGCACCAGGTTTCTTTATGGCGCCGGCAATCCAATTCTTCTTCTCTTCAAGAACACTATCTACTTCAGTAAGAGCCTTCATATCAACAACCAAAGCCTTTAACAAATCTCTCTTTTCATTAAGAGACATTTTCTTCAAATCTACTTTAGACATCTGTTATTCTCCTATTCAAATTGGCCTAGATCACCAAGACGTTGTTTGATTTCTTGAACTTTTTTACGAAGTTTGTTATTATAAGGATCTTTGGCGAGTTCAGGTTTAAGTATAGATAAGGCCATTGATAAAACTTTCTTTTGGCAAGCAGGTTGCTCATTTTTCGAAAGTTCTTTACAATGATATAAAGATCTTTCTATTCTAGATTGTGCTACAGCTCCTATAATAGGGGCAAGTAAAAGTCCTTTCCACCAACCACCAGTTGCTGCCTCATCTAAAGAAGTAACTCCTTCCAAAGTTCCTTCTCCACGGCCACTACCTAGAATACTACTTTTAGCTTCATGATATCTTGAAATAGAATCCATAAGTTTTTCGCGTTGCTTTTCAGTTATGTTTTTATCCTGTAATTTTTTCTTTTGTATTCCTATTACCAGGTCTAATAATTGTAAACGACATTTCTTTTTTTGTTCATACCCTTTTATATTTTTACATTCATAATACATTGAATTGACTCTTTGTTGAACTGTATGCCCGAATAAGGCCCCACCAGCAGCACCTAAAATTAATCCTATACCAGGAATTAATCCCCCTATTGCTGAACCATATCCTTTCAAATATCCAAGAGCAATTCTTCCAACTTTACCTTCAATTAATCCTGCCTCTACAAGCATGGATTCAACAATCTCGTGGGATACATCCTTTTTCATATCAAGTCTCCTAAAAAAGATTAAAACCAAGGAAGTTTATTTATGTATTTGTTCTATTTGGAATTTTTTCTTTTTTCATATTCCTCACGCCATTTGGCAGCAAAACGATGTATCCAATCAAGACAAGCATATATCCCTAAATCATAACCGACTTTCTCAGATTCAATCCATTTATGCTTTGCTATTTCCTCTTTCTCCGCAGTCATCATTTCAACCAGTTCATCATGTGTTATAGTCATAAGACGATCCTCCATCAAATTGATTATAGTTTGTTAGAAAGAGAACATCTCAGAATGTTTTATTACAAGTGTCTATATGAAATATCCATATATATAAATTAGTGTAACCCGCAACCTTTTCAGGAGAAAAATATGACCCGTAATGAAGCAGTAAGACAATTAGCAAGAGAGGTATTAGATACACAAAGGAGAATTTCTAAAGCCATAGCCAAAACAGCAGCAGCCGAAATTCTTAACCAAATAGCTACAGATGATGCTCGACAAGAAGCAGGGCAACTTGCTCTAGGAGTATTTCTATCAAATCATCTGTATCAACTAGGTGGTCCAGGAGAACAAGAATTAACGTTCCTGCTGAGAACTCAATCTGAATGGACGAAAGCCCAAAAAACGATGGATGGTCTGTTAGAATATATGGCAGATCTTCGTATTCAATGGATTGAATTGGATCTTCCTGATGATGTTTTCAGGAGAATACGATCCATGATACCTGAGCCGAAAGCACGATTAGCAATTGTTTAAGTATTGAAAAAGATTACGGAATCAATTCCCGTTTCTTTGTTTTCACCCCAACCTTGGAAAGGAACATTATCATGCGTTGTGATCAAGTCATTGGCTTAAATGAAAGGGCAACCCCTTTTACAACAGGTGAACGGGTCTTGGATTGTTACATGATCTCAGTTACCGAACACCTCGATGGAACGAAAGAAGATCCTGTACGTTCGGAAGTCTTTCGTTCAACCTGTCTGCGATTACCTTCTGGAAACAAATTTTCTGGAATGTATGAGAGTTCCTATGATCTCGACAAATATATTCATGATGATGGTCGTGAATATACTGAATTCGTTCAGGCTGAACCGTGGGCTTCCGGTCCGTGTTTCTTCCTTGCCCTCAAAGACAAGGATGGAAATGTGGTCAAGGAGACTCTCTGGACAGATGAGGAGATCCGGGACAACGCATAGCAATGCATAAAAGAATACGGGTCCAATCCCCGTTTCTTTTTTTCTAAAATTTTTGAAGGAGTAAGTTCGGTAATCACACTTCTTTTTAATACAACTAATAAGATAGAAATGAATTAAAAGTGTATCAGAAAGAGTTGGAGAACTGATTTTTCTTTTGTGTATACAGGATAAACTACAAAATACTCCGGGTATAACAATATGAGTAAACTTGTCTGTGAGATATGTGAAGAACGAACTGAGATCTTATTAATTAATCATCATATACAATCTCGAAGTAAAGGTGGAATAGACCACCCCTCAAATATAGCCTGCCTCTGTAGATCTTGTCATGAGCATGTACACCATGGGCTAATTATTATAGAAGGACGTTTCAACTCCAATGTAGGAAATATTGTAGTATATCGAAAATGGAATGAACCATACGTGATAAAAGAGAACACTCCGGAAGTGTGGTTATATCCAGACGCAAAAATATATCAATTGGGCCATAAGGACAAAAACTCTGTGAAAAAATATGATCAAAAAGAATACAACAATATAGTTCAAAACATAATAGAAAACGTCATTTGGAAAAAGACGGATCTATTGCCAGTTGGAGAAATAGAGTTTCAAACCTCTATAGAAGATCCTTATGATAGAGAAATGAATTTTGATCTAAAAATTTTATTACCTTCCGGAGGTTCAACTACTGTAGGCGTTCGCTTGGTTAATACCTTGACATATTTTCCAAATCAATCTATTAGAACAAGAACAAAAAATGGAAGTAGAAAGACAGAATTCTTTAAAGATGTTGGAAAAGATGAAACTCGTACCACTTTTGTTCTATATATTCAAATAGATTATGATAAGAAAAAAGTTGTTGGCTTTATTTTGATGAGAACAGAATTAAGAAGAGATGTTCTTCGTTTAATAGATATCGACCGTTTGTCTGAAGTAGAAGAGACGAATGATGATTCCTCTACCTATATTTGGTTGGCTAATAGTACAATACAGAAACTCTTTCCGGAAAGATATAAAACCGACGTTGTTGCTATAAGAAATGAAAACTATCCTATGAAGAATAGTACATTGAAATTAGAAAAAATAATGATTGATTCCAAAAAAACAACCCAATTTGCTTTTGTCTAATATTCTATTTCTTCATCAACATCTATAATTTCTCCACAATGTGGACATATAAAATCACCATCGCTAGTAACGTCATAATCACTTTCGAATGTAGTATGGCAGTGCTGGCATCTATAAGTCATAAGTATTCTCCTTTTGATTTTTCAAAACCTATTTGAAATTTGTCCAAACGGATAAACTTAAAAGGAGAATTTAATATGATAAGATGGATTTCAACAATTACATTGATTTTACTTGTAGCTATATTTTATGTACCCACGACTTGGATGATGAATTCTGCTAATGAGGCAGATCATTCAGAAAATGTTGATGTGTCTGCTAATTATGATCCTACTATAGATGTAAATCTAGAAAAGTTCTTCGAACCTCCAAAACCATATTGTAAACCTGGTTCTCCACCAGCAGATGTACCAATGGCACCAATAACAATGGAAGAACCACCTTTAATTATTCCAATGTTACCTCCCCCTCCACCAGAACCACAAAAAATAAACATCATTGATAATGTAAAAGATGTCTCTGCACTTATCAAAGATGCAGTAACAACAGGTACAGCATTAATCACTATATATGGGTGGTTGTCTCATTTTAAGAAAAAGAAAAAAAGAAAAGTAGCACACGCATAAAACTTGCGAAAAAAAGAGAAGGAGATATTCGAAATTCACCTTCTCTTTCAAAATATTCTTTTGAATTATGACTGATAAGAAATAAGTATTTCTCTTTTTTCACCAAGATAACTAGAAGAAGGGACTGTAAAGATCATAAGTTTCTTTCCAACAGTTCCAACCTTATAAATTATTCTTACTAAAGAATTATCGAAATTGGAGACAATTACAACAACATCTCTATTTTTCAAAGTTTCAATATGTTGTACAAGAATAGGATGATTACCTTGATTCTTGAATTTGATGGCCCAACCTAGAGCATTTTCACCTTCTAAAAACAGGAATGGGGGGTCAACATAAGAAAATGAATTAGATGGAATCCTTGGCATAAAAACTGAAAAATCCAATGTGAATAATTGGGCATTTTCTCTATTTAATTTTTCACTTAAATACCAAAATTCATCCTCTCTAAATTCTGGATTATGTCTCTTTTTTGCATAACTCTTATTAAACATTCCATCATTATTTGTTCTATCTTCATGATTATAACAGGCATATAATAAATAGATATATCTTGCTGCATTTTGTAAACCAATCTGCCCGGTTTGATTGAATCTTGCTCTAATTGGATAATAGTTTTCTTCTGTAAAATTTCTTTTTACCAAAATCTTCTTGATTTCTTTCAACAATTCTTCTGGATTTTCTTTTGCCCATTGAAAACAATTAATGCTCCGTTTATTACAATCATTTAATAAAACGCCAGCATTACATTTTACATTCACATACATTTGTAATGCACCAGAAAATGGTTCAGAATATGGTATATTAAATTCTTCCGGTATAAACCGAAGATTTCTTTGAATACATTTTTCAGAACGAGATCCATTATACGGAAGAAAAGATCTATGAATATTTCTTTTAATGCTCATTCGCACAATCTCCTTTATAATTTTGTTTTATCCATTCTTTTGCCTCTTCTAAACTTAAATCCTTACCTTTAATATTATTACAATCAACACAAAGAATACTCATATCTTCATCAAGATTGATTGCATACTTAAAAATACCTAATTCTATCCGTCGACTTACAGATAAATGATGATCACCATGAAACAATTTCTTAGCTCTGGGAGTCAACCCATAATTTCTTTTCCAATCTTTTCCACATATTTCACATGTCAATGTACCATGCTGTTTGAAATATCTTTTAACCTTTTTACCAGAAGCTTCCCCTAGACGAGCAGTTCCAACAAATATTGATTTTGGTATCAGTTGTTCTTCTACAAATAAAGTTGCATCAATCGTTTCTAGATCATGTTGATTTTCATTTATATAATCTAATATATCATTTTCTTTATTAATCCAAAAGGTTTCAAAAGGTGGAGAATATTTCTTAAAGCTGGCATGTTGATATGCTGAATATTCTATAGCTTCCATAACTTCGGATAAATGTGATAAAGCATTAAATCTAACAAAACATCCACCATTAGGTCTATTTCCGACTTCTAAACAATTAGGTACTAATTTTTTTATTTCAACTAAACTGGCCTCTTTAGACTCTTTTTTCTTAGATTGATCTGCCCATAAAAATGTACAGATATCTTTTTTCTGAAAGGTTAGTCCAACAAAGTCTAAAGGTCTATCTTGTCGATGTTCGTTAGATGTTTCTATTGGATTAACAGAAAAACTTCCAGAAGGGCATCTTTCTCTTATTCCTCTCATTAATGGCAAACTTAATGATTCCCATCCTTTCTTCTTTGCTATTTCTAATATCTTTTTATCTCCATCACTAAAACACATTTTTTCTTCTCCTCTCTAATTTATGAATAAAAGAAAATGGTCTTGAATCTCAATGATTCAAGAAGAGTAACTACCATAATTTAATATATATAGCATTAAAAGATTGCGAAAAAAAGAGAAGGGGGTGTTAACGAAACTTCTCGACGCCACACCCCCTACTCTTCTTCTTTACGATTTGGTGATCATACGATAGGCAAATCCGATGCGTCGTATTTCACGCCGGAGAGTACCGGGAAGTTTTCCCCTTTTGCTCCTCGAACCACCACCCGTTTTCCCAACTCAGCGTCGTAGACCTTCTTCGCCGGTTGATACTTCCCTTTCGGATAGATGGTCATGACGGACGCCGGCGTCAGATCTTTGGAGTACAGATTCCAGGTCTTGACGAGCATGACGAACTTATTCACGGGGGACATCGTGCGAAGACGGTTCATCTGGCGTTGCTTGGCTTCCCGATAAACATCGATTGCCGAGTAGCCTGGGTCATCCGGGCCGTATGTCGGGCCTTGAACAACACGTTTCACGAATTCGATGGCCTTCGCCTTTTGACCATGAATGGTCATCCCGATGGTTGCGATGAAACCCAACTGTGCTGGGCTCGCCCACGAAGTAGTGCTCTTCATCTGGACGATCGTTTTCGCGATCTCCGGAATATGGGGAAACTTTGCAAGAGTTTCCTGAATTTGGTAAGGGTGAACGCGACCACCGCTTTTCGGGACAAATCCATTCAACCAGAGAAAGACGTGTCTGGCGATTCCGGCCGTCAGAATCTGAAAGGCCTTCTCTTTACTGGGATCGATATTCACCGAGACCCCTATTTGGTTAAGCATATACGGAGCTCGGTCTCCGTGAGTGCGTTGTAGATGGGTATCCGTGATCAAGACGATCTTCTCCGGATATCCGACATACACAGACATCTTGACACCGATGCCGGAGTCAACGATCGCTTTCAACCGATGACGACCATCGACGCACCATCCCGTATCAGTGAATACGAGACCATTCGGACTATCCATCCAGCGTTCTTCCTGGATCATCGTCGAATAGTCTTGTGTGACGCCGGGGCGTTCCACTCGTTGAACAACCTTGCTGTAAAAGTTTTCCAAGAGGAATTTCGCCAGTGCTGGCGTAATCATCAGAAAACCATACCAGATGCAAGGGCCGTTTTTCATTTGTTCTTTTCGCGGGTCGAACCCATGTTTCTTCAATACTTCCAACAACTTCTTCATCAACATCTCCATAGTCAACTACCTCTTTCTCGTTTTGTGAATCTTTTATTTTTTTAACGACAGGTTAAGCAAACAATAGATTCTATTCTTAATGATTTATATATATAATGATTTGAATAAAAAAAGAGAAGGGATTTGGACCCTTTCTCTTCTTTTTTCATCTACTCGTTCACGGCAACCTGTTCGGACTGTTGGCCGTGATGAACCATTCCGAGTTTGGCAACTTCGTATGGGACAGTTGGTTCATATCCTTCGAGTTCCCGCCACTTGGCATGCAGATCCGTAAGAAACCTTTTGACCATAACCCTCTTGGCCATGTTGTCCCTGTGTTTCGGAGACTTGTCCTTGTGTTTCGGATCGTTCTGGAGTCGGAACTTGTACCCTCTGTAGACCTGAACGTACTTGGATACGACCTTAGCCTTTCCCGTTGTGGTTGTTCCACCGGACCCGGCTTTGATCATGCAACCAGCCAATACACCAAGGATTTTGGTCTTGAGAAACGGTTTGTAGGTCAGCCCTTCCGTTTCCTTGATATTTCCCTCGGCATCCTGATATGTCTTCGGAACCAAGTGTTCCTTGATTTTTCCGCGGGCTTTTCCGGCCATAGATCCATCTTCCTGCTCGGTCAACACCACATCGAGCCCGGCATATTTGTGCAGACTGGACGGAGTCGCTGCTTTGTGGATATCTATTTCGGCGAGAAGGACGGCCGACATTGCAACACCACAACCAGGGCAATTCTTCCGAATCCATTGATAGATCGGAATCGGATCAAGGATCGGTTCAACAGTGATGAACTCTTCCTTTTCCATACGGAGAAGTTCCAAGTACTGGCGAACCAACTCAAGCTCCGCCGCACTGGAAATAATTCCATAAGCCTTGTCCCAAATGGGTCTCCGACGAAGGATCTCGAGTTCAGATATCGCCAAGGTTGTTACCAACTTATAAGAAGCTGCCACCGCTTCCAGAGTCTCCTTGGCCTGACTGAGTTTATCTTTCTTCGCTTTCTCCTTCTCGAATTCCGTTGCTTCCAAGACGGGGGAATTCTTGTGATTGAACCCCATCTTTTCCCGGAATTGGGCACAGATCCTGTTGCCCATCGAGACACGTAACTTCTGAAGGGCATAGATCCCACGAATACACCCACGGAGAATCACAAACGCCGAATCCTCCGTCAACGTTTGCTCACCAACAACAGCAACGACCTTCGGCTTCTTGCCTTTAGCGGTCTTCGGGTTACCATCACTGATCTCTTCTTCCACCACTACTTCCCCTTCCTCACCATCTTCCAACTGGCTAAATTCTTCGGTATCAGCCATAGTTGCAAGATCTTTCATGTCTTCTACTTTCTTCTTACTCATACATTCTTTTCCTTTTCTCTTGTTGATTCACTACCGGTTGCTGGTTGACTTCCGTATTTCTGGTTCACTCACATCCACTGGTTTCCTAATAGACCTTGGTTCACTTACCATGTTTGATTTTTTCTCGCACTCTGGTTCACTAACAATGTCTGGTTTTCTTGGATGGCCTGGTTCACTGCTTTATCATGGTTTTCTCTGTGGGATTGGTTCACTCCTCGGCCCTGGTTTTCTGATATGAAATGGTTCACTAGGGTTCTCTGGTTTTCTTCGGAAGAATGGTTCACTGCGGAGAAATGGTTTTCTTTCATCTACTGGTTCACTACAGATTTTTGAGTTATTTGCTGTCAGGGGTTCACTAAAGTGTGCTGGTTTTCTTGGGATATCCGGTTCACTGTTTTCTATTGGGTTTCTCGGCGAGATTGGTTCACTTGATCTTTTCGGTTTTCTAAAGGCCAACTGGTTCACTGAGGTGTAATGGTGTTCTTCCTTCCCAGTGGTTCACTATCGCATAATGGTTTTCTTGGGTGGCCTGGTTCACTTCACCGTTCTGGTTTTCTAAAACGAAATGGTTCACTTTAGGAATGTGATTTACTTGCACGCCCTTGGTTCACTTTGGGTTGCTGGTTTTCTGGAGACTTCTGGTTCACTCGGGCATCCTGGTTTTCTTGTAGGCGGTGGTTCACTCTTGGATATCGGTTTTCTCCCTCTCGGTGGTTCACACATCATGCGACGCTGGTTTTCTAACTAACCTTGGTTCACTTGCTCTTCATTGGATTTCTAACAACCCTTGGTTCACTTGCTCTTCATTGGATTTCTAACAACCATTGGTTCACTCAAGGTAGTTGGGTTTTTCATTCTCCTTTTGGTTCACTCGACATGTTTTGGTTTTCTTTGCAAGTCTGGTTCACTCAGCCTTCGGTGGTTTCCTAAGCATTACTGGTTCACTTATAAAGTCTGGTTTTCTTACGCTTTATGGTTCACTTTTTGCTCTTGATTTTCTAAGCTCCTTATGGCACACTCCCGGGTACTGGTTTTCTGGTGTTCTTTGGTTCACTTGCCCTGGGTGGTTTTCTCGCTTGACGTGGTTCACTCCGTACTGTTGGTTTTCTGCGTATCTCTGGTTCACTCTACCTTTTTGGGTTCCTACTTTTGTTCGGTTCACTCGACCAACGTGGGATTCTGTTCGTGTTAGGTTCACTATTCATTGATGGTTTTCTTTACAGGGCTGGGTCACTATCGCGATGTGGTTTTCTTTCGTATACTGGTTCACTCCTTCTATGCGGATCTGGGTTACTGGGCATGGCTGGTTCACTAACTGCTACTGGTTTTCTCAGCGAATAAGGTACACTCCCATGTCTTGGTTTCCTATGGGGTAACTGGTTCACTCCTACTTCTTGGTTTACTTGACATGGCTGGTTCACTCTGGCGGCTTGGGTTTTCTAGCCTCTACTGGTTCACTCCGTATCTGTGGTTTTCTCCCATCCAGTGGTTCATTATTCCTTTCTGGGTTTCTTGTTTTGACTAATGTGTTTGGTTGAAAATATGTTACTACAAGGATTTATATATATGGTTTTTCTTGTCACTTTATAAGACACCTGTACACAGTTTCCGCAGTCACAGTTAAACACACTACACCGTCGTGATACTTGTATACTAACAAAAAACTAGGCGTCTCTAGGACCTTGTAGGAGAGTCACTGACTACTCCAATGTGTAATTTTTATACTTGCCCCAGTAAGTATTAAATATCCAATTCAGTGGATTGATTGTCTAGGTAATCTCTAATCTTCATAGTGGTCATATAAGCTTCTTTAGTAGGTTCCCCTACCAACAACATCTTATACCACTCCGCCATAAAGAGAATAACCTTACGTGCTCTGATAATTTGTCTTCTTAATTCTTTCATGTTTTCCTTGGACTGAGGCATTTCATCATCTTGTTGACCTAATGCTGTCTTATATAAAGTGGAAAACAAACCTTCCAAACTAGAAGAGTCATTGAACATCCTATTACTTAATAAAGTATTTTCATCTACTTCATTTGCTATCTCTAACTCTTCTTCTAAGTCTCTAACTTTTGTGGTTAGATCCATTAGATTATTCTCACAGAAAAGAGAAAAGTCCAACCCTTCTCGAAGAACTATTGCAGCAGCCGAGACAATTTTCTTCTGATCCGGTTTACGAAGGTCATTAACAAGATCTTGTAAAGCCTCAATCTTGGATTCATACCAAACAGATAATTCTTTCGACTCTTTTAGAAACCATGTAATTGGGTCCATTTTTAACTATCCTTTCAAAGAAAACTTTGTACTTGCATTTATCTCTACTACGTCATGATTTTCATCAACCTCTTCAAGTATTATATTTGTATGTATTATCATAGAAATGGGTTTATTCCTATAAGCAACAGACACAGTTAGATCAGGTGAATAACTCATTTTTACATTAGAATTTCCAACAGGCAAATAACCTTGAAAATCTCGAGCTTCAAAAACATAAGAGGTACCTTCAGTATTTTTGCTCTTTAATGTTAATGAACCAAGTAAAGAGGAAACATTTGACATCTTTACTATCTCAGGATATAAAGATTGAAGGGAAGGATATTTGCTCTGAATCTCTTTCTTTAATATTATTTGAAGATTTTTGAAATGCTTTGGATAATTTCTAGTAACTTCTTTTATAATATATACTTGATCTTCTGCCGTCATGACTGAATGTAATTCTTCCTTATCCATATTTTCTATAATTTCATTATTCTTTCTATACCACTCATACATATCATTTGTTATTTTTTCCATATAAGGAATCAACTTCTTTAATGCAACAACATTCTTTATTTTAACTCCAGAAGCAACAGCTTGATTCAACTGTAGAATAATTTTAGAATTCTTTTTTATCTCTGGAATCAATTTTGTTATGAAAACAATCTTCTTCTCATTAGGATTCTGTAAAGATTTTTTTATAGAAGATATCATCCATAAAACATTAT
>Ga0315283_10004318_pt1 | contig 12357 bp, 10 predicted proteins | sample YL17G09_0_MG_FD_204541 | JGI IMG/M metagenome (GOLD analysis project Ga0315283, IMG submission 204541) | Sediment microbial communities from Yellowstone Lake, YNP, Wyoming, USA - YL17G09_0 | ecosystem: Environmental > Aquatic > Freshwater > Lake > Sediment | place: USA: Wyoming | collected...
GGCAAGGAAGCGAACTGGCTGCCGTCGCCGGCGAGCGGCGCGATGGCGCTCACCATGCGGATCTATGCGCCGAAGCCTGAGGTGTTCGACGGACGCTGGTCGCCGCCACCGATCCAGCTCGTGCAGTAGCAGGTGGCGGGGGCGGCTAGCGACCTGCCGATCGCCTTTCCAGTCGAAAGGCGCTTGGCGATTTCCCGGCCCATCGCTTGAATGCGTGGGTGAAGTTGCCGGGATCGCTGTATCCAAGCAACGACGAGACCTCCTGCAGTGGCAATGGTGTCTCGCTCAGGTACTCGGTCGCCAGGCCGAAGCGCACCTCATCCAGGACGTTCTGAAAGCTTGTGTTCTCTTCGGCCAGGCGGCGGCGCAGCGTACGCGCCGACAGATCGAGTTTCTCGGCCACCATTTCGATGTCGGGGAAGAACCCCGGCCGCGCCAGCAGCACTCGTCTTACGTCGTCGATCAGCCCGCTCTGCCGACTGAGCTTCGCCAGCAGCAGCTTGCACTGCTGCTGCAGCTGGTCCGATGCGGAGGCATCCCGGTGGGGCAGAGGCGTTTCGAGGAGTTTCGTCGCGAATTCGATGCGTACAGGCGTGCCGTTGAATTCGACGGCGCAGCGAAAGAACTTGCGGTAGACGGCAAGCCGGCCGTGGCCGTCGTGGGGCAGCGTCACTTGGTCCAGCGCGAGGGGCTGTCCCACGGCCTCGGAGAAGTCGACCAGCGCAGCCGCGCAATCGCGGTCGTACAGGAAATTCAGCACGTCGGCATCGATGTCGAAGCGATTCACGAATGAGAACGTCGTGGTCTTTCCGGTCACCCCGAAGCGCAACCCGAACCACGTAAACGAGAGGTCTCCGAAATTGGTCGCGATGACCAGCGCGTGCCGGAGCGTGGCCGCGCTCAGCAGCGCATAACCCAGCAACCCGTAGCGCTGTGGCAGGTAAGCCGCCCCGATCCTCAGGCCAATCGTCGGATCACCGCTGAGTTCGATCAGATTGCGATGGAAGCGGATCTCCTGGCGCAGCGTGATCGTTTGGTGCCGATCGTCGAGCTGGCTCGTCAGGATGCCGGTGCCCTTCAGGCACTGCTGCACGGAATGGCCCTCGGAGGCCATGACCTTCAATGCCGGCGCCAGGCCGACGATTGAATGGACCGGTGGATTCTGGATACGCATCCCGGCTCCCGCGCTGTTCCCAGCGAAGCCGTACTCTATTCAGCGTGGCCGGTTTTCACAAGCGCGCGGCCGCATCTCCCATTCAGCGCCGGGACGAGGTAACCCATGCTTCGCTCCAGGCTGCAAGCGGCCGCGTGATCGAACAGGACAATCTCCGAGGACCAAAGACATGACCCAGGAACGCAAGGTGCTGATCTACGGTGCAAGCGGCTATACCGGCAAGCTGATCGCGGAGTGCCTGGCGCAGCGCGGCATCCCTTTCTATTTCGCGGGCCGTACTCGTGCCCGCCTGGAGGCGGCCCTGGAGGTGGTCCGGCAACGGCACGGCGGCCCGGTCGACGCCGAAATCGTCACTGCGACGAACAGCGTGGAAGAACTGGTGCCGCTGTTCTCGAAGGTGGATGTCGTGATCAACGTCGCTGGCCCCTTCATGCAGGTCGCGTGGCCGGTCGTAGAGGCGGCGCTGGCCGCGAATTGCCATTACCTCGACACGACAGGCGAGCAGGACTGGGTCATCGCCATCGCGGACAAATTTGGTCAGGCCTTTGCCGCCAAGGGTCTCCTCCTTTGCCCGGCCAATTCATACATGTGGGCCGCCGGCGCGCTGGCCGCAGAAGTGGTGCTCGAAACCGCAGGCGTCGACAGCATCGATCTGCTCTACCAGATCGACAATGGCCTGCCTTCCGAGGCCTCGACGAAATCCTTCCTGCGGATGGTCTGCAATGACGTGTCGCAGTACTACCTCGAGCAGGGCGAATACAAAGCCTGGCCCAACGACAAGGCCTATGACGTGCACGTGCCCTACCGGGCGGCCAGGATGAGGGCGCTTCCCTGGGGCGGCGCCTGCGAGCCGGTGTGGTTCAAGAACGATCCCCGGGTGCGCAATTGCAGGGTGCTGACCGCCATCGGTGAGCACATGATCGACCCCATCCTGGGCGCCATCCAGGCCTTCAATCAGCAGGCGGCCCACTTGCCGCGAGCCGAGAAAGAAGCGTGGACCAACGCCGTCGGTGACCAGATGGCGACCGGTGAGCCGCCCAAGGATCACGTCGACGTGCAGCGCTCGGTCATCGTCTGCAGCGGCCAGGGCCGCCAGGTGACTGCGCAGTTCGTGATGAACCTGTCGGCGCCCTACAGCTGGACCGGCGAAATCGGCGCCGAGGCGGCCGAGCGGCTGCTCAAGGGGCAGCTCAAGAAGGCTGGCTTCCAATCCGCCGCCCAGGCGTTCGGCCACCGCGAACTGCTGGGTGCATTCCACAAGCTCGGCTATTGCAGCCTGCCGCTCTGACCCGAAGGAACCACGCGATGAAGATGCATGCGACTATCGCCGGCGTCGGCATGACCCGCTTCGGCAAACACCTCGACGTCAAGCTCAAGCACCTGGCCGGCGAGGCGATTCGCGAAGCGCTCGCCGACGCCGGAATCGCATCGAGCGAGATCCAGGCCGCCTACATGGGCAATGCCGCGGCGGGAGTGCTGCAGGGCCAGGAGATGATTCGCGGCCAGGCGGTGCTGCGCGAGCTGGGCATTGGCAGGATCCCCGTGGTGAATGTCGAGAATGCCTGCGCCACCTCGTCGACTGCCTTCCACCAGGCCTGCGCCATGGTCACCTTCGGCGCCTACGACGTGGTGCTGGTGTGCGGCTACGAGAAGCTCTTCAACGCCGACAAGATGAAGAGCTTCCTTGCCTTCGACGGCGCGGTCGACACCGAGAATCCCGATGGACTCAAGGGCGCGCTGAAGCTGCTCGCGGCAGAAGCGGGCGAAGTGGTGGACGTCCAGGCCGATGACAAGTCGCGCAGCGTGTTCATGGACATCTACGCCTACATGAGCAAGGCGCACATGAGGAAATATGGCACGACGCGTGAGCAGATTGCGGCCGTCACGGCGAAGAACTCACGACACGGTGCGCTCAATCCGCGAGCGCAGTTCCAGACGGCCATGACCGTTGCGGAAGTGCTGGCGGCGCGTGAAATCGTCTGGCCGCTGACGCTGCCAATGTGCTCGCCCATCGGCGATGGCGCCGCCGCCCTGGTGATAGTGAGCGAACGGAAGGCCAAAGCCATGGGACTGTCGCGGCGTGTTCGTGTGCTGTCCTCGGCGCTGGTCTCGGGCTTCGACACCGACGATCAAGACCACTCGGTGGGCACTTTCGCCGCGAATGCGGCCTATGAGGCGGCAGGCCTGGGCCCGCAGGACCTGAGCCTGGCGGAAGTGCACGATGCCTCGGCCACGTCGGAAATTGTCGCCTATGAATATCTCGGCATCTGCGCCAAGGGCGAGGGCGGGCGGTTGGTGGAGGACGGCGTCACGGCGCTGGGCGGGCGGATTCCGGTCAACGCGTCAGGAGGCTTGCTGCGCAAGGGACATCCGATTGGCGCCACCGGCGCGGCGCAAATCGTCGAACTCACCGAGCAGCTGTGGGGTCGCAGCGATGCCCGCCAGGTGCAGGGTGCCCGCATCGGTCTCGCCCACAACGGCGGCGGGATGATCGGCACCGACGCGGCGGCCACCGTCGTGAGCATCCTGGGCCTCGAGGGCTGAGTCCATGAACGGCAACGAACAGATCCTGGCGAACCTGATTCGCGCTCGAGCCGCGACTGAGCCGGACCTGGACGTCCTGACCTTTGTGGACGTCGCCGCGGATGGCAGTCTCGTCGACGAGACCAGGTGCTACGCCCAACTCTGGCAGAACGGCCAGCGTATTGCCGCAGCGCTGAGCGCGCTTGGCATGAAGGCGGGCGATACCTTCGCAATGGTGATGGATAACCATCCTGAGTTCGTGGACTTGATGGTGGCCTCGTCAATCCTCGGGACGATATTCGTGCCGATCGATCCTCGCACGCGGGGCGACAAGCTCGGCTACATGCTCGACTTTGCGGAATGCAAGGGCGCGGTGGTCGCCGACGGCGCGCTCGAGGAAGTCCGGCAGGTCTGGGGCCGGCATCCGGACCGCTGGATCCTGCCGCTGAGTGGCGGCCGCGGAGCCGCCGTGACCCTGCGCCGGATCCTGGGCGCCGACCTGCCCGTGCCGCCGCTCGAGGTCGAAAGCTCGGACGCCGAAGCCACGATGCAGATCCTGTACACGTCGGGGACCACCGGCGACCCGAAGGCCATCCTCACGACCCACGCCAAGTTCATGACCGGCGGCACCGTCGGCGCGATCCTCGGGCTCACCCGCGAGGATCGTCCTTACACCGGCCTGTCGCTGACGCACGCCAACGCCCAGGTGATCACGCTCGGCATCGCGCTTACGATGGGCCTGCGCGGCGTGATCAGTCGCAGGTTCACGAAGTCGCGGCTCTGGGACATCACGCGTCGATACGGTTGCACCATGTTCAACCTGCTGGGCGGCATGACGACGGCGATCTACGCCGAGCCGCGGCGCAGCGACGATCGCGACAATCCGGTGCGCATGGTGCTGAGCGCCGGCATGCCTGCCGTGATCTGGGAAGATTTCGCACGACGGTTCGACGTGCAAATCAGCGAGTTCTACGGCGCAGCCGAGGGCGGCCTGACCTTCAATGTCGCCAACGCCGGCCCCATCGGCAGCTGCGGCAAGGCGCCGCCCAACCTCGAACTGGCGGTCCTGAATGAGAAAGGCGAGCGTTGCGCGCCCGGCGAGGCGGGCGAAATATGTTTCCGCAATGCGGACGGATCGGCGCCGGTGGTTCGTTACCTGAAGAACCCGGAAGCGGGCGCCCGCAAGACCGCGGGTGGCTGGCTCCACATGGGCGACATCGGTCACCTCGATGCAAACGGCTGGCTCTACTTCGATTACAGGATGGGTGGTGGTATCCGCCGTAACGGGGACTTCATCAACACCGCCTTTGTCGAGAAGGCCATTGCCGAACTCGACACTGTCGCCGACGTCTATGTCTATGGCGTCCCGATGCCTGGCATGGCGCCGGGCGAGAAGGAAGTGGTCGCCGCCATTGTGGCGACTGACCCGGCCCGGTTCGACGCACAGGCAGTCTTCGAGACCTGCCGAGCGAAGCTCGACGGCAACAGCGTGCCGCGCTACCTGCAACTCGTCGACGAAATTCCCAAGACGGCCTCCGAAAAGCCCCAGGATCGATTCCTCCTGCAGGCTTTCGATGTCTCGGCCGCGAATGTCCATGCCGCCACCGCACGATGAACAGCGACCACCACTGGAGACCTCGACCATGACCATCAACCCGGCGAAACACATCGATTTCCCCCTGACCGGGCTGGAAGAGCCCCTGTCCGAGATGGAGCAGTCGGTCCAGGATGCCGCGCACCGCTTTGCCGCAAACGTGATGCGGCCGGCCGGAGCCAGGCTGGACAGGTTGAGCGCCGAGGCCCTGGTCGCACCGGATTCGGACCTGTGGAACGTGCTGCAGCAGTCGGCCGGTCTCGGGCTGACGATGACCACGCTGCTGGAATTGCCGTCACTCGAACGCGCGCGCCTCATGATGATCGCGAGCGAGGAACTGGCGTGGGGCGACGCGGGGCTGGCCGGTGCCATCCTGGTCAACAATTTTCCCGGAATGTACTCGGCGATTGCGGGCCGGATGGACATGGTCGCGTATTGCGACGGCAAGCTCGGCTGCTGGGGCATCACCGAACCGGATCACGGCAGCGACATGCTCGACGCAGACGGAGCGCTGCAGGCCACCGACGGCGCCTACGGCAGGCCGAACTGTGTCGCCCGGATCGACGGCGACAAGGTCGTCATCAATGGCCAGAAAGCGGCGTGGGTATCGGGTGCAGTGACTGCGGAGGTCTGTGCGCTGTATACCCATGCGGAGATCGACGGAAAAGTGCAGCCGGGCCTGGTGATCATCGTCCCGTTGGACCTGCCGGGCGTGACCCGCGGCAAACCCCTCGAAAAGATGGGTCTCCGCGCTCTCAACCAGGGGGAGCTGTACTTCGAGAACGTCGTCGTGCCTGTGTCGAACGTCATTGCCGGCCCGGACGACTACGCGGACATGGTCTATCACACGCTGGCCGAGGCCAATGTCCACGTCGGCTGTACGGCGGTGGGGATCGCCCGCGCGGCCTACGAGCACGCATTGGCCTACGTGCACACGCGCAGGGCCGGTGGCAAGAAGATCGGCCAGCACCAGCAGGTGCAGCATCGCCTTTTCCACATGTTCCGCAAAGTCGAAGCCGCGCGCGCACTGGTGCGCCGGGTTGCAACCTACAACGCCACCGCGCCGCTGCCGGCGTTGCAGGGCTCCGCAGCCGCCAAGGTGCATGCCACGCAGACCGCCTTCGAGGTGGCCAGCGAGGCCCTGCAGATCTTCGGAGGCAACGGCATGTCGCTCGAGTACCCGCTGGAAAAGCTGCTGCGCGATGCCCGGGCCATGCTGATCGCCGACGGCTGCAACGAAGTGCTGGCGATGAAGGGCGGCAGCCTGCTGGTCAATCCTGAACTGCTTTGATCGGAGACCAAACATGAGTGGACGACTGGCAGGCAAAGTGGTGCTCATCACCGGAGCAGCGAGCGGCATCGGTCTCGCGAGCGCGGAGGCTTGCGCGCGCGAGGGCGCCAGCGTCGTGATCACGGACATCAATGCCGCCGAGGGCGCGGCCCAGGCGCAGCGCCTGTCCGCGGACGGCCTCGAGGTTTCGTTCCGTCGGCAGGACGTGACGAGCGAGGACGATTGGCGCAGGGTGATCGACGAGACCGTGCAGCATCACGGCCACCTGGACGTGCTGGTGAACAACGCCGGCATCGCGGTCATTGCGCCGCTCGAGCAGGAGACGCTCGACGGCTGGCGCCGCACGCAGGCGATCAACGTGGAAGGCGTGTTCCTCGGCAGCCGCGAGGCCGTGCGTGTGATGAAGGGACGCGGCGGATCGATCATCAACCTGTCGTCGATCGAAGGTCTCGTCGGTGAACCGCTGCTGCCGGCCTACAACGCCTCCAAGGGCGCCGTGCGCATCTTCACCAAGTCCACGGCCCTCCACTGCGCACAGCAGGGCTACGGGATCAGGGTCAATTCCATCCACCCTGGCTACGTCGGCACGCCCCTGATGGTGAACGCGCTCGGCTCGCTGCCGCCGGAACAGGCGGCTGCGCTGCAGCAGGACCTGATGGTGCGCATTCCACTGGGGCGGCCCGCCGCGCCGGGCGAGATCGCGCACGGCGTCGTGTTCCTTGCGTCGGACGAGTCGAGCTACATGACCGGCTCGGAGCTGGTCATGGACGGCGGCTACACTGCGAAATAGCCGGTACAGCCCAGGACATTACGGAGGCCAGCGTGAACGCCAGATCATTATTCACCGTGGCAGCAATCTTCAACGCCCTCGTCGGCCTTGGGATCTTTCTCGCCTATGACCTGCTGGCGCCGTGGCTCGGCTTTCCGCCCCGGCCCACGGTGTGGCTGCACATCGTTGCCTTGACCGTGCTGGCCTTCGGGTACGCGTACTGGCGCCAGGGGATAGATCATGACCAGGAAGACCGTGACCGTGTTTGGCGCCACCGGCACTGCGGGCAGCGCATGTGTGGATGAGCTGATTCGCCAGGATCAGTTCAACGTCCAGGTGCTTGCGCGGAAGAGCGGCCAGCAGGAGAAGACCACGATGGGTCCCGCGCAAGGCGCTGACGAAAAGCGGCGGCGCCATGACCAGTGGAAATCCACCGGTGTGGAGATCAAGTCGGTCGATGTGACTGATCACGCCGAACTGATACCGGCCCTGCAAGGTACGGACTACCTCGTTTCCTGCGTGCCCTATGCAGCGACCGAGTCGCAGTATCCGCTCATCTTTGCCGCCAGGGAGGCTGGAGTGGAGCGCTTCGTGCCCTCCGAGTTCGGCGCCATCTACGAGTTCGAACAGTTCTGGCCGACGGACACGGTTCACCGTGCGATGGCCCGTCAGAAGGCATTCATCCGCCGGGTGATCGAACTCGCCGGCCTCGACTTCACCATCATTCCGGCCGGACTCTGGCCCGAGTATTACCTCCTCGAGCCGGTGGGCGTGATGGGCGACGGCGAGCAGAAGGTCTCCTGGTCGACCGGACGCGACGTGGGCCGCATCATCCCGCACGTGCTGGCCCACCCGCTGTCACGCAATGCAATCTGCCCCGTGGCCGCGACCGCATACTGCTCGTGGAACGAGCTCCTGGCGGTCCGCGAGCAGCTGCTCGGCCGCAAGGTCGAGAGAAACTATCTCGGCGCCGCGCAGTGGAAAGCGGCCTACGAGCGGCAACCGCCCGGGCCGATCAAGGAAATCATGGCCATCGGCGTGCTTTGCACTGAGGGCCCCGAGGGCATGTCGCTCTGGGCGAACTGGAACGGCACGTTCCTGCCGGAGTTCAAGGGCACGCCGCTGGCCGAGTTGTTCCCCGGCTATATCGAGCCATTCGTTACCGCCACCCGAGCCGCGTTGCTGGCATCGGGCGCGCTTCCTTCGGCCTGAGGGCTACGACTCCAGGCCCTGGCTTTCGAGGTATTCGTCGTAGCTGCCCGTGAAGTCGGCGTAGCTGCCGTCTGGCTTGAGTTCGATCATGCGCGTCGCCAGCGCGCCGACGAACTCGCGATCGTGCGAGACGAAGACCAGCGTCCCCGGGTATTTCTCGAGCCCGATCTGCAGCGACTCGATCGTTTCCATGTCCATGTGGTTGGTGGGCTCGTCCAGCAGCAGGACGTTCGGCCGCGTCAGTATCAGCTTGCCGTAGATCATGCGGCCCTTCTCACCGCCGGAGAGCACCTTCACCGATTTCCTGGTCTCGTCGCCCGAGAACAGCAGGCGGCCCAGCGTCGCGCGCACGATCTGCTCGTCGTCGGCCTTGCCGGTCCACGTGGAGATCCAGTTGAAGAGGTCCACGCGTTCCTCGAACTCGGCCTGCGGGTCCTGCGGCATGTAGCCGGGCTCGGCATTCTCGACCCAGGTGATCCGGCCCGTGGTCGGAGCGAGGTCGCCCGCGAGACAGCGCATCAGCGTCGTCTTGCCGATGCCGTTCGGCCCGATGATCGCGACCCGCTGCTCCGCCTCGATGGTGAAGCTCAGGTTCGTGAATACGTCCGCGTCCGCTCCCGGGTAACGGAACGACAAGCCCTCCACCGTGACGGCCGACCGGTAGAGCTTCTTCGCCTGCTCGAAGCGGATGTACGGGTTCTGGCGCGAGGAGGGTCGCACTTCCTCGATCTTGATCTTCTCGATCTGGCGCTTGCGGGAGGTGGCCTGGCGGGCCTTCGAGGCGTTGGCCGAGAAACGCCGCACGAACTCCTGCAGGTCCGAGATCTGCGCCTTCGCCTTGGCGTTGGCGGACTCGACGCGCTGGCGCGCCTGAACGGATGCCAGCATGAAGTCGTCGTAATTGCCGGGGTAGATCTTGAGCTGCTGGTAGTCGAGGTCGGCGATGTGCGTGCAGACCTGGTTCAGGAAGTGCCGGTCGTGGCTGATGATGATCATGGTCGCGTCGTACGCGTTCAGCGTCCGTTCCAGCCAGCCTATCGAGTGGATGTCCAGGTTGTTGGTGGGCTCATCGAGCAGCAGCACGTCTGGGCGCGAGAACAGCGCCTGCGCGAGCAGGACGCGCAGCTTGAGCCCCGGTGGAATCTCGCGCATCGGCAAGTCGTGCTTCGACTCGTCGATGCCGGCGTCGATCAGGATGGCGCCCGCGCGCGCCTCCGCCGTATAACCGTCGTACTCGGCGACCCGGCCCTCGAGCTCGGCGGCCCTCATGTAGTCGTCGTCGGTGGCCTTCGGATCGGCGTAGATCCGGTCGCGCTCGTGCATGGCTCGCCACAGCTCGACGTGGCCCTGCATCACCACGTCGAGTACCCTCTCGTCCTCGTAGGCGAACTGGTTCTGGTTCAGCTTGCCGAGCCGCATGCCGGCCTGCAGCACGATCTCGCCCGCACTGGGCTCCAGTTCGCCGCCGAGCATCTTCATCAGCGTCGACTTTCCGGAGCCGTTGGCGCCGATGAGCCCATAGCGATTGCCGTCGCCGAACTTGACCGAGACGTGCTCGAACAAGGGCTTGGCGTCGAACTGGATCGCGAGACTGGTCGTGGAGAGCATGAACGCTCGGGGCGGGGAGGGGTCGAAGGGGCGGGCGGGCGAAAACCGGCCGCGCAGTCTACCCGACCCGCGATCCGGTCACAGCGCTGCGTACAGTCGGGCTTTCGTCGGCGGCCACACCCCGGAAGCGGCTCGCGGCCGGTGGCCTTGAGCTATGCTCCGGGCGCAGGCGGCCGCCCAGGGAGGCGAGACACCGTGGAACCGAATACCGATGCGGACTTCGACCGGCTGACGGAGCACCTGAACGAGGTGCAGCGCCTGCTGTCGCGCCACCGGCTGGTCGAGAATCTCGTAAATCGCCAGGAAATGCCCAAGCACGAGCTGGTCGAGACGCTCGTGCACCGGCAGCACCTGGGCGAGCTCGGCGTGTTGCTCAACCGGCTGGACGCGGTCGATGCCGCGCGCATCCTCGAGGCGCTGTCGGAGGAGGACCGACTGCTGGCCTGGGAGCAGATCAAGGTGGATCGCCTCGACGGGATCCTGCTCATCCTGACGGACGACGTGCGGGAGGAGTTGCTGAACGCGTCGAAGCACCAGAGCGAGAAGATTGCGCTCAACGCCTTCGAGCTGCACGAGGGCCGACTGCGCCAGGTGAAGGTGTCCAAGAAGGCGGACCTCGTCAACGTCAAGCCAATCTGGGTGGACCTCGTGGCGCCGTCCGCCGAAATGCGCTACTGGGTCGGGGAGTATTTCGGGCTCGCGTTGCCCGACCCGGACAGCCTCACCGACCTCGAGGCCAGCGCCCGCTTCTACGTCGAGGACAACGGCGAAATCCACCTGCACTCGGATTTCCTGCTCGACACGGACGACGGCACGCAGAACGTCGCCGTCGCCTTCATTCTCCACCGGGACATCCTGTTCTCGGTGCGCAAGGAAGAGCTGCCCGTGTTCCGCCTGCAGCGGCTGCGCGCGCGCACCCAGCCCGGGTACGTGACCGAAGGCAAGGACGTGCTGCTCGACCTCTACGCCGCGGATGTCGAGTATTCCGCCGACGTGCTGGAGGAGGTCTATGTCGAATTCGAGTCCGTCGGCAAGCGGGTGCTGAACCCGCAGGTGACCGACGACGCGGCGGCGCAGATCCTCTCCGAGATCGCCCGCACCGAGGACTTGAACGGCCGGATACGCCAGAATGTCCTCGATACCCGGCGCGCCCTGTCATTCCTGATGCGTGGCAAGTCGCTGTCGGCCCAGCAGTTCGAGGAAGCGCGGCAGATCGTGCGCGACATCGAGTCGCTGGACGGACACACCACCTTCCTGTTCGGCAAGATCAACTTCCTGATGGACGCCACGGTCGGCTTCATCAACATCAACCAGAACAAGCGCGTCTCGAAGCTGACGACCATCAGCATCATCTTCGTGCCGATCAACATCCTGGCCGGCATCGGCGGCATGTCGGAGTACACGATGATGGCCGGCGACTTCCATGTCTCCTGGCCGGTCGCGTATGGCGCTTTCATGGTTGGATCCGCCTTCGTCGGCTGGGCCACCTACCAGGTCCTCAAGCTCTACGAGGTGCGGCAGGCCAGGAAGATGCTCGAGGCGTCGGGGCACGCAAAACTGGTCTAGCCATGCAGATCCTCGCGGTATCGAATATCAAGGGCGGCGTCGGCAAGACCACGACGGCGGTGAACCTCGCCTACCTGGCCGCCGTCGCGGGCCGGCGGACGCTGCTCTGGGACCTCGACCCGCAGGGCGCCGCGACCTACGTGCTGCGCGGAGAGCCGAACGAGCGCGCCTCCGCCAGGAAACTCGTGCAGGGCAAGCGCGCCCTTCCCGAGCTGGTCGCCTCGACCGACTACGAGAACCTGTTCCTGCTGCCCGCCGACGTGTCGTACCGGAATTTCGACGTCCACATGAGCGAGCGCAAGCATCCGACCCGGCAGCTCATGGTGATGAGCCGTACGCTGCACGATGACTGTGATCTCCTCGTGCTCGACTGTCCGCCCGGCATGTCGCTCCTGTCGGAGAACGTGCTGCGGGCCGCCGACGCGCTCATGGTGCCGATGCTGCCGGCTCCCCTGTCGCTGCGCATGCTCGAGCAGTTGCTCGAGTTCGTCGAGCGCGCCGGGTGGCCGGACCTCCGGATCCTGCCGTTCTTCTCGATGGTGGACCGGCGCAGGTCGCTGCACGAAGAGGCCATCGAGAGCGCCCGGGCCCGGTTCCCGGGGATCCTGAAGACCGAGGTG
>Ga0315283_10004319_pt1 | contig 12357 bp, 11 predicted proteins | sample YL17G09_0_MG_FD_204541 | JGI IMG/M metagenome (GOLD analysis project Ga0315283, IMG submission 204541) | Sediment microbial communities from Yellowstone Lake, YNP, Wyoming, USA - YL17G09_0 | ecosystem: Environmental > Aquatic > Freshwater > Lake > Sediment | place: USA: Wyoming | collected...
CCGTTCGCCAACAAGCTCGGCATGGAGCGCGCCACCGAGCAAGCCGCGTACAAGCGCATCGACTCGATTCCGTTCGAGTCCGAGCATCGCTTCATGGCCACCCTCAACGAGGACGCCGGCGGCAAGCGAATGCTGCTGGTCAAGGGGGCGCCGGAGGTGATCCTCGAGCATTGCAGCCACCAGCAGCTGCAAAGCGGCGAGGTCACACCAATCGATCGCGCGTACTTCGACGCGGCGTCGGACAAGCTGGCCGGGCAAGGCGAGCGGGTGCTGGGCATTGCCTGGATCGAGAACCCGGCCGGACTGAACGTCGGCAGCCTCGCGGCCGCCGACCTGCCGCGCAATCTGGTGCTGCTCGGCCTGATCGGCCTGCTGGATCCGCCACGCAAGGAAGCGATCAAGGCAGTCAAGGAATGCCACGATGGCGGCATCCGCGTCACGATGATCACCGGCGACCACAAGATCACGGCGGCGGCCATCGCCAAGATGCTCGGCATCGGCGATGGAAAGACCGCGATGGAAGGGGTGGAGGTCGAGAAGCTCGACCTGGCCGCGCTGCGCGAGCGCGTCAAGACAGTCGACGTGTTCGCCCGATCCAGCCCCGAGCACAAGCTGCGGCTGGTTGAGGCGATCCAGGCCAATGGCCAGATCGTCGCCATGACCGGCGACGGCGTCAACGACGCACCGGCGTTGAAGAAGGCCGACATCGGCGTGGCCATGGGCATCAAGGGCACCGAAGTGACGAAGGAGGCCGCTGAAATGGTGCTCGCCGACGACAACTTCGCGTCGATCGGCGCCGCCGTGAAGGAAGGTCGAACGGTGTACAACAACATCGAAAAGGCGATCCTGTTCCTCCTGCCGACCAACGTGGCGCAGGGCCTCGTGATCATGGTCGCGATCTTCATGGGCTTCACGATGCCGATCACGACTCCGCAGATCCTGTGGGTCAACATGATCACCTCGGTCGCGCTCGGCCTGGTGTGCGCCTTCGAGCCGCACGAGATGGATGTGATGAAGCGCATGCCGCGTGCGGTCGACCGCCCGCTGCTCACCGGTTTCGGCGTCTGGCGTGTGATCTTCGTAGGCCTGGCGCTGCTCGCCTACACGCTGTGGGCGTTCTTCTGGATGAAGGGGCAGGACGCCTCCGACGCGCTGGCGCGCACGGTGGCCGTCAACGCCATCACAATCGGCCAGTGCTTCTATCTGCTGAACAGCCGCTACCTCGTCGACAGCTCGGTCTCGATCAAGGCCCACCTCGAAAACAAGTACCTGCCGATGGGCATCGGCGCGGTGGTAGTGCTGCAACTGATGTTCACGTACCTGTCGCCGCTGCAACGCATCTTCGACACCGAACCGGTGCCTCTGCATGTGTGGCCCTGGCTGCTGGGCGGCGGGCTGCTGTTCTTCTTTTTCGTCGAGGCAGAAAAGATGGTCATCCGGTTCAGGCGCAGGTCATCGGCACCCTCTCCGGCGGTGACCAGCGGCGCCGCATGACCAGAGCCATTCCTTGATTCCGTTGTAGATTCTCGCCATGGACCACGAATCCTTGTCACTTGCTCCCATGCTGATCGGGCTTGCCGGCGGGCTTGCGTTGTTCCTGCACGGCATGACTACGATGTCGAATGCGATGCGGGCCATGGCGGGTTCGCGGCTTAAAACGATCATGGCCGGCCTCGCCGGCAATCGCTTCAGCGCCTTGCTGACCGGCATAGGCATCACGTCGATCGTGCAATCCTCGACGGTGACCTCGTTGATCGCGATCGGCTTCGTTTCGGCCGGAGTCCTGACGCTCGCGCAGGCCCTCGCGGTCATCATGGGGGCTGGCGTCGGCTCCGCGGTCACGTCGCAGATCATCGCCTTCGATGTCAGCAATCTTTCGTTCGTGCTGACTGCCGTCGGTTTCGGGCTGTCCCTGTGGAAGTCGAGGCGCATCGCGAGCCATGTCGGCACCGTGATCATGGGCCTCGGCGTACTGTTCATCGGCCTGTCGATGATGTCCGGCTTCATGGCTCCGCTACGCACCTATGAGCCGTTCCTCGAGCTGATGGCATCGATGACCAACCCGCTGCTCGGCATCCTGATCGGTGCTCTGTTCACGGCAATTGTGCAGTCGTCAACGGCGACCCTGGGCGTGATCATCGCGCTCGCAGCCCAGGGACTGATTCCGCTGCAAGCCGGCATCGCGCTGATGTTCGGCGCCAACATCGGCACCACCGTCACCGCGGTGCTGGCGGCCATCGGGCAGCCGCGTGCGGCGCTGCACACCGCCCTCGGCCTCGTCACCTACAAGGTGCTGTTGGTGCTGATCTGGCTGCCGCTGATCGGTCTGCTCGAGCGGATCACGCGCGCTGTTTCGCCAAGTGCAGAAGGGCTGGCGCTTGCCGAGCAACTGGCCCACGAGGTGCCGCGCCAGGTGGCTAATGCGCACCTGATCGTGAACCTGACAACCGTGTTGATCCTGCTCCCGTTCACTAATCTGATGGCCGCGCTGATCGTGCGCGTGGTGGGCCATGGATCGCAGCCGCAGGGGGAGGAAGCGATGGCGCCGGCATTGAATCCGGTGCTCCTCGAGATGCCGCCCATGGCCATCGATGGCGCGCGCCGGGAGGTGCTCCACCTCGGCGAGCGGGTCGGCGATCTGTTCGACGCCGCAGTGCCGGCCATCCTGGACGGCCAAGGTGCCGTAGTCGACCAACTACACGCCCGCGAGCAGGTCTTGGACCGGCACCATGCCGCTATCCTGGGTTTCGTCGAAAAGGTGCTGCAGCCGGAACTGGCGCCCGATCTCTGCCGGACGGCAGTGGATCTGGTCGAGGCGGCCGACTATCTCGAAGCCATCGGCGACCTGGTGGACAAGGAAATGGTCCCGCTCTATCGGCGCCACGTGGAACGCGGCACGGAGATCGACCCGCAGGCACGCGAACGACTGCGTGCACTGGCTGCAGCAGTCGGTCAGGAGTTACGCCGGGCCCTGCGCGCGGTGGCCGAGGCAGACCAGACGCTGGCTCGGTCCGTACTGGATACCAAGTCGCAGGTGCGCAGCCTTGAGCGGGCCGCGATCGAGTTCCAGGTCGAGTCCCAGCCTGCTGACGGACCTCAGCGATTGCTGCCGAATGCGCTCGAGCGCGAACTCGCCGAGTCCATCCGACGCACCTACAGCCTGGTGCGCCGGTTGGTTCGCGTGGGCACGGGTCTGCCTCGGATCGACATGGAAGAAGGCGTTGAACAGGAAGGCGCATAGGCCTTTCGAGCGCCCACTCTCCCACCGTTGCAACGGGTTGTTCCGCACGTTTGTTGTCGTCGTTCCGCGCCGGCGCCACTGCCAGGGCGGGGGCGCGCGGGCATGTGAGCGGCCGCGAGCACGAGCCCGCCCGGCGTCGCGCAAGGGTGAGCAGCGACGGTGGAGGCTACCAGCTGAGGCGCTGATTGAACTCGAAGGCTTGGGCGGACTGGAGCAGCGGATCAGCGGCGGGATCGTGCACGGCCGCGGCCGCTTCGCACAGCGACGGACCGCGGGCGGTCGCGATTTTTTGCCCTCTGTCTTAGGCATCCAATCTGAGGAGGTTTCGGTGCCTCGTTGCCGCAACTTGAACGGCGGCTTCCAACGATCTCTATGACCGCTTCGGAGCACCATAACCGGCAGCTGCGGGTCGCTTGTTCGCCTACACCGTCTGCTTTCGGGAACGGTAATATCGGCCACAACCGGACCTCGCGCCCGTCGTCAAAATCTCGCTGACGCGGCGGGTGGCCCCGGACTCTAACCAGGTGATAAAGGTGGTTAAGCTCTCTAAGCTGTACACACGTCCACTGCGCAGCGTTCGCGTGTGATCATTCCAACCTGCCCGAGATGCAATCAGGCCATTTCCCTTTCGGCACTGCGCCGTCGAATGACTGGCGCGCTGCTCCTAAGTCTCCCGCACCCAGGAATAGTATGTGATCGGTGCGGCGCCAAACTCGCTCTCATTGGCAAGCGAAGCGCTGTCGCCATAGTTCTGGCGCTGGCCTGGTTTGCTGCAGTGTTCATTGCCGCCGGCGTGAACTTGCGCAAACCGTCGGTGTGGCTGGCCGTCGCGGGGTTGCCTTTGTTTCTTGCCTATTTCTTCGCCCAAGGCTTGGCCCAAGTTCGTCTCCTGCGGGCGGGTGAGAAATTGAACTTTCATTCTGACCCTCTCATCAATCTGGACGAACGGCTCGCAGATGTGCGGGCACGCTCTGCACAGGACGACTTTGAGGAAGCTGAGCGGGTCGCAGAAATAGGGTCGCCGAGTCGGACGGATTGGGTGTGCCGTAATTGCAAGGCAGAGAATCCGGCAACATTCGATATTTGCTGGAACTGCTCAGGGATGCGATAAGCCCCGGCTTCTTGCGAACGCAGCAGCGGTCCGCTTCGGGTCGAGGCTGTGTGAAAACGCGCTCCACCCGCACGAGACGCATAATCCACTGTCAATCTCGCGGTCGTAGGTTTGATGCTTTTCGATTTGGGTAGAACGAATCGGTAAGCATGCCATTGTCGTGGAATCGGATTCGCGTTTTCACACAGTCTCGGTCGTGTGCAGCCAGTCGATTAGGATTGATAACCTTGAATTGACGTTCCGGCGGGAACGCCGGGACCCGGCTAGGCACGGACGATTGAAGAGAGATTGCGAGACATCGTGAATCCCAACCACGGATGGCGTTAGCGCCGGGGCGCCAGCAGTGTGCGATGCGAAAGTCTCCGGTGCCTAATGTCATGAACCCGCCTCGGCCTCGTCGATCCCTGGGAACGGTCGGCATCGGTCCGCTGGGCATGTTGTGGTGCGTGCTCGTCGGCCATTGCTCGCCGTCCGCCGCGCACGAAATCCCGATCGAGTTCTGGGCCGTGTCCCTGATGCCTTTGTGCCTGAAGCACGTCGACGGATTCGCAACGAAAGCAGAGGTGCCGTACTCGAAGTGGCGTAGCAAGCACCACGACGCGTAGCGCGAACTGGGCGGGCCGCTAGCCCCGGCGTCCGAGGGTACGTCGATTGCAGGATCGGATTCCCTGCGCAACGACTGCGAGGACCTGCCCAATTATCTGGCCGATGACATACGGCCGCCGGATGCGCGATTCGCCACACCGCAAGGCACCTGGGACACGTTCCTCAAGGCATCCCGGTCGGGTGATCGTGCCACGGTGGCTGAGTGCTTCGCGGGCATCGCTCGGGCAAAGAACATGCGCAGGCTCGACTCGCTGACGCCCGATCAGCTGGAAGCCGTCGCCGGCTCGTTCAGCGACCTGAGCGCGGTGCAGCCGATCGGGGGCAACCTCCAGGAGGGCTGGGTCAAGCGTGGCGCGCAGGCCGGCGAGGTGCAATTCATCCGGACGAGTCGCGGGTGGCAGATGCTCGAGCTGCCGTAAGCGCGCTCGATCAGGGTCCTTACAAGTGCCGATCCGTGGCCGCCGGACCCTCCGCATAGCGTCTGAAGTTGTCGAGGATCGCCTGCCATCCGGCTCGCTGTTGATCGACCGGAAAGGTGTCCTCGGCGTCGAACGTCACTGTCACGCGAACGCCGTCGGGCGTGTCCTCGAAATCGACACGAGCCTCGCGTCCCCCGAACGAATACTCGATCAGTTGGTTCGGGACGATGTGGGTATACGTGCCGGCGACGTGTACGCCGACCATACCTGGCCGAGTGGTGCACGCACCAGGGTCTCGACAGTGATCTTCGTGGTCGCTCCTCAGCCGCGCCGCGCGGCCTCGATCGCCGCGACGTCGATCTTGCGCATCGTCATCATCGCATCGAACGCTCGCTTGGCAACGGCCGGATCCGGGTCGGTGTACGCCTCGGTGAGGACCCGCGGCGTGATCTGCCACGAGAGGCCCCATTTGTCCTTGCACCAGCCGCACTCGCTTTCCTCGCCGCCGTTGCCGACGAGCGCATTCCAGTAGCGATCCGTCTCGGCCTGGTCGTCGGTCGCGACCTGGAACGAAAACGCCATGTTGTGCTGGATGCCCGGACCGCCGTTGAGCCCGAGGCACGGGATGCCGAGCACGGTGAACTGGACCGTCAGCACGTCGCCTTGCTTGCCGGAGGGGTAATCGCCCGGCGCGCGGTGCACGGCATCGACCGACGAATTCGGGAAGGTGGCGGCATAGAAACGGGCCGCCTCCTCGGCGTCACCGTCGTACCAGAGACAGATCGTGTTCTTGGCAATCTTGGCCATGAGGCACCTCCGTTGATTCAGTGCGTACCTTCCGGCGGGTCGGCTACTTCGGCCGGTGCAGTGCGCAGAGCTTGTTGCCGTCCGGATCTCGTACGTAGGCCAGGTACAGGGCACCCAGCTTGCCTTCACGCAAACCCGGCGGGCTTTCGATCGACGCTCCGCCCTGCGCGACCGCCGTGTCGTGGAACTGACGGACTTGTTCCGGAGAGCTGCACTTGAACCCGATGGTCGAACCGTTGCCAAAGGTGGCCGGCTCGCCATTGATCGGCTGACTGACGCAGAACGTGCCTCCGTCGTGCCGATAGAACAGGCGTTCCTGTCCCGTGGCGTTCTGGTTCCTGGCGGGCTCGCCTACGCCGAGCACCCCCAGAACCGCGTCGTAGAAGCGCTTGGAGCGCTCGATGTCGTTCGACCCGACCATCACGTGACTGAACATCCCTTCGTCTCCTGTTTTCTCGATCTTGATGTCACTGACCTGCAGACGGCTGTCTGCACCCGTTCCAGTATGAAGGCCCGTATCGAATCGGGCAGGTCCGCGAATGGTGACCGCGCCGGGCGTCAGCCGATGAAATACGCGAACAGGAAGATGCCGATCATCGTGAACACCAGCGCGAGCTTGGCGAGCGTGCCGAACAGCAGTCCCACCCAGGTGGCAATGCCCACCTTGCCGGCCTGCTCGATCTTGCCATGCGAGATCATCTCGCCCGCGACCGCGCCGATGAACGGTCCAAGGATCAACCCCGGGATGCCGAGAAAGAGGCCGCCGATCGCGCCGACCGCCGCGCCGACGATCGCCAGCTTTGTCGCGCCGACCCGCTTCGCGCCCATCGCCGTGGCCGCGAAATCGATGACGAACGACAGCAGCGTCAGCAGGCCGAGTAAGGTCAGCGTCACCAAGCCGACGCGCTGGAAATCGTCTGCCCACGCCGCCACCAGCAGGCCGCCGAAGACGAGTGGTACGCCCGGCAGAGCCGGCAGCACCGAGCCCGCCAATCCGGCCAACACCATGGCCGCCGCCACCAGTAACATCCACGTGTTTCCTGCCATGGACCCATGATGCACGTTGCCGGCTGCCGATGCACACCGCGCCCGTGCGACCGATCATGATCAACCTGCCGTCGTTGCCCATCGTCGAGATCCTGCCCGCACTGCGCGATGCATTGCGTCGCCGTGCCTGCGCGGTGCTCGAAGCACCGCCGGGCGCCGGCAAGAGCACCGTCGTGCCGCTCGCCTTGCTCGACGAACCGTGGCTGTCCGGAAAGAAGCTGTTGATGCTGCAACCGCGGCGCATCGCGGCGCGCGCCGTCGCTGCCCGCATGTCGCAGCTGGCTGGCGAGCCGCTCGGCGGCCTCGTCGGTTTCAGGACGCGACTGGAATCCAAAGTCAGCGCCGAGACCCGTGTCGAAGTCGTGACCGAGGGCATCCTCGCGCGGATGCTCCAGTCGGACGCTGCGCTCGAAGGCGTCGGCGGCGTGATCTTCGACGAGTTCCACGAGCGCAACCTGCAGTCCGATCTCGGCCTCGCGCTGGCGCTCGACTCGCAGCGCCATCTGCGGGACGACCTGCGGTTGCTGATCATGTCCGCGACGCTCGACGGCGAATCGCTCTCGCGCCTGCTCGACGCGGCGCCGATCGTGCGCTCCGAAGGACGCATGTTCGACGTCGAGACGCACTATTCGGCGGCGCCCGCGACGCAGGCGGGCCGCTACCCCGACCCGATCGAGAGAAGGGCGGCCGCACTGACGCTGCGTGCGCTCGAGGCGCACGCGGGCGATGCACTCGTCTTCCTGCCCGGCGCCGCGGAAATCCGCCGTGCCGTCGATGCGATTGCTGCCGAAACGCCCGCCGGCGTGAAAGTCCTGCCGCTGTTCGGCGATCTAAGCGCCGCGGACCAGGATGCCGCGCTGCGTCCGTCCGCACCCGGCACGCGCAAGGTCGTCGTCGCGACCAACATCGCCGAGACCAGCCTCACCATCGACGGCGTGCGCATCGTCGTCGACGCGGGGCTCGAGCGGCGCCAACGCTTCGACCCGGTGAGCGGCATGGACCGGCTCGAGACGCTGCGCATCTCCCGCGCCTCCGCCGATCAACGGCGAGGACGCGCTGGCCGCACCGCACCGGGCGTTTGCTACCGGCTGTGGAACGAGACCCAGCAGCAGGCGCTGGCGCCGCAAGGTACGGCGGAAATCCTCGAGGCCGACCTCGCGCCGCTGGCGCTGGAACTCGCCAGTTGGGGCGCGCAGGACGCGTCGTCACTGGCGTGGCTCGATCCGCCGCCGCCCGCCACGCTGGCGCAGGCGCGCGAGCTGCTGGTGAAGCTCGAAGCGCTCGACGAGCGAGGGGCCGTCACCGCGGCCGGGCGTCAGATGGCGCGCATCGGCGTGCATCCGCGCCTCGCGCACATGATCCTGCGCGGGGCGGAACTGGGGCTCGGAGTGCTCGCCTGCGAGATGGCGGCCTTGCTTGCGGAGCGCGATCCGCTGCGCGCGCAAGGTCCAGCCCGCGATCCCGACCTCAGGCATCGGCTGGACGTGCTGCACGGCGGCGCCGCACCGCCCGGACTATCGGTCGATCACGGCGCGCTGCAGCGGCTGAAGCGTGCCGCCGAGATTATCGAGCGCCAGGCCCGGCGCGTGGTGGCCAAGGACAACCCGCCGTGTGCCGCGCTGCCGAGCGACGAGGCGGCGGGACTGCTGCTCGCGTTCGCTTATCCGGATCGCATCGGACAAGCGCGGGGCGGCGAGGGCGGCCGCTATCTGTTCAGCGGCGGACGCGGCGCCGCGCTGCCGGGGCCTTCGGCGCTCGCACGCAGCGAGTTCATCGTCGCCGCCGATCTCGACGCCGGCGATCGCGAGGCGCGCATCTTCCTGGCGGCGCCGATCTCGCGCGCACTGCTCGAGCAGCACCTCGGGCATCTCGTGAAGACCGAGGACGAGGTGGCCTGGGACGCGCGGACGAATGCCGTCGTTGCCCGCCGCGTGCAACGCCTTGATGCGCTGGTGCTGGAGGACCGGCCGTTACGCAGCGTCTCGCCGGACGCATTGCGTGCGGCGATGTTGGAAGGCATCCGCTCGCTCCGTCTCGGCGCCTTGCCGTGGACGCGCGACCTGGAGCAGTGGCGGGAGCGGGTGCGCCTGCTACGCGCCAACCTGCCCGGGGAGCAGGCTGCGGACTGGCCGGACGTGACCGACGAGGCGCTGCTGGCAACCCTGGAAGAGTGGCTGGCGCCGTGGCTCGACGGCATTACGCGCAAGGATCACCTGTCGCGCGTGGACCTGCGCGGCGCGCTGCACGGGCTGCTCGACTACCGGCACCAGCGGCTGCTCGACGAGTGGATGCCCACCCACCTCTCGGTGCCGAGCGGTTCGCGCATCGCCATCGATTACGAAGGCGGCGTGCCGAAGCTGTCGGTGCGCTTGCAGGAAGTTTTCGGCCTGATGGAGTCGCCGCGCGTGGCCGCGGGCCGCGTGCCCGTCACGATGGAGTTGTTGTCGCCGGCGCGGCGGCCCGTGCAGGTGACGCAGGACCTCGCGAGCTTCTGGGCGCGCACGTACCAGGACGTGAAGAAGGAACTGAAAGGGCGCTACCCGAAGCATTCCTGGCCGGACGATCCATACACCGCGCCCCCGACCCGAAAGGCGCGCCCACGCGGCGAGCGCTGAGACTATTCGTCGCGCAGGGCCTCGACCGGGTCGAGGCTCGAGGCGCGCATCGCCGGCAGGATTCCGGCGATCAGCCCGATCAGCACCGACAGGCCGGCTGACAATGCCATGAAGAACGGCGAGAAGCTCACGGGCAGCTTGCTTACCAGCTGGCCGAGCAGCCACGCGCCGCCGCCGCCGATGACCAGTCCGGCGAGCCCGCCGAGCAGCGAGAGCACGACCGCCTCGGCGAGGAAGATGCCGAGGATCTGCTCGCGCTGCGCACCGAGCGCGCGCAGCAGTCCGATCTCGGCGGTGCGTTCGCGCACTCCGATGGTCATGATGGTGAAGATGCCCACGGCCCCGACCAGCAGCGAGATACTGCCGAGCGCCCCGACCGCGAACGTCAGCACGCTCAGCACGCCGCCGAGCGTGTCGATCATCTCCTGCTGCGTCGTCACGGTGAAGTCGACCTCGCCGTGGCGCGCCTCGAGCACGCGCTCGATGCCCGAGCTGACTTCGTCCACCGGCGCGCCTTCCGCGTACAGCACGTCGATCTCGAAGAGGCCGTCACGGTTGAACAGCTCGAGCGAGCGAGCGGCCGGAATGAAAACCGTGTCGTCGAGATCGAGCCCGACCATCGTGCCCTTCGGCGCCATCACGCCGATGACGCGGTAGCGTTCGCTGCCGACGCGCAGGTTGGTGCCGAGCGCGTTGCGGTCGCCGTACAGCTCGCGCGCCATCTTCGCGCCGAGCACGACGAGGCTGCGCGGCTGGCGAGCGTCGTCCGGGGGGAGATATGTGCCCTGCGCGACGTCGAACCGGAACGCGTTGGCGAAATCGGGTCCGGTGCCGTAGACCGTGACGCGTCGCTTGCGGCCGAGCGCCTCGACTTCGGCATTGCCCTGCACGATGGGCGAGACGGCCGTGACGAACGGCAGGTGGCGCAAGGCCTCGCTGTCGTCGATCGTGAGCGGCCGCACCGAGCCGAAGACGCCGATCGAACCGCCCATGGTCTTTGCCGTCCCGGGGTTGATGCCGATGATGTTGGTGCCGAACTGGGTGAATTCCGAGAGCACGAAGCGGTGCACGCCTTCGCCGATCGACGTGAGCAGCACGACGGCGGCCACGCCTACCGTGATGCCGAGACCCGTCAGGACGGCGCGCGTGCGCTGTGCGGCGACGGAGCCGCTGGTCATCCGGATGAGGTCCGGCCAGCGCATGACTACTTGCGCCCCGACAGCGCCAGGACCGGGTCGAGGCGTGCCGCGCGGCGCGCGGGCAGCAGCCCGAAAACCACGCCGCTTGCGACAGCGGTGCCGACCGCCATGAGGACGGCCCAGGCGGGCGCACCGACCGGCAGCGACGGGTAGATGCGGCCGACGAGCCAGCTCGCGGCATAGCCGAGAACCAGGCCTGCGGCGGCGCCAAGGATGGACAGCAGGATCGCCTCGGTGAGGAACAGCGCGGTGATCTGCGAACTGCTCGCGCCGATGGCCTTCAGCAGGCCGACCTCGGCCGTGCGCTGGCTCACCGCCACCAGCATGACGTTCATGATCAGGATGCCGGCCACCGCGAGGCTGATCGAGGCGATTCCGGCGAGCGTCAGCGTGAGCGCTGTGAAGATGCGATCGAACGTGGCGACCACCGCATCCTGGGTGATGACGGTGACGTCTTCCTCGCCCTGGTGCCGCTCCATCAGGGTCTTGCGGACGGCCTCACGCACGCGCGGCATCGCATCGCGATCGCGTGCCTCGATGAGGATGCGGAACAGCGATTCGGTGTTGAACACCTGCTGGGCCGTTCGAACCGGCACCAGCACCAGCTCCTGCAGGTCGAAGCCGATGGCCCGGCCCGAGTCGCCCAGCACGCCGATGACGCGGAAGCGCCGTTCGCCGATGCGGATCGACTCCCCAAGCGCGTCGCCCTTCGGGAACAACTCCTTGCGCACCTTGCTGCCGATCACTGCGACCGCCATGTCGCGATCGAGCTCGCCGGGCGGAAGGAACTGGCCCTGCGAGATGCTGAGGTTACGGATGGTGAGGAAATCGGAGTTGGTACCGATCACCGGCACCTCGCGCGAGAGTTCGCGCGCCGACACGGGCGCCGAACCGATGACGAGCGGCGCGATGCGCTCCACGTCCGCAATCCTGAGCAGGGCCTGCGCATCGCCGAGCGTGAGGTCGCGCGGGGTCTCGCCGGCGAACATCCCGGGCTGGATGCCGGTCGTCTCCGAGCGGCCGGGCAGGACGATGAGCAGATCCGTGCCGAGCGCGCGGAACTCGCCCGTCACGTAGCGTCGCGCGCCCTCGCCGAGCGAGGTGAGCACGACGACGGAGGCCACGCCGATCGCCATCGCGATCAGCATCATCAGGCTGCGCAGCCGCGCCCGCGCGAGCGACTCCGTGGCGAGGTGCAGCAGGTCGCGCGTTCTCATTGCGGCGCCGCGACGGGCCCGGTCCGCTGGTCGATCACGACCTTGCCGTCGCGCATCCGAACGTGGCGTCGCGCGCGGGCGGCCACTTCCTCGTC
>Ga0315283_10004321_pt1 | contig 12355 bp, 11 predicted proteins | sample YL17G09_0_MG_FD_204541 | JGI IMG/M metagenome (GOLD analysis project Ga0315283, IMG submission 204541) | Sediment microbial communities from Yellowstone Lake, YNP, Wyoming, USA - YL17G09_0 | ecosystem: Environmental > Aquatic > Freshwater > Lake > Sediment | place: USA: Wyoming | collected...
TGAGCGCCGCCTCGATCTGGTCGTCGAACTGCTGCCCGGCGTCGATTTCCGGGTCCCACCAGACCGACCAGCCCTTCGCCTCGATGGCCGCAACCAGCGGCGCGACGCGCGCCTTGTCGCTGCGGGCATATGAAACAAAGACATCGGCCATTCAGTGAAACCTCATCCCGGAGCGCAACGGCAACCGACACGCTGGACCGTTAGCTTACCCCGGACGCCGGCGCGGGACGTCCCTGCATGTGGCTCGCGCGATCGTGCTCACCGCTTCTTCAGCCGGGCCTTCAGGCCGGCTTTCACCCTCGCCCCCTTGGCCTCGAGCGCGGGCCGCAGCATTTCCTGCAGCCACGGAAACGACCGCGCAAGCTTCGCGAGCAGCAGTGTCGAGCGCGGCATGGCACGCTCGCGCCTGCGGTCGATCGCGCAGGCAACGATCGCCTCGGCGACCTGCTCGGCCGTGAGGATCGGCTGCGAGAAGACGAGGTCCGGCACGTGGTCGAGGTCATCGAGCACGAAAGGTGTCGCGATCGGCCCCGGAGACACTGCGCACAGCGACACGCCCGTCTCCCGCAGTTCCTCTCGCACCGCGAACGTGAACCCACGCAGGCCCCACTTCGACGCGCTGTAGGGCGCCTCGTGCGGTAATGGCACGTGACCGGCGATGGAGGCGACGTTGACCACCACGCCTCGCGTCTTCCGAAGATGCGGCAGCGCGAAACGCGTGAGCAGCATCGGCCCCTTGAGGTTGGTGTCGATCACCGTGGCAATCGCTTCCGGGTCGAGTGAGTCGAACTCGCCCCGGGCGTTGGCCGCGGCGTTGTTCACCAGCACGTCGATGCGGCCGTACACCGCGATCGTGCGCTCGACGAGCGCCGCGAGGTCAGTCGCGCGGCTCACGTCGGTTGGCACCGCGAGCCCCTTCAACGCAGCGGCGAGTTCTTCCAGCTTCGCCGCCGATCGGGCAGCCAGCACGACGGTCGCGCCCTCCCGGGCGAATGCGCGCGCAGAGGCTTCACCCACGCCCGAAGAGGCCCCGGTGATGACGACGATCTTTCCCGCCAGGGAGTGAGTCACTTGCCACCCTCGCCTTGCCCGAGGCCGCCGAGGCCGGCGCGCGCCTGCGGCGACACGCTCTTCAGGTGCAGGTCGTGCTGCGGGAAGGGAATCGATATCCCGGCGGCGACCAGCGCGTCGTGCACCCGCACGGTGAGCGCGCTGCGGATCGCCACCCAGTTGTCGAAGTCGTTGGTCCAGGCGCGCAGGCCGAAGTCGAGCGAACTCGGGCCGAAGCCGGTGAAGATCACCGCCGGCGGCGGCTCCATGCAGACGCCCGGCGTCGCGGTCGCGACCTCCTCGAGCAGCGCGAGCACGCGCTTCGGATCGGTACCGTAGGCCACGCCGAGGTTGACGTCGAGTCGGCGGTTCATGTCGCTCAGCGTCCAGTTGATCAGCTTCTCCGAGAGCAGCGTGCCGTTCGGCACGACCACGTCGGCCCCCTCGAAGGTCGTGAGCGTGGTCGCGCGCATGCCGATCTCACGCACCTTGCCGGACGTGCCCGACACCTCGATCACGTCGCCGGGCTGGATGGGACGCTCGAACATCAGGATCAGGCCCGACACGAAGTTGTTCACGACGTTCTGGAGGCCGAATCCGATGCCGACGCCCAGCGCGCCGACCACGAAGGCCAGCTCGCTCAGGTGGAACCCGGCGGCGGCGAGCGCGATCATCACACCGATGGTGAGCATTCCGTAGTAGGTGAGCGTGGAGATGCTGTTGTCGACGCCGCGCGGCAAATCCATCTTCGGCAGCACTTCGTCGCGCAGCACGACGCGGAGCGTCCTGGCGAGCCAGAAGGCCACCCACACCGAGATCAGGAACAGGAGCACGCTGCCGAGGGTGAGGGATATCGCGCCGAACCCGATCGGGTACGTGAGGACGACCCGCGCCCAGTGATCGAGCAGCCGGTAGACGCGGAACTCGTTCAGCACGATCACGACCCACGCGACGAAGGCGGCCACGTTCACCAGCCGGCCGATTGCCTGCAGCAGCGGCCCGGCGTGCTGCGTCACCACGTGGAACCGGGTCAGGCCGCGACGCGCGAGCACGAGCGCGAGAATCGCGTTCAGCACCGAGGCGCCGGCGTACAGCGCAAGGCCCACGTAACCGCTGTCGAGCACGCCGCCGGTGAGTATTTCGGCGAGTGAGACGTTGCCCACGACGTTCGCGACGAGCGCCACCAGCAGTGCCACCACAGCCGCCCAGCCGAACGCCCGGACGATCGCCAGCTGCTTCGGCTCGCCGGGCTCCCGGGTGCGACCCTTGCGCCGCAGCAGCAGCCAGAGCACGGCCAGGAGCGTCAGCGATCCGATCAACAGCAGATGCATCCGGAGCATGAGCGGCACGCTCACGAACAGGAATCCAAGCTGGTGGAGCAGGTACAGCGCCGTCACGATGTAGGGCCACGGACCAAGCACCGCATATACCTTGCGAGGCAGCAGGCGCAGCACGGGGGCGAGCGCCAGCAGCAGGGCCAGCTGGTGGCGGAGGATCGGCGCGTGCGGCTCGAAGAAGAGCACGCCGACGAGTACGACGACCAGCCACGAGGAGATCGGCCGCAGCAGGACCCGCGCCGACGCCTGCAGTTCCGGGTCGTCGGACACGAGCTTGCGGCTGCGGCGACTGAGCCAGATGAAGAGCGGCAGCAGCAGCAGCGCGGCGACGCGCAGCACCCGCAGCCTGGTCTCGTAGGTGGCGTTGTACTCCTTCAGGAAGTCGGACTCGATGTTGAGACCGACGAGAAGCGTCGACAACGCCTTGTCCGACGGCGTCCGGTTGCGCCATTCTTCCCACAGTGGCGGCGAGTCGATCATGAGCAGGCGGTGGTCGAAATACTTGATCGCGGCGGTCACCGCCTTCGTCCCGGAATCGACGGCCTGCTGCACGGAATTGCCGCGACGGGCGAGCCTGAGCTGGGTGTCCAGAGGACTCGACAGGGCCTGCTCGGCGAGCGTGATCTCCGCGAGGATCGAGTCGATGCGTTCGCTCAGGGCCGGCGCGAGACCTCCCGCAGCCGCGCGGGTCGCCTCCCAGGTCGCGCGCCTCCGGGCGAGTTCCGCGACGTCTTCCGAATAGCGGGCCGTGATGCGCTGCAGCTCCCCGCGCCAGGCGGCGAGCCGGATGTCGTAGAAATTCCAGTGCCGCTCGAGACTCTGCAGCCGAATCGCCGGCAGCGACTGCAACTCGTGGCGCTTGAACGCCTCGGAGAGCTTGCGGATGTCCGCGGCGAGCGCATCGAGCTGCGGGGCCAGCTTGTCCGCCGGGTCGGGTTGACGGGCCCGCGCCATGGCCTCCAGGGCATAGCGCTCGTCGGCGTCGGCACGCATCGGGATGTCGACCGCGGCGAACGGCTCGATGGCTGCTGGCGCCGCGGCGACGGGCGCGGGCGCCGGTTTGGCAACACCCAGCGATGCGCCAGCCGCATCAAACCCTGCCAGCGGGGAGGCGGCCAGGAGCAGGCAGGCAATCAGGCGAAAAAAGCGTCGCATGGAAACCTAATCTCGAGTCGGGGCGGAAATGACAGGGTATTGTCGCATCACAGGCCACGGTGCGACACCGAGATCCGCCGCGGTCCGGGACTTCGATCTGGCAGAATGCGGTTCCGCGGGCACCCTGCCGGGACTCGCGGCGGCACCCGCCACGGATACCCGCAGATGCGCGAATTCATTGCCTCGCTGTTGCACTGGTACCTCGGCGCCCTCGACCAGGGCGGGTACCTGCTGATCGTCGCCCTCATGGCCGCTGAGAGCTCGATCATTCCGGTGCCGAGCGAATTCGTCATCCCGCCGGCTGCCTACCTCGCGCACTCGCGAGGCACGTTCTCGCTCACGGGCATCGTGATCGCGGGCACGCTCGGCTCCTGGATCGGGGCGAGCGCGATGTACTGGCTGTCGCGTCTGTTGGGCCGGCCGCTCCTCGTGCGCTACGGCCACTACGTGATGATCACTCGCGAGAAGATCGAACGAGCGGAGGCCTGGGCCGCGCACTACGGCGCGATGGGTGCGTTCGTGGCGCGCATCCTCCCGGTGATCCGGCACCTGATCGGGATACCGGCCGGCATCGTGCGACTGAACTACTGGAAATTCTCGCTGGCGACGGCCGCTGGCTCGGCGCTCTGGTGCACCGTGCTGGTGTGGATCGGTGTGACCGCCGGGAAGGACCAGGCGCTGCTGCATGGCAGCCTGCACCGCATCACGCTGTGGGGCGGCGGCCTCATGATCTTCCTCTGGGGCCTCTACTACTACTTCGTGCACCGGCACATGCGCCGCTGACCGCGCCCATGCCGGGCACGCGTCAGCACCCCGACGTCGAGGTCCCGGCCGCAGTCGGCGAGCGCACGCTGCCGGCGCAGCGCATCGGCCCGGATGGTCGCGGGCGCGTCGATTACCGCGCCATCGCCGCGCTCGCGCTGCCGCTGATGCTGAACAGCAGCATGCAGGCGGTGATCGGGCTGACCGACACCTGGTTCGTTGGCCACCTTTCGACGACGGCCATGGCCGCGATGGCCTCGATCTACTGGCTGGTGTTCTTCTTCATCGTGCTGCTCGGCGGGATCGGACTCGCCGTGCAGACCTTCGTCGCGCAGTCGGAGGGGAGCCGCAGGCGCTGGCGCGCTAGCCACGCCACCTGGGTGGCGCTCTGGGGCGCGCTGCTGACGGCGCCCGTGTTCGCGGCGCTGGCCTGGTGCGGCGACCCGCTGCTCACTCCGTTCGGCCTCGACGACGAGTTGAAGCGCCTTGCGCTCGAGTTCTGGGCGCCGCGCATGCTCGGCGCGCCCATCGGCGTCGCGCTGTGGGCGGTGCTCGGATTCTTCAACGGCATCTCGCGCCCGCGCGTGACGGTGATGGCGACCGCGCTGGTCGCGGTCGTCAACGCCGCACTCAACCAGGTGTTCATCTTCGACCTCGGCTGGGGCATCGCGGGCTCCGCCTGGGCCACGAACGCGAGCATGGTCTGCGGCGTCGGGTTCGCGCTCTGGATGTTCCTGCGTCCGGAGCTGCGCCGCACCTACCGGACGCACCTCACGTGGCGTCCCGACGTCTCGAACCTGGTGCGCGAGTTCAGGCTGGGTCTCCCGATGGGCGCGATGTACGCAGCCGATCTCTTCGGCATGGCGCTCTTCCAGCTCATGCAGGTGCGGCTGAGCGAGGTCGAGGGTGCGACCACGCAGGTGGTGGTGATGCTGACCTCAGTCTCGTACCTTCCAGGCGTCGGGCTCGCGCTTGCCGGCACGACGCTGGTCGGCCAGGCGATCGGCGCGGGCGACCGCGAGTGGGCTCGCCAACTCGGTGACGCTGTGATCAAGGCGACCGTCGTCTACATGGGCGTCGTGGGGCTCGCGCTCGCCGCGCTCGGGCCGTGGCTGCTACCGGCCTTCGTCGCCGCAGGCGACCCGCGGGGAGCGGCTGTCGTCCGGCTGGGCTCGGTGCTCCTGTGGATCGCGGCCGGCTACCAGATCTTCGACGGCCTCAACCTCGGCTCCGGGTTCGCGCTGCGCGGCGCGGGCGACGTGCGGTTTCCCGCCGTGATCTTCTTCGTCCTCGCCTGGGGCGTGTTCGTTCCACTCGCGTACATGCTGTCGTTCGCACCGGGACAGGGATGGTTCGCCGGCCTGCCGCAGCTCGGCCTCGGCGCCGTCGGCGGCTGGCTCGCGATGCTCGTCTACGTGGTCCTGCTCGGTGGCGCGCTCTACCTGCGATGGCGCTCGGGCGTCTGGCGCCGGATGCGGCTCTGACGCCGATCGCGCCGCGGGCCGTCCGTGGCGCGACGGGCCCGGTCAGCGACCGGTTTCAGCCGCGCCAATCCGCCAGCTCTTCGATCTCGTAGAGGCGCGCCCAGCTCGGTCGCGCGCGCAGGAGGTCGGCGAACTTCCGCAGTGCGGGCCACTCTGTCGCCGGCCGCGGCATGTTCCGCGACCACCGCATGTACATCAGCGCGAGCAGGTCCACGCCCGAGAACTCCGCGCCCAGCATGTACGGACCGTTGGCCGCGAGTTGCGCGTCCACGATCGCCCAGGCGCCCTCGATGTTCCTGCGCAACGCGTCGCGCACTGCCGGCGGATGCTCGTCCGCACCGAGATCCGGCGGATAGAACCAGTAACGGTAGGCGGGCCCGAGCGCGTTGGTAAAGAACGCGATCCACTGGTACCAGTCGGCCCTGAGCGCACTGCCCGGCGGCGGCGCGAGTCTCGCCTCCGGATGACGCTCGGCGAGGATCATGAGCAGCGCCGCGGACTCGAAGGTCGGCTTCCGGTCGATCACCAGCGTGGGCACCTGCCCGCGCGGGTTGAGACGCAGGTACTCGGCGCTGTGCTGCGCATTCTTGTCGAAGTCGACCTTCTCGAGCCGGTGCGGCGCCCCGATCTCGAGCAGCGCGAGGTGCACGACCATGCTGGCGGTGCCGGGCGAGTAAAAGAGCGTGTACACGTGGGCGATCCTCCGCGATGCAATCCCGTGGCCAGGCGCGACCTCAGAGGTTACCGCGTTCCGCGCCACTGGACAGTCCCGCGTACAGGCGGGCGTACTGCCGAATGACGGATGATAAGGTCGCAAGACGAATCATCCCGGCGCCGTCGTCCTCCTCGCGGCCGCCTTGGCGCCCGCGCTCGGCCAGGATCCCCGGTGGGCGATTTGGCGCACAGAAAGTATCAGGACATCAATGGTCAGATGAGGCCGTGCACCACTGCTGTTCGCAAGGCTCTCCATCGTTGTTGCCGTCCATCTGGACCCCGGGACAGTGCTTCAGGAAATACATCGCTTCCTCGCACGAAGTCATCTGCGAACAGTGGATGCGGCCGTCGCAACTGAATGGCGACGGAGAGTTCTCGCGGCGGGAAAGGTCGGCTGCGGAAACCGCCTCCGAGGTCACTTCGGCGGTCGCGGCATGACGGGAATACTGCGTGTAACCATAGGCGCCGAGTGCGCACACGAGTAGCAGGGAAGTGACTCCGAAGGTGAGATTTCTGGATTGCCGCGGCTCGTGTGCCTCCTCACGACCTTCAAGTGATCTTGCACTGTCGGTGCGACGAATATCGACCGCCCGCCTGATGAAACCGAAGCCACGCTCATCATTCCACTTTGACAGTGTGCCCTTGAATCTCATCTGCGCCAGTCTTGAGGGTGTAACGCGGAGTTTCCGCTAGAATACCTCTCAGTTTCCCTTGTTTCGTACTGAAAGCCATGCCCACCTACGACTACCACTGCCCCGCCAACGGCCGGGTCATCGAAGTGAGCCACAAGATGGCCGAGACGGTCGCCAACTGGGACGAGCTTTGCCGCAGGGCGGGCATCCCGCTCGACGGCACGTCGGGCAAGGCGAAGGTCGAGCGGCTCATCACCGGCGGCAACGTGCTCACGGGCTCGCTCGGCAGCAGCCACGAGCGCCCCTGCGACACGGGCCCCTGCGGCGCCCCGGTCTGCGGCGGCGGCGGCTGCTCGTTCGAGTAGCGCGCCGGCTGCTCTTTCTATCCGCTCTCCGCCACTCACTGATCACTCTCCGTGTCTGCTCCCCCCAAGATCGGCTTCGTCTCGCTGGGCTGTCCGAAAGCCCTGGTGGATTCGGAGCGCATCCTGACGCGGCTGCGCGCAGAGGGCTACGACGTCGTCGGGTCCTACGAGGACGCCAACCTCGTCGTCGTGAACACCTGCGGGTTCATCGACGACGCGATCCACGAGTCGCTCGAGGCCATCGGCGAGGCAGTGGCAAGGAACGGCAAGGTCATCGTGACCGGCTGCCTGGGCGCGAAACCCGAGACCATCACCGACCGCCACCCCAGCGTGCTCAAGGTCACCGGCCCCCACGCCTACGAGGAAGTCGTCGCCGCCGTGCACGAGCAGCTGCCTCCGCTGCACGACCCGTTCGTGGACCTCGTGCCGCCGCAGGGCATCCGTCTCACCCCGCGCCACTACGCGTACCTCAAGATTTCCGAAGGCTGCAACCACCGCTGCTCGTTCTGCATCATCCCGTCGCTGCGCGGCAACCTCGCGAGCCGCCCGATCGGCGAGGTGATGCTCGAGGCCGAGCGCCTCGTGAAGGCCGGCGTGAAGGAGCTGCTCGTGATCTCGCAGGATACGAGCGCGTACGGTGCGGACCTCAAGTACGCCACGGGCTTCTGGGGTGGCAAGCCGGTGAAGGCGCGGTTCATCGATCTCGCGCGGTCACTCGGCTCGCTTGGCGCGTGGGTGCGCCTGCACTACGTCTACCCGTATCCGCACGTGGACGAGGTCATCCCGCTCATGGCCGAAGGCAAGGTGCTGCCCTACCTCGACATCCCCTTCCAGCACGGCAGCCCGCGGGTGCTGAAGCTCATGAAGCGACCCGCACACGCGGAGAACGCGCTTGCGCGCATCCGCGCCTGGCGGGAAACCTGCCCGGACATCGCGATCCGCAGCACCTTCATCGTCGGCTTCCCCGGCGAGACCGACCAGGACTTCGAGATCCTGCTCGACTGGCTGCGCGAGGCGCGCCTCGATCGCGTCGGCTGCTTCAAGTATTCGCCCGTCGAGGGCGCGGCGGCAAACGCGCTTCCCGATCACGTGCCCGAGGAAGTGAAGCAGGAGCGCCACGACCGTTTCATGGAACTCGCGGCCGCAATCAGCTCGGAGAAGCTCGCAGCGAAAGTCGGGCGCCGCATGCGCGTGCTGGTGGACGCAGTGGGCGACGAAGCCGCCCTTGCCCGCTCGACCGCCGACGCGCCCGACATCGACGGCGTGGTGCGCATTCTCGACGCTGGCCGGCTCAAGCCCGGCGACTGGGCAGACGTCGAAATCACCGGCGCGGACGCCTACGATCTGAGCGCCAGCGTCGTCCACGGTCGTTAGCGCCCGGCATGGTCCGGTCATGCCCGCGCGGCGCGTAAACTGGTGCGCCGTTGCCATCTGGATTTCAGTTCAACGCATGAAACGACTCTTCGTCGTCCTGGTGATCGCCTGCGGCGCGCCGCTGTTCGCGGCGCACGCCGCAGCGCAGGCCACAGCGCCCTCCACACTGCGCAGCGAGACGATTGCCCAGGCGCCGGCGGCAACACCGGCGCAGGAAGAGATACGCGAGCGGGTCGACCGCCTGCGTTACGCCCAGACCGATCAGGGCAGCGTGGTGCGCGGCGCCCGCCTGATGCTCCCGGAGGGTGTCGCGCGCTTCTACGAAGCCTCGCGGTTCGAGCCGCAGTGGCAGGATCCGGCGCGCCTCGATGAACTGATTGCCGCGATCGCCGATCTCAAGTACGACGGGCTGAATGCCGACGACTACCACGTTGCCGCGCTGCAGTCGTTCCGCTCGGACCTGCGCAGCACAAAGCTGCAGGCGCCCCGGGACCAGGCCGACCTCGAGCTGCTCGCGACGGACGCGATGATGCTCGCGCTGTATCACCTGTACCTCGGCAAGGTGGACCCCGCGAAGCTGAGCCCGCAGTGGAACTATCCGGCGCCACCGTTCGACCTGACGCAGGCGGGCGCGAGCTGCTGCGCGGCAGTCGCGGCGGGGCAGATACGCGATTTTTTCGAGCACGCACGGCCGCAGCACGCGTGGTACGAACGCGGAAGGCTGCGGCTGAAGGAGTATTACGCGTTACGTGATGCGGGCGGCTGGTCGCAGCTCGCCAACGGCCCGACGATGGAACCGGGCGCCAGTGATCCGCGCGTGCCGGCGCTGCGACAGCATCTCGCGGTGACGGGCGACCTCGTGTCGCCGGGCGGTGCGGGCGCGGCGTCGTACGAAGCACCGCTGCCGCCGTACGACACGACCTACGACCCGGAGCTCGAAGCCGCCGTGAAGCGCTTCCAGGACCGGCACGGGCTCACGGCCGACGGCGTCATCGGCCCGGGAACGCTCGCCGCGCTCAACGTGCCGGTGTCCGCGCGGATCGATCAGCTCCGCGTCAACATGGAGCGCGCCCGCTGGGTGATGCACGAGCTCAAGGGCGAGTTCGTGCTGGTGGACGTGGCCGGTTTCGACGTCTCGTGGTTCCGCGACGACGAGCAGGTCTGGACCTCGAAGGTCATCGTGGGCCGGCCTTACCGGGAGACGCCGGTCTTCAAGTCGCTCATCACCTACGTGGTGTTCAATCCGACCTGGACCATCCCGACCGGCATCCTGGTGAAGGACAAGCTGCCGATCCTGAAGAAGGATCCCGGCTACCTGAAGCGCAACCACATCCGGGTCATCGACCGGAGCGGCCGCGAGGTCGATCCCTATTCGATCAACTGGAAAGCGTATGGCGCGGGACGGCTGCCGCCCTACCAGCTCCGGCAGGATCCGGGCGACGACAATGCGCTCGGGCTCGTCAAGATCATGTTCCCGAACCCGTATTCAGTGTACCTGCACGACACGCCGACGAAGTCGCTGTTCGACAAGGACGAGCGCATCTTCAGTTCGGGCTGCATCCGGGTGCAGAAGGCGTTCGAGCTGGCGGAACGGTTGCTGAACGACCCGGCGCGGTGGAACGCGTCCACCATCGCGGAGGTCGTGGCCGCGAAGGCGATGAAGACCGTGAATCTCGCAAAGCCGGTGCCGGTGCTGATCCTCTACTGGACCGCGCAGCCGACCCCCGACGGGCGGGTGATCTTCAGGAACGACATCTACGGACGGGACCCGCCGACTCTTGCGGCACTCGACCGAAGGCTCCAGCCATTGCCGTAGTCCGCGAAGAACGACGCCCGCATCCGCGGGCGCACCCGTGCCAGCTCAACCGTGGTGGTGGTGCCCGCCCGGCCCGTGCACGTGCCCGTGCTCGAGTTCTTCCGGCGTGGCGTCACGCACCTCGGCGATCTCGACCTCGAAGTTGAGAACCTCGCCGGCGAGCGGATGGTTTCCGTCCACGGTCACCATGTCACCGACGATGCGCTTGACCGTCACGGCGCGCGCGTGGCCCTGCGAGGTCTGCGCGTGGAACTGCATGCCGGGCTGCAGGTTGGCGCCGCCGAACTGCCGGCGCGGCACCTGCTGCACCAGCGAGTCGTCGCGCACGCCGTAGCCGTCGGCCGGCTCGACGCGCACGCTCAGCTTGTCGCCGGCCTGCCTGCCATCCAGGGCTTTTTCCAGGCCGGAAATGAGGTTGCCCTGCCCATGCAGGTAGGCGAGCGGCTCGCCGCCGGAGGAACTGTCGAGCGCCTTGCCCGCGTCGTTGGTGAGCGTGTAGTGGATGAGGACGACTTTGTCCGCTGCAATGACCATGACCAGCTCCGATGTCAGACGGCCCGGCCGTCCTTGAGGCGCAGCCAGCCGCGGGCAACGCGATAGACGATCCAGATTCCCACGATGAATGCGCCGAGGATCCAGGTCACGATGCCGAGGCCGAGCAGCAGCACGAGCGGCGCCGAGAAGATCCCGATCACGAGGAACGCCAGCAGCGCGAACCAGAAGGTGCGCAGCTGCCAGCTGAAGTGCGACTCGAGCCAGGTGCCGCGCGCTTCGTCGCGTTTCACGTAGTTCATGACCACCGCGACGATCGAGGGGGTGCCGAACACGAACTGCGTGACGATCGCCGCCCCGGTGAAGACGCCCATGAGCGCGCTCGCGGCGTGCAGTGCGTACATCCAGTGCGTGTAGGTGACGAGCGACGGCGGCGGGCCGGCGGGCGCGGCGGCGGCGGCGCCCGGTGTGGTGTCGGTCATGACTGCTCCTTGCTACTGTTCTGTCGACGCGGCGGCGGCGGCAGGCAATTCACCAGCGCAGTATCTCAAATCGAACCGCGGGCGTAACCCGTCGGCTCGCCCGACAGGCCGCCGGACGGAGCCCGCCGCACCACGTCCCGCCCAAAGCCGGGTTAAGCTACCGCCTCCACCGGCAGGTTGGGGGTAGAACAGGTGAGGTTTCACGGGGATGGCTGACGTCTTTATCTCCTATGCGCGCACCGACAAGGCGCGCGTCGCGCCACTCGTGGCCGCGATCGAGGCGCAGGGCTGGACGGTGTGGTGGGACCCCGACATCGCGGCCGGACAGGAGTTCGATCGCCAGATCGCCACGGAGCTCAAGGCCGCCGCCGCCGTCGTCGTCGTCTGGACACCACAGTCGGTCGAGTCCCGGTGGGTGCGAGGCGAGGCGCGCGATGCCGCGGATCGCGGCCTGCTGGTGCCGGTGCGCTTCTCGGGCGCGGAACTGCCGATCGACGTACGCGCCATCCACACCACCGACCTCGACGGCTGGGGCGACGATCCGAAGAGCCCCCAGGTCCTGGAGCTCCTGCGCGCGCTCGGCGCGATGATCAGCCGTCGCGGAGCCACGAAGGCGTCGGCCGCGATTCCCGCCCCCGCGCCGGCCGCCGCCGCGTCGCCGGCCCCGTCCAGCCCTCCCGCGGGCATCTCCA